>ENA-OPCM01002141-OPCM01002141.1-human-gut-metagenome-genome-assembly--contig:-NODE-2141-length-11618-cov-2.071262_pt1 | contig 11618 bp, 8 predicted proteins | sample MGYA00241252_ERZ501484 | MGnify/ENA primary metagenome ERZ501484 (study PRJEB25962, sample SAMEA2042583) | human gut metagenome | biome: human gut; feature: human-associated habitat; material: faeces...
GTCCAGCTGTTCAATATCTGTCTCTTCTTTTTTCTCTTCTTTTACTTTCTTGGAGAAATCCTCGATCAATCCTGCCTCAACACGAGCCTGAAATTCAGGATCATCTGCAAGCTCTTTGCCTTTCTTAATTACTGCGATTGCCGCAATGACTGTTCCGATCAATGTAGCCGGAACACAAACAATAAGTAATGTGAAGATATTTACTTTCGTATAATTTGTTGCCTCTGCCATGAAAGCGAGGATTCCGACTGTTGCCGCTGAAATCGGACACGCTGTGATCGCCTGCTGTGAAGAAACGATCGATGCGGAAATCGGTCTTTCCGGACGAACGCCTGTCTCAATGGCAATTTCGTTGATAACCGGAAGAAGACTGTAAACGATATGACCTGTACCACACATAAATGTAAAGATATATGCTACAACCGGAGCCAGTACCGTAATCATTTTCGGGTTCTTTCTCAGGATTTTCTCCGCTATGCGGACGAGGTAATCCAAACCTCCGCAAGCCTGCATTGTTGCCGCCGCACAAATAACTGCTATCATGATCAAAATTACTGTGATCGGCGGATCAGAAGGAGTAACATGGAGAATAAATGTCATAATAAACATTCCGATTCCTCCTGCCATCGCAAGGAACGTACCTCCCACACGAACTCCGATAAAAATGATCGCCAAAACGATAATCAATTCTATCCAAAACATAAGCTAACCTCCTAAATCACTCTTTAGTTTACCCTCATTTTGAGTTTTCCTTTTAAAGAACTATGCGCATATTCTTTAACTCTACAAACCAATCCAGTGCATTGTATTCTTTTGTATCGTTCTGTATTGTTTTGTATCTGATACAATAGTATATTTGTTTTGTTGTTTTGTCAATTTATTTTTGCAACTTTGTGTATTTTATATGAATATTAATTACATTTTTGTGCATGATGCTGTATTTCTATTATTTTGTATTATTTATATGTATTACCTATATTTTCCAATTTTTTTCATACCATAAGCATTACTGTTCGCCCAATTTAAAAGAAGCCCGCACACTGTGCAGACTCCTTTTATAAAATAAGTTATATCGCTTAATTGGTCATAAATAATTTGTTTTTATATCCGTTTTTAATACTCTACTTTCCACATATAGCGGCGTGTTGCAAGCGGGTGCTCACGTTTTGTCGCAAGAGCATGGTTGTAGATCGGGTATACATTGTTAAACAAAGCATGATTAAAGTAATCGACAACAGATGCGTCGATTGTTGACAGTCCCAGTTCTTTTGCGTCGAGAACTTCAATACGTTTTGCGTATTTCTTAAGGAATGTAAGAGCTCTTTCATCTAATTCTCTCGTTGTTCCTTCTGAAATCTGGATCATAAACGGGCGGTTTGCATCTGTGATCTCAAATGGACCGTGGAAATACTCTCCTGTATGAATGCTGCTTGAATCAAGCCACTGCATTTCCATAAAAATACAGATACTTTCCATATAAGCAGCTCCGTAAGAAGCGCCGCTTCCCATTGTGTAGATTACCGAATCATTCTTATATTCTTCTGCAAAAGCTTCCGCTCTTTCTGCTACATGTTTGCGGGCATTTTTAATAATGTTGCTGATCATGCCAAGTCCTTCATAAAACTTTTCATAGTTCTCATAGCCTTCTGTCTGCGCTAACAGTTCAACAGCTACGAGCAGCGCGCACTGTGTTTTTTCTCCTGCATAATCGATGTCTCCCGCAAGGTGATCCAAACTTGCATCAAATGTATAACGAATAATGTAATCTCCGAACTCAATGATCTCAGATTCTTCAAGCCATGTAAGGATAATAACTGCGGCGCCTTTTTCTTTTCCGAGTTTTGCCGCCTGAATCGTCTCAGGTGTATTTCCTTTATGACATGCCAGACATATGATTGAGTTTTCTCCGAAATCCTTCGGTGTACTATGAACAAACTCGTTACTGTTGATCCATGCTGAACGAAGTACCTGCGCCTCTCTTTCCATAAATGTCTTTGCCGGATAAAGCGCTCCCAGAGAACCTCCGCATCCTACGAAATAAATATTTTTTACTCCGCCTTTTTCTTTTTTGTTTTCGATAATTTCCGCAATGATTTTCTTAATATCTGTACTTACATATGACATTGTATTACATCTCCTTCTTGTTGTGTATTTCTTTGTTTCTAACCAGAGTGTAATACAATATAATACTTATTGTCAATATATAATTTATTTTCTATTTATTATATACATTTTTATGCAAATGTATTATAATGTGAACAGTAATACTTTATATGGGAGGTTGTTTATGGAATTAAATAATACGATTGCAACGCCACTATACAAACAATTAGAAGAAAAGCTTCAGCATGAGATCGAGACAGGCGAACGCCCTGCCGGAAGCCGCCTCCCCACAGAAAACGAACTAAGCGAAACTTACCATGTAAGCAGAGTTACTGTTCGGAAAGCGCTTGCCGGATTATCCGAATTAGGATATCTCGACCGCAAATCAGGAAAAGGAACTTTTGTCGCAGAAAAGAAGCTCCACCGCAGTATAACGGAAGTCATCAGCTTTACTGATATGTGCCGTATGATGAACGCCACTGCCGGAGCAAAAACGATCAAAATCGCATTAGAAGAGCCTTCCGAACGTGAAATAAAAGAAATGTCTTTAAAACCCGGAGAGAAAATACTTGTATTGGAAAGAATCAGATATATGGATGATGAGCCGGTAATTATCGAACTCAACAAATTTCCCGAATCATTTTCCTTCCTGTTCGGCGAAGACTTAAACGATACTTCTTTGTTTGAAGTTCTGAAAAAACATAATATTATTTTAGATCACTCACGAAAAACTTTAGATATCATCTTCGCTTCTCCTCAGGAAGCAAAGGCGCTTAATATTAATAAAGGTTATCCGCTTCTTCGGATCAAAAGCACGATCCACGATGTTGAGAACACGATTACAAACTTATGTCAGCAGTTATGTATCGGTGATAAATTTACTTTTATTGTCTGACTTTACATTTGGACATTTAATTATGCTCCCCATTAAACAGTTCTTATCATAAAAATCTGTTTGATGAGGAGCATTTTTTAACTTATGTCTGATTTCTATTTACACTTTACACTTGGACTTCCGCATCTGTACACTATGCTTACACTCTATGACTGTACTTACGTTCTGTCCCAACATTTCTTTTTATCTTCTTCCGTAATCGGACGGATCACCTTACATGGATTTCCTACAGCCACGCTGTCCGAAGGAATATCTTTCACGACTACGCTTCCTGCGCCGATCACTACGTTGCTTCCTATCGTTACTCCGGGCATCACCTGTACACCTGCGCCAAACCATACGTTATTTCCTACTTTAATTGGATATGCATATTCCAGACCCCGATTCCTCCTCTCGAAATCAATCGGATGTCCCGATGTATGGAATCCGCAATTCGGAGCAACGAACACATTATCCCCGAAAGCAACTCCGCCTGCATCAAGCACAACCAATCCGTGATTTGCATAAAAGTTTTCACCTGCCGATATACAATATCCGTAATCGCACCAAAAGTCAGGTTCAATGTGAATTTTTTCTCCCGTTTTTCCCAGGATCTTTTTTATTAACCGACTTCTTTTTTCCGTCTCTTTTATCGGCAGATGATTATATTCCTGACATAACGCCTTACACTCTATTCTTTCCCTTTCCAATTCAGAGTCATAATTTGCATCATATAGTTTTTGAGACTGCATTTTTTCTTTTTCCGTCATTACCTTCTTCTCCTTCCCATCGCTGTAAAAATTATAGCTGTTTTTATATTCGATGTCTATCGCCCCTGTGAAAAATAGGGTGAATATTTTTCTCTATATCTCCTCTATGTAAATATTGATCGCAAGATGTATAAACGTATGATATTCCCGCAGATCGACGCCGGTAATCTCTTCAATTTTATTGATTCGATATAAAAACGAATTACGATGGATATGCAGTTATTTAATGGCCTTTCATTTTCACAATGTAATCACTTTAGCATCAATCTCCTTTTGAAAAGTAACATCATGCTCCACGAGAAGCATTGCAGGAGAAAACTGCCTGATCAGCTGCTCGATCTGGATTCTTGAATACACATCGATATAGTTTAACGGTTCATCCCATACATATAAATGCGCCGGTTCACAAAGACTTTTGGCAATCAATACTTTCTTCTTCTGCCCTGCCGAAAAATCTTTCATATCCTTTTCAAACTGCACACGTTCAAAATCCATTTTCCTCAATATCGCTTTAAACAGACTTTCATCTATTTTATGAACCTTAGCAAACTCGGTCAATGTTCCTTTTAAATGTGACGTATCCTGCGGAACATAAGAAATGACAAGTCCTGATCCACTCGTAACAGTTCCGGTATGTTCGATCGGATATTTTAAAAGCAATTTCAATAAACTGCTTTTTCCGCTTCCGTTTTTTCCTTGAATAAGAATACGCTCACCCCGGCATATCTGAAATGTAACCGCATCACACACTTGATTTCCTTCATAAATAACCGCTACATCAGAAAAAGATACCAGTTTTTCACTATGATACATAAGCGGAGTTATTTTCAACATTTCTGCATATTCTGCATTATTAAGCAGTTTTGATTTTTCTTCGGCTGCTCTTTCTTTTCTTGCCTCGGCATTTTTAGATCTTTTCATCATCTTTGCCGCTTTATGCCCTACATACCCTTTATCCGCCGCGCCTCTCTTTGACGACTCCACCTTATCAGACCATACTTTTGCCTGCCTTGCAGATTCTTTCATCCGACGAATATCTTTCTTCAAACTTTCATTTCTGTTTATCTCAAAATTCTGCCTCTTCTTAAAGTTCTCCATCCAAGAAGAAAAATTTCCGCTTTGTATTTCTATATTTGATCTGTTTAATGACAAAATGTGATCCACACACTCGTCCAGAAGATAACGGTCATGTGAAACAAGGATAAATCCCCTTTTCCTTTTCAGATAATCTGCCATCTGTCTGCGCCCTTCCACATCTAAATGATTTGTAGGTTCATCGATCAACAGAAAATGCTCTTCTTTTAAAAAGAGCGCCGCAAGAAGCGCCTTCGTCTGCTCCCCGTTTGACATTGTTTCAAACGGCCTCCATAACACTTCAGACTCTATTCCAAGGTAGGACAGCTCTCTTATTAATTCCCATTGCCGGGCATTCGGACATACTTGACGCAAAATATCTTCTGTCATCTGCGTTTTATCCGAAACAGGAAATGGAAAATAATCAAACGTAACAGCGCCTGTTATTTTTCCTCTATACTCATACTCTCCAAGAAGAAGTTTCAGCAAAGTTGTTTTTCCTCTTCCGTTTCTTCCTACAAGTCCGAGTTTCCATTCTGTATCAATCTGAAAACTCACATTTTCAAAAACAGGATCAAAACTTGAAGGATATGAAAACGTAATATTTTCAACACGGATCATCGACATAATAAATTCCTCCTCCGTTTTACAATCTATCTGCCGCACAGAATCACCGGAAGCGGCCGGCAAGATCCCGGACAGGTCCGGACTTTGTCTTGTCGACATCAAAAAGGCTTTTTTGCATACGCAAAAAAGCCTCTCATCACCATGTTCAGATACATTGACGCAAAATATCCGTCAATTCATATAACAAATACGGTGGAAGATAATCTAATTTAAGCGTACACAAAAGGAGCTGACTCTTGCAGCAACCAATCACAATTTTGCGTTTTACTTAAAATAAATTATCTGTTAATCATTTTCCCACCTTACGCAATAGCGCCCTCTCTGTTTATTAACTAGAGTTTAAACACAATCATTTACTTTGTCAAGTCACAGATCACTCAAAGCGCAGACCACTGCCGAATAAAAATACTTGTCGGGCCATCCGCACCGCCGATAATCGATACTGCCTGTTCTGTACAGTATTTCGACTAAAACTCCAAACTATCTGCGTTCAAAAGGAAATTTGTAACCACGGATCAACAGCTCGTTATAAACAATGTTTTCCATAATATGAGTAGACTCCTGCTGTCTGAAATTCAAACGAGCATTTCTCAGCCCCAGATCAGCAAAGTAGTATTTCAGATTTGCACCGATATACTTTCTACCCTTAATATCGTATCGACTTGCCTTGGAAATCAAAAAGGCATCTGCTAAATAGTCGATATGATTAGAGATTGTTTTATTGGAATAAATCATCTGGCGCTCACCGGCAAAGGTATTAGCAATCTTTGAGGGATTCATCGGTGCTCCGATTGCAGATGCAAGCACAATGTGCATTCACACATTTTTATGTAATGCAATTAAATAATCTCACAAACTCCAGCCAGTACAGGTCTGACAATCAATGGATCGCAAGCCCTGCCTGTGTATAATGACATTTCTCGCGAAGCGCCTTAATCACTGCTCCTGTAACATGTTGACTCATCTATTCGTACCTCCTATAGTCACATCATACGCCACAGGAAAATTTTTTCTACTTACGAAAAGTAGAATAATTTTTACGGTTACTAATGTGTAAATCATCCCCGGTACAGACTAAATCTTATACTCCCGGTAATGTTCCCATTGCCAAATCTGCATCTTTATTTTCCGATCTTAAATACTTAAGTCTTCTCCGTTTGATTCGATTACTTTTTTGTACCAATAGAAAGATTTTTTTCTATATCGTTTCAGAGTTCCTTCTCCGGCATCGTTTCTATCTACATAGATAAATCCATAGCGTTTAGACATCTGACCTGAACCGTTTGATACAAGATCTATCGGTCCCCACCACGCATATCCGAATAAATCCACTCCGTTTCTAATCGCCTTTTTCATAGAAATAATATGATCTCTTAAAAATTCCATTCGGTATGTATCATCAACTGTCCCGTCAACTAATTCTTCTTTTACGCCAAGACCATTCTCAGCAATGAAAATCGGAACCTGATATCTGCTATAAAGATCTTCTAATGCCAGGAACAGTCCATCCGGATCTATCGACCAGCCGGATGGCGTTATTTTCAGGTATGGGTTCGTTTTTCCTGTATTGACGATATTATCATCTCCTCTATATGATGTATCGCCTTCTACTTCCTTATCCGATTTATTTGTCTCTTTTTGGACGGATTCCACATAATCCTTCGATGCAATTCGTGAACGATAATAAGTAAAGCTCAAGAAATCCACAGGATATTTTGCAATGAGTTCCATATCCTCATCCGTATATTCAATGTTAATATCATTATCTTTAAAATACTCCCATGCATATCCCGGATACTTTCCACGCACCTGGACATCCGAGAAAAAGTAACCTCTTTGCTTTTCTCTGCATACTACCAGAGAATCCTTTGGATCACAACTCATCGGATATATTGTCTTATATTCAATCACAGATCCCACTTTTGCCTGTGGATCGATTTCATGAATTGCTTTGACAGCCAGAGCACTTGCTACGAATTGATAATGTGACGCCTGATAAACATCCTGAAGTGTATCGTTCAATGGGTCGATTCCTGCAGTCATCCACTCCATTTTATGTATATTGTTTCCGATTTCATTAAATGTTAGCCAATACTTAACTACACCTTTCCACCGCTTTACCATAGCTTTAACAAAACGTACATAAAAATCAATCATCCGGCGATCCTTCCATCCGCCATATTTGTCAGCCAGATTCAGCGGCATTTCGTAATGAGAAATCGTAATCATAATTTCCATTCCGTTTTTCTTCAATTCATAGAACATCTTGTCATAAAATTCCATTCCTTTTTCATTTGGCTGGTCTTCCTCCCCTGTAGGAAACAGCCTCGTCCACGCTATACTTGTACGATATACTTTGAATCCCATTTCCCCAAACTCGGCAATATCTTCTTTATAATGATGATAAAAATCAATACCTTCATGAGTCGGATAAAATTTAGCATTGCGATCCGGATATCCAAATACACCATGTGGCTGAACATCCGCAACCGATGGCAATTTTCCATTTTCAAGATATGCTCCCTCATACTGATTTGCCGCAGTAGCCCCTCCCCATAAAAAATCTTCCGGAAAACTATCCATAACTTTTCTGTCTTTACTGAATTTCTGCATAATCTAAATCTCCTTTTCTTCTTGTTTTATTTTTATTTCCTATACAGAATAGGATGCAACTATTGTTTTCCCCTGATCTGCATAGCCTTCTTTTTTTACAGCTATCTTTTTATCGGCTGAAGGGAACAGTATCATAGTTGTCAGATCTATCCCCTTATTCTTCATGTCATAAGAATCCACTCTTATGATCCGCTCTCCGACATGAACTTTCTGCCCTTGCTTTACAAAACTCCGAAATCCTTTTCCTTTTAATTTCACAGTATCAATTCCTATATGAATTAAAATGTCCATTCCGTCTTCACTTGTAACGGCAAAAGCATGAAGCGTCGGATACAACATAGACACTGTTCCATCACAGGGAGATACGATATAATCATCTGACGGAACAATCGCTACACCGTCTCCCATCATTTTTTTCGCAAACGCTTCGTCTTTTACTTTTTCAATGGGGATAATCTGTCCGGAGACTTGGAAACATTTGTCGGATATCAGCCACGTGTGATGACGCGTGCGGAGGTTACTCATGAAAAAATGTCGCTCCCCATCAGTGCACAACGAGCTGCTTACGGTGTATTGACCGATGGTGAGAAACTCTTTGAAGACCGGGGAGTCAATCTGTTGAAGATAGCCGTTAAAAATACAACATCGGATTATCAGATCGGTGTATATGCTTATAAAGCGGAACATTGGTTGGAAGACAAATCCAATTTGGATACCAAATATTATGAGGTAGAACCGACTGGATATATCTTCCGAAACTTTACCGTTGCCGAAGCAGACACTTTTACGTTAGATTTCTATGCTGTCGAAGGCAAACCTTTTAATCAGAACAAGCGTCACTGGTGTGGAAAAACACTAAAAGAGCTGACACTTCCGCCGGAAGACGGACGTAGGAATTATTGGAATTTGGTGGGAGATTTGACCTATAATGCAGATACGCAGACTTTGCAAGCGACTGATTTGCCGATGCAGGAACTGCAAGGCAAAAAAATGTTGGTAGTGTCTTTGAAGCCGGCTATCGAAATGACCGTTGAGGGAGTTTCAAATAGAGGAGAGCTTACCGTATATTCCGAGGATCAGCATACTGTCAAAGCCCACGCTTCTATTGTGGAAGGTTTGGCAGAACCGAACGGTGTGTATGATATCGTGTCGGACAATGACGTGTTGCAACCTCAAACCGGATTCTATTTTACGAAGGGTGAAGCTTCCTCCGATCTTAAAATAGGGCAGAATTTGGGAGCCTTCAATGAACGGAATCTGGTGACCCTGAAAGGCAAGACCGATGAAAAGATGATTCCGATGCCGATTGAGGTTGTCAACCGGATTACCCCGAAAGGGTTGGGTAACTCGACGTGGGTAGAGAAAGGTGGAATTTTGGTGGGTTCGGCAGATAACTATGTTGCTTTGCATGAATCCAATACCGTGACCGTAATGGGGTGGGTATATTTGGGTGATGTAGGCATATTGTCCGGAACCAAACCGCTCTTATTTTTCCGCTCTTCAAATCCCTCTGTAGCAACAGGACTACACTTGCAAAACGGTAATGTACGCTGTCATTGGAATGAAGAATCCTGGAGTTGGAACCAATCTACTTCACTCAACGTGGCGAAAGATCAGGTTGGACAATGGATTCATCTGGCATTGGTGGCCCGCCCCGATGGTATGGATTATTACCTGAACGGAATGAAATATTCTATAAAACGTAATATAAACAAAGGACGCATACATTCCATGTTGATGTTGGGACAGAACCAAATGGGTAACACTTGGTTTACGGGAGCATTCGATCAGGTTGCCGTATGGAACCGCTCACTGACCCAGGAAGAAGTCTTGAGATATATGCAGGAAAGAGTGTTGCTGAATGATTCGGCATTAGTGACTTATTTGACGATGGATGTAAGAGATGAAAACGGGGATTTGCGTGAAAGCGTACAGGACATGTCGCTGAAGCACTACGGTACTTTGACACAAAACTATCGTTCTACTGTGCCGTTTAATCCGGAAAGTCGCTTGCATCTGAACCAAATGTCCGAAACTTCGGCCGTACAGTTGATTTATCCGGAAGGAAAGAATGTACAGGGAGAATGGAATACATTCGACGGTACCTCTTACAACTATGTAGCAGCCGGAAGACAATCCGATTTGCCTTTGAGCAAAACACACTACACATTGGTTTATGCAAACGATCCACAGTTGACAGCAACCGATCGGATTACTTTACGTTACCGTCATGCCGGTATTATGGAGCAGGACCATTTGGTGATGGCCATTCGTGCTTTGGGTTCGGAAAGTCCGTTTGAACATTTTGTGGAAGCACAGACTGTTGAAAACGGCAAAGCAGAGTTTTCTATCGAGGGAGCGTTGTTGAACCGTGCTTCCGAAGTGATGTTCTTTGTCTCTCCTGAATCCGGCAAACGTCCGGTGAAGGTGGAGCTGGCTTTGGCCGACGGAATGTCCGGAAACAGCAATATCATGCTGGAGGAAACCGCCAAGGGATTGCCTCTGCAAGTGAAAGTATTGAGCGGAAATGCCGATGATGTGGTGATGCTGGAAGTGAAAGAAACGGCCTACGCCTCTTTGGATAAAGACAGTGTAGACATGCGTAATGGCGATAATCGCTTTACGATCATGATAGACCAATCGAAGTTGGATAAAATGGCTTTGAATCCGATAACCGTCCAGGCGGTCGGTGCGGAATCAGCTCCGTTGGAGTTCAAGGTTTATCTTGAGCCCAAGGTCGAACTGAAATTGAAAAACGGCACGGACGACTATACTTTTGTGGCTACTGCACCTACGGCTGACTTGGAAGTGGAAGCCGAACTGCTGCAAGGCTATCTGGAAGAAGAAGTTCAGTTGACGACGGTTGCTGACGTAGATAATGCGATGAATATCGGAAACGGAACCTTACTGTCGAACAGTTCGGTAACTATCGGCCACTTGGAGCATTTTGAATCTCCTTCCGACATATCATCCAGATGAAAAGTTAGAAAAATGTCTTCGTATGCTAAAAAGACAGACAGTACAGCCACAGAGGATTCTTTTAATTAATACGGAAGAAGAATTTTTTCATAGCAAGGTGTTTTCTACGTTAAAACAGGGGGAGATTATCCATATCACCAAGCCGGAATTTGATCACGGTGGTACCAGAAACCAGGCAGCAGCAATGTGTGATGGTGAGATTATGATTCTTTTGACACAGGATGCCATTCCTGCGGATGAACATTTAATTGAGAATTTAATTAAGCCATTTGAAGATGAAGAAGTCTGTGCGGCATATGGCAGACAAATGGCAGATAAAAAGGATAATCCAGTTGAGGCGTACACAAGAATTTTTAATTATCCAAAAGAAAGCAGGATTAAGAGTAAAGAAGATTTGCCGAAGCTTGGAATTAAGACATTTTTCTGTTCTAATGTCTGTGCGGCATACCGCAAGTCAGAATATAATGCGCTTGGAGGATTCCCTCTGCATACGATATTTAATGAGGATATGATTTTTGCTTCTCATCTTATTGAAGCAGGAAAGAAGATTGCCTATGCGGCAGATGCAAAAGTATGGC
>ENA-OPCM01002142-OPCM01002142.1-human-gut-metagenome-genome-assembly--contig:-NODE-2142-length-11614-cov-3.377887_pt1 | contig 11614 bp, 9 predicted proteins | sample MGYA00241252_ERZ501484 | MGnify/ENA primary metagenome ERZ501484 (study PRJEB25962, sample SAMEA2042583) | human gut metagenome | biome: human gut; feature: human-associated habitat; material: faeces...
CTTGCATGTGTTAAGCACGCCGCCAGCGTTCATCCTGAGCCAGGATCAAACTCTCTGATAAAATGTTTGATTCACTCAAGATAACAACTAGCTATCTCTCGTTTTACTGTTTTTGGTTTTTCAAACCGTTCTTAAAAATGTAAAGAATTTTCGAGAATCGTATGTGTTTCACTGTTTAGTTATCAAGGTTGTCTGTCTTGCGACAGCTTGTTTACTTTACCACATCTCTTTTTCTTTGTCAAGAACTTTTTTCAAGTTTTTTCAAAGTTTTTCGAACTCTTCCGGATTTCGGAACTGTTCTTCTGATCTGTGATTGTCGGCTCTGTTCAAGCGACTTGGTTACTTTAACATGTTTGTTTTAAGTTGTCAAGCACTTTTTGGAATTTCTTTTTTCTTTCAGAAATCTTTTTAAATTGTTTTTATCTTACAAACAATTATTCCCGACAGCTCATCTAATATAACACCGAAAAGCCACAATGTCAACAGTTAATTCCATAATTTGACAATCTTTTTATTTTCATGCCATATATGCCATAAAACAGGACTCTTTTCACTGCAAAATACTACATCATCCCCTTTAGATATTCCAACAATATCTTCGTCACAACCGAGTTCATTGTTTTTACAAATGCCAACCCAATAATTCTGGATCTCCCCGGTTCAAGAGGTCTGCTCTCTACATCATTGGCAAACGCCTTCATAACCAGCTTCTGTGAGATCGTCACTCCCAGCCCATTTTTCACAAATGCCATAATAAGCGTATCATCACGAAAACTGTAAGAAGTCTTTGGCTCCTTCCCACATCTTTCCAATAAATGCAAAATATCATTATCACATCCCGGAGTCTCTATAATGAAAGGATACTCCAACAGTTCTTCCAGTCTCACACTTTTCTTTTCTGCAAGAGGATGATTTTTCTGCATCACAGCACAGAGAGGATCCTCACATAATGGATAAAACTTCAGATTATCTGCAACGATCGAAGACAGAAATCCGCAGTCCACCTGCCCATGTATGATCCAGTCTCTGATCTCATCATAATTTCCATCAAAGATCTGCACCTCAACCTGTGGATAATTTCTGTTAAAATAATGGATCACTTCCGGCATCCACATTGCAGTTACACTGGAAAAGCTTCCTATTCTGAGTTTTCCTTCTATTTTATGATTAATATTAAAAGCAGCCTGTCTAAGTTTATCTTTCTGATTTGTCATCTCCTGTATATAAGGCATCAGCATTCTTCCATTATCCGTCAGAGTTACACCCTTTTTAGCTCTTGCAAATAACTGTACTCCCAGTTCCTCCTCAAATCCGGCCATCATTTGACTGATTCCCGATTGTGTATAGTTTAGCGCCTCTGCTGCTTTCGAAAAACTTCCAGTCTCACATACCTTCAAAAAAATTTCATATCTGTCTCTGATTTCCTTCATTTACGATCCTTACTTCTTGTCTGTTTTTATCCATTACTTTTTTTAATGTATACTAGCAAAAACATTCATTTTACTTATATGTTAACATATGTTATCGTACTTATGCAAACATAAATCATACAGGAGATTATCTATTATGGAAAGGAAATCAAATCATTTTTCAGGACAGCTCGGGTTTGTCCTTGCCGCAGCCGGCAGTGCTGTAGGAGTAGGCAATTTATGGAGATTCCCATATCTTGCAGCTAAAGATGGAGGCGGTCTGTTTTTAATCATTTATTTTATACTTGTACTTACATTTGGATTTACCCTGCTTACATCTGATATCGCAATCGGCCGCCGCACTCAGAAAAGTGCGATCGGTGCTTATGCTGAAATGAAGCCCAAGTGGAAATTCTTAGGCATTCTGACTTTTCTTGTACCTGTTCTTATTATGACTTATTACGCAGTGATCGGTGGATGGATCACCAAATATGCTGTAGTCTACCTGACAGGACAGGCAAAGGCTGCTGCAGCAGATGATTATTTTACTTCTTTTATCACATCCTCCACCTCACCTGTTATTTTTGCACTTATTTTCATGGGTGTAACTGCATTTATTGTATACAATGGTGTGCAGGATGGTATTGAAAAAGTATCCAAATGGATGATGCCAGTTCTTCTGGTACTCGTTGTCATCATCTCCATTTATTCCCTGACTCTGAAACATACAGATTCTTCCGGCCAGGTACATACCGGGATCCAGGGATTTCTTTATTACCTGACCCCAAATCTTGAGGGGCTTACTGTACAGCGATTTTTACAGATTTTACTGGATGCAATGAGTCAGCTGTTCTTCTCTCTCAGCGTGTCCATGGGAATCATGATCACCTACGGTTCTTATGTAAAACCTGATGTTGACTTAAACAAGGCTGTTAATCAGATTGAAATTTTTGACACAGGAGTGGCATTTCTTGCAGGTGCCATGATCATCCCTGCTGTATTCGTATTTTCCGGAACAGAAGGAATGGGAGCCGGTCCAAGCCTTATGTTTGTTTCTCTCCCAAAGGTCTTTGCAGCCATGGGAAAAGCAGGCATATTTGTAGGAATCCTCTTTTTCGTAACTGCTATTTTTGCAACACTGTCATCCTGCATCTCTGTGTTGGAATCCATCGTTGCAAACTGTATGGAAATCTTCCACACAGGCAGAAAAAAAACTGTTTCTGTTTTATCTGCAGTTTATCTTGCTGCTTCTGCGATCATTGCTTTGGGATACAGCATTTTCTATGTAGAAGTGGAACTGCCCAATGGCTCTACAGGACAGCTGCTTGATATTATGGATTACATCAGCAACAGTGTTATGATGCCATTTATCGCATTACTTTCCACCATCCTGATCGGATGGGTTATGACACCTGATTATGTCATTGATGAAATGGAACGAAACGGCAGCAGATTCCGCAGAAAAAAACTTTATCGAATCATGATCCGCTATGTTGCGCCGGTTATGATGTTTATCCTGTTTTTACAGTCAACAGGAGTTCTCTCATAAGCAAAAACTTAATATAACAAAAAAGGAATCTGTTTTCCTGGAAAAGTTTTGAAATAAACACCAGTAAAAACAGATTTCTTTTTTATTCAATCACTGACACTCATAAAAACAAATGAATTTATATGCCTGACCCCTGCAAAAATTCCTGCACTGCGCAAAGCGATCCCAGAATCTCTTCTGCGAGGGACTTCATCTCCTCCGTCACCTCCATCAGATCCGGCACCATGATCGGATGCATCCCTGCTGCATAAGCCGCCCTGATTCCATTATGAGAATCCTCAATCACATAACAATTCTCCGGTCTGGTCCCCAGTCGTCTGCAAGCCTCCAGAAAAATATCCGGTTCCGGCTTACTCCGTTCCACCATATCTCCCCCGATAATCTGATCAAAATATCCCAGCAGCCCGCCATCTGAAATCTCCGAACGCACCAGTACCTCCCGGGTAGAACTGGCAAGCCCAATCTTAAATCCCCTCATCTTCAGATATTTCAAAAGATCCTCAACCCCCGGCTTCTTTGCCAGTTTACCTCCGGAAGCATGACTGAAAAACACCTCTGCCATCTCCGCTTTATATTCCTCATACGGAAAATCTTCACCATAATGCTTCAGAAAAACCCCTTTACTTACAACACTGTTTGTTCCCAGACACTCATGACATGCCGCCTCAACTCCTGCGATTCCATGACGTTCTGCCACTTCTTTCCACGCTTGAAGCACAAGAATCTCCGAATCAAAAATCACTCCATCCATATCAAATATCACTGTATCAATTCCACTCGCCATAACTTTTGATCCTTTCCTCTTTCTCTCTATCAGCAGACTTTCTCAGGCAAAAATATCTTTGACGACAGTCTGATCGACTTATTCAAACCATATATAAGCCAGTAGTCTGACAATCTATTTTTTCATAATATAACCAATCGCATCACGAATCTGCGACACATAAACCAAGTTGATTCCTTCCACTTTTCCAACAGAAGACCTACACACTTCTGGCAGCACAACTGTTCCAAATCCCAGTTTTTTCGCCTCCTGCACACGCTGGCCTGCCATATTCACTGCGCGGATTTCACCACTCAGGCCAACCTCGCCAAACACCATCACATTATCAGGAATCACAATATCCTTCGCACTGGAAACAATCGCCAGACAGATCCCAAGGTCAATTGCCGGCTCTGTCATCTTCATTCCCCCGGCAATATTGACATAAGCATCCGATGCAGCCAGACGGAGTCCGACTTTCTTCTCAAGCACAGCCATAAGGAGATTCACTCTGTTAAAATCAGTTCCCACCGCTGTCCGCCTCGGAATCCCGAAATTACTCTGGCACACAAGTGCCTGAATTTCAACCAGAATCGGCCGGGTTCCTTCCATAGAACACGCCACAACAGAACCCGACGCATCCTCCGGTCTGCCATTCAGCATATATTCCGACGGATTCTTCACCTCCTCAAGACCTGTATTACACATTTCAAAAACACCAATCTCATTCGTAGATCCAAAACGGTTCTTTACTGCACGCAAAATACGGTAAGATGCGTGGCGATCTCCTTCAAAATAGAGCACGGTATCTACCATATGCTCCAGCACTCTCGGACCTGCCACATTTCCTTCTTTCGTCACATGACCTACAATAAAAATGGACACCCCCATCCCCTTTGCGATCTGCATAAGGATATTGGTAGATTCTCTCACCTGAGAGACACTTCCCGGTGCCGAACTTACATCTTCGTGAAACATAGTCTGAATGGAGTCGATCACAACCACATCCGGTTTTCTGCGCTCGATCACCTCACGTATCACTTCCAGGTTCGTCTCACATAAAAGCTGCATCTTATCCGTAAACTGCCCGATACGATTAGCTCTCAGCTTAATTTGTCTCAGAGATTCCTCGCCTGAAATATAAAGAACCGAAACCTGCTTCTCTGCCAGATTCCTGCACACCTGTAAAAGCAGCGTTGATTTTCCGATTCCCGGATCTCCTCCCACTAAAACAAGGGAGCCGGGGACGATACCGCCGCCCAGCACCCTGTCAAGTTCACCAATCTGAGTTGTCTGCCGTTCATCTTCTGACAGGCTGATGTCTTTAAGGATCACCGGTTCCTGCCTTTTTTCTGATGATTTCATTGCTCCAGAAGAGGATGGCTTCTTTGTGGAAACTGTCTCTTCCACAAAGGTGTTCCAGGACTTGCATCCCGGGCACTGCCCCATCCATTTTGCGGATTCATATCCGCACTCCTGGCAAAAATATACCGTCTTTTTATTTTTCAGCATTTTACAATCTTTACTTCTACTCTTGCAGCATTGCCAAGTTCCACGCTAAAGGAAAGTTTACCGCCCAGGTTTGTTTTCATCTTACCTGTGCTTGCCTGCTCAATAAATACTTCATATTCTGTATCCGGCTCCATCTCCACTGTGATCTGTGCATCTTCCGGTCCCTCTACATGGAAATCCATCTGAGCTTCACTCTGTGTAAGATTAAATACTGCTGTTCCCGGAACTGATTCGTAAACGAACATTCCGTTTCTCTCGAGCTTGGTAATCTCCTTAAAAGTTTTTACTTTATACATATCGCCCTGATGCTGATAGTCTGATAATTTAGACTTCTGTGCAAGCTCATAGTCACCAAAGCTGATTGCTCCATTCTCTTCTGTACGGATTAATTCTTTTACTACTGCCATTTCCTATGTCCTCCTAAGACTCTTTTGTTTGCCGCTCCACCGGTTCATCTGCCGATGCCGTACAGTTTTTCACTATCTCTGTACTTTTCCGACATTTTATGTGCTTATTATATAATACATTCACTTTTTTGACCAGTATCTCACTGATTTTTTTATACTAATTTCACAATTTCTGTGAATCATGTGAGTCCTCTGCTTTAATTGTAAATATCTGTCTGCTCAGAGATTTCTACTGTTTTTTCACTTCAAATGCAATCTCGTTTTTATGAAGTTTCACCTGTACACTATCTCCACGTTTTACTCTGCCTTCCAGAATCTCGTTTGCAAGCGCATCTTCTATCTTACTCTGAATTGCACGACGCAGCGGTCTGGCACCATATTTATTATCAGAACCTTTTTCTGCAATAAAATCTTTCACAGCATTTGTCACTGTAAGATGAATTTCCATCTGTTCTGCACATCGTTTCTCCAGTGTTTTAAGAAGCAATGTCACAATTTTCCGGATATCTTCTTTATTCAGCACATGGAACACCATGATATCGTCAATTCGGTTCAGGAACTCCGGTTTGAAAATCCGGCGCACTTCTTCCATCACACCGCCTTTCATTCGTTCATAGTCTTTCTTCTCATCATTATCAGACATGAATCCCAGACGTTTCGGTTCCATGATCGCCTGTGCCCCTGCGTTGGAAGTCATAATAATAATCGTCTGTTTGAAGTCGACTTTTCTTCCCTGTGCATCTGTAATATGACCGTCATCCAGCACCTGTAAAAGTATATTAAACACATCCGGATGTGCCTTCTCAATCTCATCAAAAAGCAATACACTGTACGGATTTCTGCGGACCTTCTCACTGAGCTGGCCGCCTTCTTCATATCCTACATATCCCGGAGGAGAACCGATCAGCTTGGAGACACTGTGTTTCTCCATATATTCGGACATATCTACACGAATCATCGCCTGTTCACTTCCAAAGACAGCTTCTGCCAGAGCCTTGGAAAGTTCTGTCTTACCAACACCTGTAGGTCCAAGGAAAAGGAAAGAACCAATGGGACGGTTCGGATCTTTAAGTCCTACTCTTCCCCGTTTCACTGCCTGCGCAACAGCTTTCACTGCCTCATTCTGTCCGATCACACGTTTATGAAGTTCTTTCTCCAGACGAGCAAGACGTTTGGTTTCTCCCTCTGTCAGTTTCTGAAGAGGAATCTTTGTCCAGTCAGAAATCGTCTCTGCAACAGCAGCTTCATCTACAACAAGTTTCTTCCTCTTATTTCTACGTTCAGTCTTAATGCGGATTTTCTCCATTTCGGCTTCCACTTCATTTTGGCGTACCTGTGCTTTTTTTGCGCGTTCAATATCTGCAGTCTTAACTGCCTGTTCTTTCTCCTCACGAAGTTCATTCAGTTCCAGTTCATATTGTTCCATTTCAGGTGCTGACTGATAACCCGCAAGCTGAACTTTTGATGCTGCTTCATCAATAATATCAATTGCCTTATCCGGAAGGAAACGGTCATTGATATATCTTTGTGACATTTTTACTGCTGCCTCAAGTGCCTCATCTTCAATCTTTACCCCATGATGTTTCTCATAATATGGACGCAGACCTTTAAGGATCTCAACAGTCTCCTCTGAAGATGGTTCTTCCACTGTCACAGGCTGGAATCTTCGTTCCAGTGCTGCGTCTTTTTCAATATATTTACGGTATTCCTCCAGAGTAGTCGCGCCGATAAGCTGAATCTCACCTCTGGAAAGAGAAGGTTTCAGGATATTAGAAGCATCCAGTGCTCCCTCCGCTCCACCTGCTCCGATGATGGTATGGATTTCATCAATGAACAGCAGAATTCCCTGATGTTCTTTTACTTCCTGGATCACATTCTTAATGCGTTCCTCAAATTCACCTCTGTATTTGCTTCCCGCAACCATGCCGGAAAGATCTAACACAACAAGACGCTTATCCTTCACTGTATCCGGAACCATTCCCATAACGATGCGCTGTGCAAGTCCCTCTACAATGGCAGTCTTACCTACTCCGGGTTCCCCTGTCAGACACGGATTATTCTTCGTACGTCTGCTCAGAATCTGAATCAGTCTGGTAATTTCTTTATCACGCCCTATCACAGGATCCAGTTTTCCCTCTGCTGCAAGCTGTGTCAGGTCACGACTGTACTGATCCAGCGTAGGGGTACTGGTCACTTTTTTGTTTCCCGCATTCCTTGCGTACTGAAATTCCTCTGCAATGGTATCATTGTCAAATCCCATAGCTGTCAGGATAGCCGCAAACAACTTCTGGATATTTACTCCCATTGTAAAAAGCAGTCTGGTCGCTACGCAGTCTGTCTCTTTCAGAAGCGAAAGCAACAGGTGCTCTGTTCCGCAAAGACATTCCATACTCTCAGCATCTTCCTTCGCCTGTTCAATGATCCTTCTTGCTCTCGGGCTGTACTGGGGATCTTTTGTTTCTGCTGCCGCAGTATTGCCCTGAACCGGTGTAACCAGGCTGCTGATAAGTTCCCTGAGTTTTTCTTCTTCTACGTTAAATTCCTGCAGCACTTTTCCCGCAGTGCCTTCAGGTTCTTTCAAAAGACCTGCAAGAAGATGCTCTGTTCCGATATATCCATGTCCACAGGATTTCGCAATTGTCGTTGCCAATTTGAGGGCATTCTCTGCCTGTCTGGTAAATTGTCTCTCCATGTCCTCTCCTATCTGTTTTCATCATATTCGTCAAAAATCTCATCAATAAGCTGATGTACTTCCTCTCTGCTTACGCTCTTGCAACATCCTTTCGCAAGCGCCACCATGAGATTCTGTTTCAGTTCTTCCAATGCTTTCCGTTTATTTACATCAATAGAAATCACTGCACCACGTCTGCGGTCGATAGTGACAAATCCCTCCTGTCGCAGCAGTGAATATGCTTTATTTACTGTATGCATATTTATCCCAACTGTATCTGCAAGCTGTCTCACTGATGGCAGTGTATCTCCCTCCTGCAGTCTTGACGTAGCAATCCCCATGATGATCTGATTGGTCAGCTGGATGTAAATGGCTTCATCACTGCTGAAATCTATTTCTATCATCATACGTTTTCTTCTCCTTTTTGTGTTACACATATCCTAGCACAAACCAACATTTTTTGCAACAGAAAGACGTATTGCTGTATTATTTTTCAAAACAAAAAGGGGTGTACTGCCATGTTCTCACACAGCATGCACACCCTTTATCTTCTTTCTGTCAACTGAATTTCATCTACATGACTTGATTATTTTAAGCCAATGATCTTATTGAGCTGTTCTCTGTTCAGAACAAGGTTAAAGCCTAATGGATTAACTGCATAAGCCATTGCCTTATCGATTAACAGCTCCGGAAGTTTTGCAAACGGTACTTTCGCAATACGCAGCTTCTGACCTTTTGTAAACTTCTCAAGTTCCATAACGTCTGTAAATACAGGCTGGAGAATTTCTTCTTTTTTATTTTTGAGATACGGAATATTGATCTTCTTAGGATCTTCAGGGTCTACATTCATAGCAACCAGATATTCGGATTTCTTCAGGTTTACGATCAGTTCTTCCTCAAGCTCACGAAGATTTCCATGCTGATCCTTCTCTACCGGACGGCGGAGTTCCTGCATAAAGTAAATGCCGGAAAGCTCCAGTGTAGGATTCAGAAGCGGTCTCTTAGCCGGCTCAATCTTGCTCATATCTGCCTGTTTTGCAATATCAGTAAGATCAATCTCAATCTTATCTTCACCATCTACCCATACAACTGTATTTACGCCAATTGCATAGAAAGTTCCATATAATCTGGGATAATCCTTCTTGGTAAATTTCATACCCATAAGAAGAACCTTTTCTTCCAGCATTTTTTTGCCGAATTCTTTGATTCCTTCTTCTGTTGAAAAAATCCATGCCTGATCATTAAATGTCTCTTCATCACATTTCACATACGGAAGCTTTGTAGCCTGTGAATATGCCACAAAAATCTCCTCTCTGGTCTGTAATTCTTTGATTGCTTCTTCTTTGCTGATTCCCATGCTCTTATCCTCTCTGTCTCATTTCTTTTATGATCTTCTGTATTTTCTTATCTACATAATTTCTGTTCATAAATTTTCCCCTGCTGTCCGGAGTTCGATTACGTTTCTGTTTTACAGCACTGTTTTATTTTATAACAGATTGCATGAAAAGTAAAGAAAATAGCCTATATTATTTATGCAAAAACATTTACAAAAAAATCAGAAAACAGTCCGGTCTGGTTTTAAACCTTTCTGTTTTCTGATCTGTTTTACAGTAATCATCCAAAATACATTTTTTCTGAAACTGCAGCACCTCAAAATTATTTATGCTTCATCAATTGCTTTTCCAATATCATGGCGCATATATTTATTTGCAAATGTGATCCACTCTGTGGCTTCATAGGCATTTTTTCTTGCTTCCTTCAGGTCTTTTCCTGTAGCTGTGATTCCCAGGACACGACCTCCGTTGGTTACGATCTGACCATCTTTTAATTTGGTTCCTGCGTGGAAGCAGTAATATCCGTCTTTGCCTTTGAAATTTTCAAAGCCGTACATCGGAATACCTTTTTCATATTTCACAGGATATCCGTCACTTGCAAGGACTACACATACTGCCGCATTATCCTCAAACTGAAGGTCTACCTGGTCCAGTGTTCCATTTACGCAAGCTTCCATTACTTCAATGATATCATTCTTCATACGTGGCAGGACTACCTGTGCTTCCGGATCTCCGAAGCGTGCATTATATTCCAATACCTTCGGGCCATCTGCGGTAAGCATAAGACCAAAGAAAATGATTCCCTTAAACGGGCGTCCTTCTGCAGCCATTGCGTCCACTGTCGGCTGATATACATATTTCCTGCAGAATTCATCTACCTCTTCTGTATAGAACGGACTTGGGGAGAAAGTTCCCATTCCGCCAGTATTCAATCCCTGATCACCGTCCTGAGCACGTTTGTGATCCTGTGCGGATGTCATTGTACGGATAGTTTTTCCATCTACAAATGATAACACAGAGACTTCACGTCCTGTCATAAATTCTTCAATGACCATCTCATTTCCTGCAGAACCGAATTTCTTATCCAGCATGATCTCTTTCACGCCGGCTTTTGCTTCTTCCAACGTATTACAGATCAGTACACCTTTTCCAAGTGCAAGTCCGTCTGCTTTGCCAAAAAGCCCGTGCAGATGCCGTCGAATTTGATTTGAAGCTGTCTCCAGTGCGCGGCAAAGGCCTTCATCTCGTCCGTCATATCGCGCATGACGTAGCTGCCGAAGCCGTCCGCCGTGTGCGTCGATAAAATGGCCGTCGGCAGCGGTACCGTCTCCACCCCGTAGGAAGAGAGGATGGGCATGGCCACGCTCAGCGAACACTTGCCGAAGCAGGAAAGGTCATTTAAGAGCGCCATGCGCTTCATGCCGCTTCCGTTGACAGGTCGTATCATTGCTGTTTCCTCCTGAAGTATCGGCCGACCAGATCGGCGATGAGGTTAATGAGCATCGTCAGCAGCATCAAAATGGCCGCGATGGCGAACACCACCCCCGTATCGCTCGACTCCTTGGCGTAGAAGTACAGCGCCACCGTCAGCGTCGCGCCCGCGTTGTGCATGCCCTCAAAGAAGTTGTAGAGCATGTGCGCCGAGCCCGCCGTGAATAAGAGCGCCGCCGACTCGCCGAGGATGCGGCCGACAGACAGGATGCAGCCGGTGATGACGCCGTCCACGCAGCCCGGCAGCACCACCGTCCGGATGGTACGCCACTTCCCTGCTCCCAGGCCGAATGCGCCCTCGCGGTAACTCTGGGGTACGGTCTTCAGGGATTCCTGCGTGGTGCGGATGATGGTGGGGAGGATCATGATGACCAGCGTGCACCCGCCCGAGAGAAGGCTCGTCTGAAAGCCCAGCATCTGCGCGAAGAACAGCATGCCCACCAGGCCGTAGATAATGGACGGGATGCCCGCCAGGGTC
>ENA-OPCM01002146-OPCM01002146.1-human-gut-metagenome-genome-assembly--contig:-NODE-2146-length-11598-cov-1.698432_pt1 | contig 11598 bp, 3 predicted proteins | sample MGYA00241252_ERZ501484 | MGnify/ENA primary metagenome ERZ501484 (study PRJEB25962, sample SAMEA2042583) | human gut metagenome | biome: human gut; feature: human-associated habitat; material: faeces...
TGGGGGAAAGCCGACACGGTAATGGCACATTGCCGTTCAGTACTGATGGATGTAATGGATAAGACAGTACGTTATGGTATCAAAGAGTTTGATTCTCCTACGTACGGCACATTCTATATCACTTGCCTTCTTTCTTTGTACGACCACAGCAAGGATGCTGAATTTAAGAAACAGGTGCAAATGACACTTGAATGGCATTTACTTAACATGGCACCCGAATGGTTGAATGGTTATTTCATTTCTTCCTCTTTACGGGAATATTATTTTGCTTGTTCTCCCCACATGATGAGTCCTTATCCACTTTTGGGCTGGTTGTTTTTTGGTGGAGGTCCCAATCCGATATTAGAGCAAAAGTATGAAAACGGAGAATTGATTGTGAACAATGAAGGTTTTTACTGTGTACTGGCAGCCGTTTCTTCCTATCGTGTACCAGAGATTATACAGCATATAGCATCGGATAGAAAGAAGGCATACGTGCATAAAGAATCGCATGATATGACTCCATTTGCACAACTCAATTATCCATGGGGATTCAAGAAATATACATATATCAACAAAACGTATGGATTGGCTAGTCAATGGGATGGAATCAGCTTGGGATGGAGCGCGCAGATGCGCCGGTGGAAACTGGTGTGGGAATCGGATGCGCCGGCAAGTACTTTCTTCCTGACTCACATCAGCCATTATGGTAGATCAGCCGAAAGCCTTTTCGGAGCTACTTGCCGCGAACAAGTGTTACAACACAATGGTACGTTGCTGGCCATGTATAAAATAGAATCGGAAGAACCTCATCCGTATGTGACAGGAGTAGTGCCTATCGACGCGATAAAACAAATGAAAGAGGACGAATCCGGTTGGATATTCTTTGACGGGGGAAGTGTTCTGTTTGCCGTAAAATTCTGTCATCCATACACATGGGACGAAGACCGGGTATTTCGTGGAGTAAAACATAAGATGTTACGCTGCGACCAACGTGGTACTGCCGCAGTCATAGAAACCTGTTTGCCGGATAAATATCAACCCACAGGAACGAAAACAGCTCTGGATCTGTTTGCAGAAGATATACTGAAAACAACGAAACTGGAATACATCGTTACCAATCCAGAATATCGACAGACCATTTATCACTCACTTAGCGGTGATACACTAAAAATTATCTATAATTACGGACGTTTTGTCAACGGAGAAAAGGTGGATTATGAAAATTGGCCTTTGTATTCAAACCCATGGATGGAACAAGCGGTGAACGGACGTTTCCTGAATGTTTCACATGGAAAAGAATCACGCGTGTATGACTTCAGGAATTGGAACGTTATAGATAGCAAAGAGAATTAATAATATGATGAAATCGATCTTATTCAGCCTGACACTGGTATTCACCGCATTGGCTTGTTTTGCACAAGACTATTATGGGAACAACCGTAAGCAGTGGCTACAAAAAGCAGAACAATATAAACCGAAACTTATAATCACAGAGAAAAAGCCGCTGAAAGTAGTGGATATTGTACCCGACACACAATCGTTTCAGAAATACAAAGCAGTAGATGTCAGTCCTATCGACTCTTTATACTCTATGCCTTTCAGACTGAAAAAAGAGATTACGATTGATTTCGGAGAGCATCTGACCGGATATTTTAGTTTCTCGGTAAGAAGCACCGGGCTTGCAGCCGACGGTCCGTTAAGGTTTAAATTGACTTTCGGGGAAGTTCCTTCGGAAGTAGCTGTTCCTTTCGATTCTTATAAAGAAGGCTTAAGCAGGGCATGGCTTCAGGACGAAGTTGTTTCTGTAATGTATGTCCCGCAAACAGTCACTCTTTCACGCAGGCTGGTTTTCCGCTACGTAAAAATCGAGTTGTTGGGCAGTTCTCCTTATTATGATTTCAACATACATGATATGAAATGTATGGCTCAAACTTCTGCCAAAAATATACCTGAAGAGCTTCCGCAAGCAGTTGATCCCATGATAAGGAAAATAGATCGTGTCGGGCTCAATACATTGAAAGAATGTATGCAAACCGTTTACGAGGATGGTCCGAAAAGAGATCAGCGTCTTTGGATCGGCGATTTATATCTGGAAGCCCTTGGCAACAATTATTCTTACAAGCAACACGACCTTACAAAGCGGTGTTTGTATTTGTTGGCCGGATTGAGCGACCTGAACGGATATCTGTTGGCTACAGTAATTGAAAATCCTGTACCGAGAGCCCAGGACAAACAGTTTCTTTATGAATATGCGCTACTGTATAATGTAACATTGAAAGACTACCTGGAAGCAACGGGCGATATGGAAACTGTCAAAGACTTGTGGCCTGTGGCTAAAAAGCAGCTGGATATTGTCCGTACCAATGTCAAGGCCGACGGATTGATGGATTTTGAGAAAGTAAAGAAAGACTGGTGGGTGTTTTTCGATTGGAAAGAGGATTTGTATAAAGAGGCTCCTTTACAAGGAGTATCCATATTCGCACTTAAGGAATCCTATAAACTGGCTCAACTGCTCGGAAAAGAAAAAGAAGTTGCCGACTTGCCTGCATTAACTAACAAAATGATAAAGGCTGCCCGCAAAAACTTATACAACCGGAAAACCGGCCTTTTCGTCGGAACAGGTGACAAGCAGATTTCCTATGCTTCACAGATATGGATGATTTTAAGCGGAGTTGCCAGTAAAGCCGAAGGCAAAAAGGCTTTATCAGCATTGGATACAACACAAAATGTTTGTTATCCCGGCACTCCTTATATGTATCATTATTATATTCAATCGCTGATAGATTGTGGAATGAACCTCGAAGCAAAAGAGGCTTTAATCAATTACTGGGGAGGGATGATCGCCAAAGGAGCTGACACATTCTGGGAAGCATACGATCCTACAAACGACTTTATTTCTCCATACGATTTTTATCCTATCAACAGTTATTGCCACGCTTGGAGCTGTACACCTGTTTATTTTATCAGGAAATACCCTGAAATATTTCAGAAGTGAAGTGATTCAATACAAGTAACTAAGAATACTTTTAATTCTGTATATCGCAAAAATTTGGAAACGCTCTTTTTATGTTGTATATTTGTAGAACAAGAATATTGATCATCAACTAAAATTTAAAAAGACGAATAAATAATGAATTTTAGAACAAATAAATTGCTACAAATTAACTAAGTAATTCTATAAAATACAAAAGACAGAGATCCTGTCAATAGCTAAAGGCTGCGAAATTATATGAATTCCGCAGCCTTTTTTGTTATATAAATTCAATACAAACACCACTAAAAGCCTCCATATAGTTTTTAATAAACTTGGATACCGTTTCTAATAAACTCTTCAAAAGTTTATTAGAAACGATCAAACTGTTTATGCATAAATGATAAAGATATTTTGATTAAATAAATATCGCAAGATACAAACATCTATTTACTATGTATATAAACAATAAATTTATGATACATATGTAATATTCTATTTATTATACAAATACTCTTTCAAGACCGTATACAGTTGTCATTTTCATCACTGAATTCTAAATGACCAATACTACGCTTCCTTCTGATGAAAGGATTGAAAGCTCCTAAAAAGAGAAATCCCCTTTACTACGATATGTTGTAGCAAAGGAGATTCATAAGATCAAGGCCTTTTCAGACGACCTTTTATATATTCAAAAGCTTACTGGACGGTCTTTTTATTAAGAACCGGATAAACAGAAAAACTGAAAGACACAGGTTCTGCAAAAAGCACATATTGTTCGAGTGGGGGAGGCCCGCAGCTCCTATTACCAATCGGATATGTTTTATAATCGATATTCCACGTGACGTTGTCCGTACGTTTTAATTGGCTTTCATCTATTGCTTCAGACAGGTTTTCAAGGGAATAATGCATTGCACTGGATTCAATAAATGGCATACCTTCAGCGACAAGTCCAATTCCCTCATTGTCGGTCAATGACACCCACGAACAACGATATTTGTTTCCATTCTCTTGAGGATATGCATGATGCGTAAACTGTTCATCTACAGTTCCGGAGAATCGGCCCAAACGAGCTCCTGAATGTCTGTCGTTATATGTATCATACGGTCCGTAGCCATACCATGAAAAAGTATCGTTGCCGGATTTTACGGTCATTGTATAACCTATACGGGGGAAGCTGATTATATTGCCAAATGGCTTCAGATCAGTATCTATCTGTACTTTTCCGGAAGGATCAACAATATATTTGGTGGTATATTCCACGTACGACTTATTTCCCGTTTTTTGTGCAACGAACGTTGTTGCCACACTGACTGTACCATTCTTTTCCTCGACCAATTTAAACGATTTCAACTTATGTTGCAAACTATCCAGTCCGGCTTCTACCCATTGACGGGAGATTTCATTCTCCGTTTTGGGACGGTAACCGCCATCATTATGGGTCGGAGCCCGCCACAAATTGATATGAGGACCTTTCTCAAGGAATTCTTTTCCACCTACGATCCAGCTTTGAATGAGCCCCGCCTTCTTGTTGAACACAATATTTATACGATCATTATAAATACCTATTTCATTCGCTTTCTTCTGTACAGTCAGTTTTCCGCCATTTCCTGTTTTTTCTTCCACCGGAGGATTCACTTTTCCTTCTTGCAAGGTAAATTGCTCCCATGCGATTTCAAATCCTTTAGGTGCCCATATTACATCCTTCTTTAAGTAAGCATTGATTTCGAGAATGAGCTCTCCTTTCTGCCCGGAATCAGAAGTGCCGGTATCTATTTTTACTCGGGCAGAAGTGCCTGGAAAAGCCTCAATATCGGTTAATTCCCCCTTCTTTATCAGTTCACCTGCCATCAATTTCCATGAAAAACGAAATGCAGAAAGCGGCAGATAATTATATTCATTTCTAATGGTCAGTTCCCCGTTAGAATAATCAAAACGGATATGCTGATAGATCTTCTTACATTCATTGATAGCCGGCTTTATTTTCCGGTCGACAAAAACAAGCCCATTAGTGCCGTTGAGGGAAGAAAAATATTCTTTGCCTGTAACACTGTCTTTTCTAATCACGCTCTGATCTACCCAATCCCAGATATAACCGCCTATCAGACGTGGGTATTTTTTCACTGCATTCCAGTATTCCTGATGATTACCCAATGCATTACCTTTAGCGTGAGCATATTCGCACATCAATACCGGACGTGTTTCACCTTCTTGAGTAGCAAGCTTTATAATTCCTTCTACAGACGGATACATGGTACTGACAACATCTACAGGCGGAGGTTCGGGAGGATTCACTGCCGGACGGTTGGTCTTCATAAAATCGATGCCATAACCATATTGTCTTGAACCTCCATTGTGCATATAGGCCTCGAAATGTACAAGGCGGGTAGGATCGTAATCTTTAACCCACGAGGCCCGTGCAGCATTGTTTGCTCCGACACCCGATTCGTTTCCCAATGACCAGAAAATAATAGACGGATGGTTCTTATCTCTTTTTACCATCCCGGCAACGCGTTCCATTTGAGCAAAAAGCCAACACTCATTATTTGAAAGTTCAGCATCGGCCCCACAGGTTTCCACATTCGCTTCGTCCATTACATAGATGCCATATTCGTCGCATAAATCATAAAATGCCGGATCTGCAGGATAATGAGAGGTCCTTACGGAATTAAAACCGAACTGCTTCATTAAAGTCACATCCTGTACCATTCTCTCGTAAGGAACGGTTTTCCCTTCCCATGCGTCATGGTCGTGCCTGTTTACTCCATAGATGTACTCGCGTTTTCCATTCACGCACAGTTCATGTTTATTCTTGAATTCAACTTTGCGAAAACCGATACGGGAACTTCTTGATTCTACTACGTTGCCTTTATGATCCTTTAATGTCAGGACTATGATATACAAGTTAGGCGTTTCGGATGACCATAACAAAGGTGCCTTTACATTTGTTTCCAGATATTTTGCCAATGAAAAATTCTGTTGATACTTTTCGGTCGTAATCGTCTTGACCGGCATTGACATATTCACCCCGAGGGCAGGAGTACCCTCTTTGGTGTATAATCTGGCTTCAAGCATCCAGTCGGAAACATCTACCGTTTTCTTGCTGGATATGACAGGCCGTATACGCAGTTTTGCGTCTTTATAATCCTTGTCCAAATCTGTAATAACAGCAAAGTCCTGTATGAAAACATCAGGGCGTGATTCAATATAAACATCCCGGGTGATGCCATGAAAGCGCCAATGGTCCTGATCTTCAAGATACGAGCCATCACTCCATCTCAACACCTGGACAGCCAATTGGTTCTTTCCTTTTTTTAGAAAAGGAGTCATATCGAATACCGCAGGCAGAGTACCGCCATCTTCATTATAACCTACCTTTTTCCCGTTGACATATAAATAGAAAGCCCCTCTGACTCCGGCAAAATGAATCAATACATTCTGTCCCTCCCATGATGCAGGCACTTCAAATGTCTTCCGGTACAATGCTATATGATTGTCTTTACGCGGTACAAACGGAGGATTGACAGGACGAAATTCATAGCCTTGCCCGCAATAAACCTGATCGCCATACCCTTTCATTTCCCAGGTAGACGGAACAGGTATATTGTCCCAGGAGTCATCATTTGTTTCCGCTTTCATAAAATCAGACGGAAGATTGTCCCAATCTGTAATGAACTTAAACTTCCATGTTCCATTCAATGACTGATACCGGGAGGAGGAAGAGCGTTTCACTTGCAACGCTTCTGTTTCAGTAGGAAATGAAATAGATGTTGCACCGTATGGTTCCCTGTTAATACTGTTAATTAAAGGGTTTTCAAATTCACTTTGCCCGAATCCTATGGGTGGCGTAGCATAACTATCACTACCATCAAAAGGTATTTGTGAAATCCCCTTGACAGACAGACATAATAGAAATATTATAATCAGTTGTTTCTTCATTTTCATTCTACCATTTTCAATAATTAGTATTCTAGCACGCTTTATTTCTCTACGCCAAACTCAACCTCATTCGCCCAATGTTCCTTCCAGTCCGGATGGAATGCTCTGGAGTTTTTCTTCGAAACGCTTCGGCCGCGTGCTAATTCCATACAAGCAGCCCCGGCGCCATCATCGTTGATACGCGCAGAGAATTTAATTTTATCGCCTTTATCAATGGCTTTCTTCACATCCGGTATTTCGGACCATGGAATAGCACATTCATAATACAATGTATTACCTTCACGTGTAGTAATCAGTTTTCCATCTTTTACGGCTCCGTCAAAGGAAGATTTGGGCTGGCGAGGATAGAAGTGTTTTCGCGGCATACCCGGAACAAGCATTCTCCATATTTCAAAACCACCGCCATATTCGGGAGCAACAGTATTCAAAGCGTATTCATAATCTGTACATTTATAACCGATGTAACGCGGCATAGTACCTTTCGTTTCAGCTTCCATACCATCTTCGCCGATTGGAATTACATTGAAAGCAATCAGTATATTATCTGTTGCTATCCCATTGGTGCCATCCGGTAATGTAGGTCTTTTACGGTAAGTGAAACGACGTACCTGCTCGGGCCATACCAAAGGAACCAAATCATCTTGAGAGACAACATGGCAAGTAACATCTTGAGGCAAAGAAGAATCTGAACCGATAAGATAGTATCCTAATTGCCCATATTTACCCAGCCAGTTTCCGACAGTATCAAAATCACGGTTTACAAGTTTCGCTGAAGCACCGGCATTACCCGAATTAACAACATTGTCCGATGAGTCAAAAAAGATACCTGATAATTTTGTTGTGTACCACCAACCATAAGATGAACAACGTATGCGCACATTACCACATAAATCCAATGTCAGATAAGTACCATTCCATAGTTTGTCTATCTTGGTAGAAAGTAATTCTTTGCCACTGTCTTTATCATAAACAGTAACAGACAAGCCATTCTGATTTATACTTGGGAAATAAAAAGAAGTGCGGGTATATTTATCTTTCGGCAAATGAATATCCATACCCATCGACAGAGTAGTAGATGTATTTTCCATATAATTCATCATACGTCCTTTTGCCGAAGGCAATTGCAGTGCTTTTTGATCTGATTCTGCCGCAGGCTGCGTTACTATGGTAGAATGCATGGCATATATGGTCTGCATATAAGCTGTGTCAGGATAGAAATAATCATCATCATTGCGAGTCTCAAATCTCAATGTTCCTTTATTGGGAGTTTTATCCGCAACTTTTGCTGCAAAGTAGAAATAATCGTCATCGTAAGCCAGGTAGGTATGCGCCAATCCTTCCGCATTACTATCAAACTTTTGATATGGATACCATGCAGCTTCCGTCAAAGAAATGCTGGCCTTGGAAGAACCTTCTATCGTTTGTGAAATCATGTTTTGCCAGTCATTCAGATTACCATCTATCTTTATCGTTTTCTTTGCAATATAATTGACATGCATATTTTCCCAATGCACGGCGAATCCATCTTTTCCTGCATCGAAATGAACTTCAAGCGGATAGTTATTGTCCACACTGGCAGTTCCGTTTGTCACTTTCGCTCTGATAGTTTTTGTCTCATTGGGCTTAAACGATACATTCTGCGGATAAGATATATCCAGATTACCGATAGAAACAGATAATACACCTTTTACCGGACGATTGAGGATATTGGTCAGTTGAAGTTCCATTTCCGGTTTGCTGGCAATGGGAGCTGTAAAGTCTTTCGCAATTATTTCGACAGGTTCATAGCCCACGATATCCGCTTTACTAATGGCCGATACAAGTTTGTCAAAGGCTCCCTTCTCACCATTTACACACATATAATATCCCTGATAATTAAGAGGAATTTCGTAGATTCCATTTTTAGGAGCAATGGCGTTTCCATAAAAATCATAAAGCAGGAAAGAAGGATTGGCTTTCAGTATCATTTTCCCGTCAGTGATGGGATAGTATGTATTGAGTTCGTTTTCTATCTTTTTACGTTCAGCACTATTCGCTGGTAATGTTTTTAATTGATGATGCAAATCGACTTTTTTCCTCGCTTCGCTTAAGCTACGCACATTTCTGAAAAGGATATTCTCTGCACCGAATGCTTCACCCAAATCTCCGGCAATCACAATCGTCCCGTCGTCTTTCTTATTTTCGTATCCGTCAAAGACCATTACCCAAGGCAAACCATTTTTAAAAAGAAGCCTGTTAAACTCGCGTTCTCCGATCATACTTTGTGCTGCTCCCACAGCAGCTGCCGCAGACCATGTATTGTGGAGTTTAGGCATTGTCTCCTTTCCTTTTTCGGTACGGACTTCCATACTACGCACTGACCGGTTCGGGTCTCCTGAATACATATACCCACCAAATATACCCATCGACCTGTCATATCCGGCGGAACGGTTGGCTGCAATAACAAGTCCTACACGGTCATCAGTATTCCCTACCCAACTTTCTGTGTCCCATATTTTCACACGTCCCTTGTTATCTTTTCGCTTATTCCACTCGGGATATAATACTGGTGCCTCCATACCTTGATAGTGAATGGAAAGGAAATCAAAGATAGGTAACATATCCATTGTGCCATCAGCAAAAAACTTATCCAATGCATTCGAATTAGAGTCACCTCCTCCCACAAGAACATCTATGTCTTTCTCCCGGGCTTCAATCACCGCTTCAGCCATTTTCGTATATATCTCTTTATATCTTATCATATCAGCCTGCCAACCGGATATGGAAGTTCCTTCCCACGGTTCATTCCACAAACAGACAGCTGTTACCGGTCCTTTGGGCCAGCCAAAATCAAGACATAATTCTTTTACGAATTTCTTAAAGTCTTCATCCAATTCGGGAAGCCATACTAAATCCTGCTTCGTGTGAAGAAATTTTCCATTCTCATCCAAATGCGGCCTGGTAGTACCCAAAGGCATGGACTGTGCCATACGTCCCTCACCAAACATGAGCATAACAGTGATATTATTATCCATGAAATCCTTCATCAATTTCTTTAATTCTTGTCGGAATCCTTGATAATCGGGATTATCAGGTGATACGAAAGGAATACCGTAGCGAATGGACTGAACACCTACTCTATTCAAAAAATCCACTCCCAAGTAATCCAAAGATTGTTTGGGATATTGCATTTTCACTAATGACGGTTTCATGCTATAGGCAAAACTTGTACCCAATCGACGCCCGTACTTTCCAAGATCAAACACAACGGCATATCCTCCAAAATCCTTTATATCGTCTACCGATACAGACGTATTGACATAGCCATTCGGCAAAATTGATAAGTGAACAGGAATCACCTTCTCATAATCAAGCTTAATCATCTGGGGCAGCCAAATATCATTGGGGATTCCTTTCGTTCCATAACGAAAGACGTGTACTTTCGCATCTATATCTATTGATTGTGATGTGTTGTTAATCAACTGAAACTTGAGGCGGATATCATCTCCCGGCCAAAAAACATTAGCAGGAGCAGACGATTCTATCAGATTTACATCGAAATCATAAAATCTTAGTCCATTTTTTACACCCATTATTTCTTCGTAGCCTACCCAATTCTGGGGGTCCTTCATTTGTGCTGTTAATGTCGAGACAGTCATGAAAGATAAAGCTATTAGTACAAGTATCTTTTTCATAATATTATATTTGTTTTTTACATCAGTTATTTGGTGTCTTCATCCATCATCCGCTGCGCTTCTATACCTGCAAATATGACGGCAAATGACCCATGCGTATCATTGTCGAAAAATGGACGGTTCATATAATAGTTCACATCTTCGGTACACATGGTTCCTATACAGATATTATGTACCGTTCCATCGTCTTCGATTTCGGATGACACTGCATCCCATCCTTTCAATGCAATTGGCATGAACTTTTTCTTATCCAGCCAGCCATACCTGATACCACGTATTATACCCATTGTAAATATAGCCGTACCCGAAACTTCCTTGGGAGAATCGCTACGATCGATTACATTATGCCAGAATCCGTCAGGACTCTGATATTTTATCAGAGAATAGACAAAAGTCTGATATTGCTTGAGTATTGCTTTGTATTTAGGATGATTCTTAGGCAATGCCATTAATACGTCAGACATAGCCCAGATAGCCCACCCGTTGGCACGTGCCCAATGAGGGAGTTTAACATCAGGACGTGATGTATAATTGGCATGCATATAAAGACGAGTGTCTTTATTCCATACGTGTTTCGTAAAGTCTATGATCTGATTGGCTGCATCATCGAAAAATATTTTTCGCAACTCCGGTGAATCGCTGTATAATCCAGCTTGTATCAAGAAAGGAATACCCATAAACATATCATCTACCCATACAGTATATTTTTCCGGCGTATCACGGGTGTAGTTGGTCATTCCTTCACTTCTGATTTGTCCGAAACGTGCATAATTTATCATTTTATCTATGTATGCCTGATAAATATCCCTATTTTTAAAATCCTTATCCATACGCAAACGGTATAGAATGGGAAGTGAGGGAGCTAATGTAAAATCAAGCAATGTGGAGTTAATCACCATTGCATTGGCTGAATTATATGCCCGCAAATGATTGACTTGATAGTCCACAAATGGCATACCTTCCATCTGATAGTCGCAGAAGTCAGTTGCCCATTTAGTATATTTATGTGTTCCGGTCAATTCACCAAGTTGC
>ENA-OPCM01002147-OPCM01002147.1-human-gut-metagenome-genome-assembly--contig:-NODE-2147-length-11597-cov-2.261566_pt1 | contig 11597 bp, 12 predicted proteins | sample MGYA00241252_ERZ501484 | MGnify/ENA primary metagenome ERZ501484 (study PRJEB25962, sample SAMEA2042583) | human gut metagenome | biome: human gut; feature: human-associated habitat; material: faeces...
ATAGTATTGATTGCGGGAATGGCAGCCGGATTTGGAGGCCTCTTTCAGACTCCGTTTGCAGCAGTCTTTTTTGCGATGGAAGTAGTGGTGAGTGGAAGTATGGCATATTCCGCATTGCTTCCTGCAGCGATTGCGTCTTTTACGGCATCTGCAACTTCGCATGCGCTGGGGCTGGAAAAATTTTCGGTTCTTCTTTCGCAGACCCTGTCATTGACGGACACAAAGACGGTGACGTATCTGATTCTTTTTGGAATCTTGTTCGGTCTGACGGGACGGCTGTTTGCGGTGCTTTTGCAAAAAGTAAAACAGTTTATGGGAAACGTACTGGAAAATTCATACAAGAGAATCGGCTTTGTGTCGATCCCACTGGCGGTGTTTCTTTTTCTGATGTGGAACGGACGGTATTGCGGACTTGGAACCAATCTGATCGCGCAGGCATTTTCCGGAGGAGAACTGTATACGTTTGACTGGATTTTGAAGCTGCTCTTTACGGTACTGACTTTGTCGATCGGGTTTCAGGGCGGAGAGGTGACACCGCTTTTTTCCATCGGTGCATCGCTTGGTTTTGTGCTGGGAAGCCTGGCAGGACTGCCACCGATGGTCTGTGCGGCACTTGGATACGCGGCGGTGTTTGGAAGTGCAACCAATACTTTGCTGGCTCCGGTTCTGATCGGAATGGAAGTATTTGGAGTGGAAAATGGGCTTGCATTTTTTGCGGTCTGCCTGGTGGCATTTCTGGTCAATGGCAACCGCTGCATTTATACGGCACAGAAACGGTCTTTTTGGTAAAAATCCCTTGACTCTCACCCTGGTTCATGGTTTATAGTTCTGCCAGAATTAAAAAAAAGAGACGATGCAACTGTATACATTTGCAGGAGAAATCGATATGGAGATTGCGATCGCATCCTTCCGGAAAAGCCTGCCGCAATGGTACTGACCGGGGCAAATGCATCTGGCAAATCGACATTTATGAAAGCGGTTGCCATCAATGTGATTCTGGCACAGACGATCAATACCTGTGTTGCAAAAAATATGAAAATGCCTGCAATACAGGTGATGACCTCGATGGCACTTCGGGATGATGTGCTGCAGGGAGAGAGTTATTACATGCGCGAAATTAAATATTTAAAGCGCATGCTTGATGAACTGAAAACGGGTGAGCCCATGTTGTTTGTGATTGACGAGGTTTTAAAAGGGACGAACACGCGTGAGCGTCTGGCGGCATCCAATGCCATTTTATCCTACATGGTGCAGAAACAGGGCTTTCTCCTGATTGCTACACATGATCTGGAGCTGGTGTATGCCCTGAAAAACCGATACGACACTTATTATTTTGACAGTCAGGTTCATGAAAAAGATATCGTTTTTCCATACAAAATCAGACGTGGGATCGTCGGGAAAACAAATGCCATAGATTTGATGGAACTGCTGGATTTTCCAGAAGAAATTACAGACCAGGCACGGCGTGAGGTGGGAAAGAGATAATTGTATTTTCAAATATATAGTAGAAGGAAGGAACGGGACAGATGAAAATAGGACAGGCAGTTTCTGAGGAACTTGTCGGTGATTTTTCGGAGTACAGCGAGTTTTATAAAGTGAGTGGCGATCCGGTTTTCCAGTTTCTGTTTTGTAAGGTCAAAAATCAGAAGCTGTTTGGATGGGTATGGTTTGCACTGTGGATCGCACTGAGTGTTTTTTTTATTGTGGAGTTTGGATTCGGTGACGGGCATATGCCGCTTGTGGTAAAAGCGATCGTTATCGGGGCTGTGCTTGTCTTTTTATGGTATGATTTTATCCGGTATTGTAGAAAAAAGAGAGGGGATTACTGGAGAAAAACGGGAAGATAGTTTCAAATTTACGTGTTGCAGAGAGAAAATGGATCATATAGGGGAAAATGCCAGAAAAATCCTGTAAGGTGGAGGAACTTGGACATATAAGGAAAAAATGCCAGAAAAATCCCACAAGGTGGGGAGAAAGGGACATATAGAGAAAAATAGTTGGAAAAAGTCCCACAAGGCAAAGAGAAAGGGACATATAGAAGAAAAATGTTCGAAAAAATCCCGTCTCACAGGAATCAGGGGACATAAAATGAAAGAAATTTTGTATATGTCCCGTCAAATAGAAGAACTGGGACATATCAAAAAGAAAAACTTGCATATGTCCCGTCAAATAGAAGAACTGGGACATATCAAAAAAGAAAACTCGCATATGTCCTAGCAAATAGAAGGCTGGGACATATCATCAAGAAACCACGCTATATGTCCCAGAGGAATGTAAGAACCTGGAAAATCATCAAAGAAAAGGAAGATCCAATTTCCACCATTGAGTATCCCTTGGTTTTGTGGTGGGAAGTGTGGCAGGACTGCCAACGATGGCCTGCGCGGCATTTGGATACGCGGCGGTGTTTGGAAGTGCAGCCAATACTTTGCGCACCGGTTCTGATTGGAATGGAAGTATTTGGTGTGAAAAATGAGCTGGCTGTAAAAAAGCGAAAATATACCGTTAAATACAGGAAAACAACAGCACCATAAAAGGCATGGTCACAATGGCACACAGCGTGGTCACTACGTTGATTGCGCTGGCATAGTGTGCATCGTTTCCGTATACCTGACACATCTGTGTAACGGTGGATGCTGATGGGGTGATTACTGCGAGAAATACAATGAGCATGATCTTTTGAGCATCTGCAGACAGTGTGGCAAGATGGCTGATTTTTATGAGAAACAGTGCAATCAAAGGAATGACAAGCATTCTGAGAGCCGATATGAAATATACACGTTTATTTGCAAAAATTGCTTTTAAATCCATTCCGGCGAAAAGCATTCCGGTTACAATCATGCTGGCTGGCCCGATCATATTTCCAACACTGGAGATGGTATTTGTAATGAGTTCCGGCAGCCGGATTCTGGTGAAAAATAAAATGGCACCAATGGCAATGGAAATCATATTGATGTTAAGGATGATTTTTTTCCAGTCATAGGAAGATTCACGGCTTATGATTTTCTTGCAGTGTGTCCAGAGGAAAATAAGCTGCACGCTCATGAAGACACATCCGTAAAGTATCCATTTCTGTCCCAGAACGAATGTCACGATAGGAACAATCAGATTGCCGGAGTTGGAGTAATAGATAGAAGCTGTTTCCACTTCATTTAAGGAAAACAGTTTTCCCATCACGAAAACGACAAGCAGGAGAACCACCTGAAGCAATGCGGATGCAGCAAGCGCGATCAGAAGACCATTTACGGTTTTTTTAGTATAGTCCACCTGAAAAGCGTTTATAATCACGCATGGAATGATCAGGTACAGTACGATTTTGGATAAAACCTTACTGTCTTCTTCCTTGACAATTCCCGCCTTTACAATAATAAATCCCATCAGAATCATGAGAAAAAGCTCAAAAATCTGTTCCATTAAAAGAATACTGATCTGCATAGAATCACCCTGTCTTTCTAACTGCCTATCATAGAACATAGAAAATAAAATTGCAAGAGCATACCGGTTATTTGCAAAAGCAGAAACTTTGTAAGTTTATAGTTCCTACTTTCATGATAGAATCATATCCTGAAACGTGTGATATGACAACACAAATACGTCCTGAAACGTGTAACATCATAACACAAATACGTCCTTGAAAATGTTGACGGCTCTGCCATAAAGGAATATTATATAAAGCAATAAGAAATGCTGCATATAAATTCCACTGACAGGGAGGACGCACGATGAAACGTTTTACATTGGAACAATTGGTGCCTGACACAATAAACTTGTTGATACCGGAACAAGATGGCGTATGTTTTGAAGAATTTTTATATCAGCTTCGACCAAACGAACGAAAGGGGAATTCGTGATGAAAGGAATGATGAAAGTCAAACTGGTGATTGCTTTGTTGGTGGTAATCGCTGTTGCAATTTTTTATTATGTTTCACTTCCGGCAATTAACATTCATGCAACAGAAACCTGGAAATTTATTTTTCTGATTTTGGCGGTGCTTTTCGTGCTTTATATTGTAAGAAAGGCAAAGATAGCAGGACAAAGCAAGATTGAACTGTCCTTTATTAAGGAATATACAGGTTTAAAGATTGGAGTGATTGTCTTTTTACTGTTTTTGGCGGTTTATGTGGCAGGCTCCATTTTGTCCTCACCGATTGTCAATGCAGCAAAATATCAGAAACTTTTAAAAGTGGAAGAGGGGGAATTTACCGAGGATATCAAACAGATTTCTTATGACCAGATTCCACTGTTAGATCGTGACTCAGCATCCATTCTGGGAAATCGTAAGATGGGTAGTCTTGTTGATATGGCGTCGCAGTTTGAAGTCAGTGAACTTTATTCCCAGATTAACTACAAAGGGGAACCGGTCCGTGTGACACCGCTCCGTTATGCGGATACCATCAAGTGGCTGACGAACCAGAAGGAAGGAATTCCAGCCTATATTAAGATTGATATGGCAACGCAGGATACGGAGCTGGTTCGTTTGTCAGAAGGCATGAAATATACGCCATATGACCATTTTCATAGAAACTTAAAGCGTCATTTAAGATTTCGTTATCCGACCTATATTTTCGATGATATCAGTTTTGAGATTGATGAGGAGGGTACGCCTTACTGGATTTGCAGTGTTGCAGATTATAAGATTGGTCTGTTTGGAGGTAAGACCATCGGCAGAGTTGTGCTTTGTAATGCTGTGACAGGTGAGTGCACTGATTATGCGGTAAAAGATGTGCCAAGCTGGGTAGACCGTGTTTATTCTGCCGATTTATTGGTACAGCTTTATGATTATTATGGATCTTTAAAACATGGATTTATCAACAGTGTGTTAGGACAGAAGGATTGTCTGACCACCACGAACGGTTATAATTACCTTGCAATGAATGATGATGTCTGGGTTTATACCGGAGTAACCTCCATCACAAGTGATCAGTCCAACGTTGGATTCGTCCTGATGAATGAGAGAACGATGGAGACAAAATATTATCAGGTAGAAGGCGCAATTGAAGATTCTGCGATGTCCTCTGCGGAAGGTAAGGTGCAAAACCTTGGCTATACAGCAACCTTCCCACTGTTATTAAACATTACAAATGAGCCGACCTATTTCATTGCATTAAAGGATGATTCTGGTCTGGTAAAAATGTATGCGATGGTAAATGTGCAGAAATATCAGATTGTAGCAACCGGTGATTCTGTCAGTGAATGCGAAAAGAACTATATGGAACTGATGAAGCAAAATGGTGTCAATGCGGAAACAAAAGAGAGCGACAGTGTCAAGAAAGCAACCGGTACGATTGCAAAAATCACCGATGCAGTGGTAGAAGGAAATACGCACCAATATATTTTGCTCGAAAATGATTCCGATATTTACGATGTATCGGTAGTAGATTACCTTGATATCGTGCGTTATGGTGTAGGAGATACCATCACATTTGAATATATGGAGGGTGAGCAGGCCAATACCGTGCTTGGGATTGAAAAATAGAACTATGATTGTAGTTACAGAATAAGGATAGAGGGGCAAGGTAAGCCCCTCATATTAAGAATTACTTAACTCTATCGTCATACCAAAGCAGATATTTTGTGAGTAGTATACCTGTGACAAATCCGACCATCGCATAAGTGGCTGCATCAATAGAAATAGAGAACAATTGGACAATTGGTGCCTGACACAATAAACTTGAAGGTAAGCAATATTCAATTTTGTAAATAAGCATATCATTCAGCTAACGAACGATAAAAACTCATTTCCTCCTCGGAAACTGCCTTATTTTATTGCAGCATTTCCTGCTTAATTTTTTCGTATAAAGGACGAATGGTTTCCGGCACTTCCTCCAATTCGTCCGCAATCTGATCCAGAGGTTTGCCTTTTTGAATTTTTTTACGAATCTGCTCTGACAATTTTTCTTCTTTCCCGATCTCTTTCCCGATCTCTTTCCCGATCTCTTTTCCGATCCTTTCGCCATCCTCAATTGCTTCGGCGCGCTGCATTTCCAGCCGTCGTTCAAATGTATAGTCTAATGTCATCACGTGCATTACCTCCTCCCTGTGTTGAGCCAGAAAATCCCTCAGCACATTTTCTTCCATACACTGGTTGATAGCTTTCTCAATGGCATCTTCCAGATTTCCACTGATTTCATTATTTTTCCGCACCATATCCACAAAATACATATATTCACGCAATGTCTGGCATTTTGACAGCAATGGAACATTTTTCCCATTGTTAATATTGTAAACATGGCAGACCAATTCTATCTCAGGATTCTTGGTTTCTTTTTCAAATGCATCAGAAAGACGGAGATCATACTGATCCGGCGCATCTTCTTTTCCATTATAAAACACGACAAAATGGGGCACTGGAATCTTTAAGATTCTTCCACCATAAATATCACGTTTCTGAGCCTTGATTCTTTTTTGTATAATGCTTGCAAAATAAAGCAGATCCCTCAGTGGCATATTCGGGCAATAGGTCGACTGATGCTCATACAGGCTCAGATTCGCATCAAGAATGAATGATGCATCATTCCGTACGGTAAGCGAAAAGCTTTTGTCATCCAAAGTTGTCATTTCAACCAGTTCTGGATCATCATAGTCCGTTCCATTAATCGCGTTATAAATTTCCATTGCACGTTTCTTGTCCTGAAGAAGCATGCTGAACACATCACTTTTGTATTCTTTGTTTGCCATACAGTTTCCTCCTTGTGTAAGCCACAGAATCTGTATGACAACACATCCCATATCAATACAAATCCTGCTTATAACAAAATTAAGTTAAAATAAAGTTGAATTTTAAAAGCAAGACTTTCCGGGATAATTTGAAATGATGAAATAAAGTATATGATATAGACGGCTCGCCAGGTACTGTCCGCCCAAGCTATGGAAAAATATGTATTTGCTTTGTGACAAGTATAGCATTTAAATGCCTGAGATGCAACAAAAACCTTCCACATTTATGCAAACAGTAACGTCCTGAAAAGTGTAGAACTATCACATAAATACGTCCTGAAAAGTGTAGCACCATAACACAAATACGTTCTTAAAAATGTTGACGGCTCTGCCATAAAGAAATATGATATAAAGTAATAAGGAATGCTACATATAAATTCCACTGACAGGGAGGACGCACAATGAAACGTTTTATAAGGGAACTTCTTTTCCGGTAGGGAAAGTTGATTTCATGGATCTGTATGCGTTCAAAATTTATATGCTTGATGTCGGGCTTCTGCTTGCCATGACAGATCTGGATGCAAGCGTTATCATTGATGGAAACCGGATTTTTGCAGAGTTTAAAGGGGCGTTGACGGAGCAGTATGTGCTGCAGCAGATGATAGCGGAACTGGGTGTGGAACCATATTATTACACAACGGCAAATTCTACAGGCGAAATTGATTTCACGCTGCAGGCACCCGGATCGGTCATTCCGGTAGAGGTGAAAGCAGAGGAAAATCTGCGGGCAAAAAGTCTGCGGGCTTTTTGTGAAAAGTATCATCCCAAGCATGCGGTGCGGACTTCCATGTCGGATTTCCGTGAGCAGGACTGGATGACAAACACCCCGCTTTATAATATTGACCGGATTGGAGAATACCTCAAATGAGCACCATAACTCGGCTGGAATTTAAAAACGGGCAAAAAAAGAAAATAAATATATCAAAAACGGGTCAAAATATGAAATGTTCGATTGAAAAAACGGGTCAAATTTTGTTATCATGGAGCATATGGAACAAATATGAGAAATAACGAGGAAAATCCCATGAAAATGACAACCCTGTGTTACATAGAAAAAGACGGAAAATACCTGATGCTCCACCGCACCAAAAAGCGGCACGACATCAACAAAGACAAGTGGATTGGTGTAGGCGGACATGCAGAAGGCACGGAAGGACCGGAGGACTGCCTGTTACGTGAAGTAAAAGAAGAAACCGGCCTGACACTGACTTCCTACCAGTTCCGCGGGCTGATCACATTCATCAGTGATGAAGCGCCGGAGCCGGAAGAAATGTGCCTGTTTACTGCGGATGGTTTTACCGGGGAGCTGATCGAGTGCAATGAAGGCGATCTGCAGTGGATGGACAAAAAAGAAGTGCTTGCGCTTCCGACCTGGGAAGGAGATGCCATTTTTTTAAAACTGCTGATCGAGGAAGACGAGCACCGCTTTTTTACACTTCGGCTCGTTTATGAAGGAAGTAAACTGGTAGAAAAACAATTGTACCGGTATTCATAGAAAACAGATTAAATTTGAAATCATTAGTGCTCAAAGATTACTCTGCAAACAATACCTTCGCAACCTCATATAAAGTTTTGCCTTGCAAATGGTAAGAGGAGCTGTACCTGGACAGGAGAGGAAAGGAATAAAAAATGGAAAACGAAAACCAGACCCCGCACAAGCGCCGTGTGCATTATAAAGGAAAATACCCGAAGAAATTCGAGGAGAAATATAAAGAGTTACAGCCGGAGAAATACAAGGATACAATTGCGCATGTAATCCAGAAGGGAAACACTCCTGCCGGAATGCACATTTCCATCATGGTAAATGAGATTCTTGATTTCTTGAAGATTCAGCCGGGGGAGACAGGATTCGATGCGACACTCGGATATGGTGGACATACAAAAGCAATGCTGCAATGTTTGGAAGGCAAAGGGCACATCTATGCGACAGATGTAGATCCAGAAGAATCTGCAAAGACAAAGAAACGTCTGGAGGAAAAAGGATTCGGACCAGACATCCTGACAGTAAAGCTTGAGAACTTTGCCAATATTGACCAAGTAGCAGAAGAAACCGGAAAATTTGATTTTGTACTGGCAGATCTTGGTGTATCCTCTATGCAGATCGATAACCCGGAACGCGGTTTTACTTACAAATTTGACGGACCTTTAGACCTGCGCATGAACCCACAAAAAGGAGAAAGTGCGGCACAGCGTTTGAAAAGCATGGACGCAGAAGAAATAGAAGGAATGCTGGTGGAAAACTCTGATGAACCATACGCAGCAGAGATAACAGAAGTGCTGATGAATTGGAGAAAACACGGGAAATCTCCGGAAACTACAACAGAATTAAAAGAAGCAATCGAAGAAGCTCTGACATTTCTTCCGGAGAAAGAGAAAAAAGAGGCGGTCAAGAAATCATGTCAGAGAACATTCCAGGCACTTCGCATTGACGTGAACCAGGAATTTGAAGTGTTATATGCATTCTTAGATAAACTGCCACAAGTCATGAACCCAGGTGGAAGAATTGCAATCCTGACCTTTCATTCCGGGGAAGACAGACTTGTGAAACGAGCTTTTAAAGAAGGAAAAAAAGAAAGAGAATAAAATGAGCTTTTCCGATTTGCTTGAAGAGGGGACAAGACTTCTGAAAATGGGGAAAAATTCTCGGCCAGAATGGATTATTGTGGATGAAGTACAGGACAGTGACCGGTCACAGCTGGAATTTCTGGAAGCATTAAAAGGACCGGAGACGAAAATCTTTGCAGTAGGAGATCCAAATCAGGTGATCTATAGTTTCCGCGGGACAACTCAGAATATGTTTTTCCTGTTAAAGAACAGGTTTCAGGCAAAAGAACTTTCACTTCCGGTTAATTACCGATCGAATGCATCCATTCTGGAGGCGGCAAACCGTTTCCTTCAATTTGGCGGAAAGATTCAAGGCAGTAATGAATGCGGGGAGAAGATTCAGATAAGGAATCATTATGATCCGTTTCAGGAAGCAATGTATCTGGCAGACAAGATCTGGACACTTCATCAGGAAGGGAAGGAATACAGGGATATTGCAGTATTTTACAGGCTGCAAAAACAGGCAGAAATCCTGGAAAAGATGTTTGCAGAACAGAATATTCCATATGAAGTATCGGTGAAAAAGTCGTGGAAAGATATTCCTGTATTGAACTGGCTTATGTATGTCTTAAGATTTGCGACGCATCCGGACGATATACAGGCGGGAATGCAGGTATTGATGGATAAAAGGTTCGGAGACAAATGCACAAAAAAGAAAGCAGAAGACATTATAAAGAATCACAAGACAGAGAAATCTGATATATATAAGAATATGATGCTGTTTTATACAGAGAAAGAAGTATTGTCAGGAGAAGATATATTTGATTCGCTTGGATTGAAAGAAGCACTGCACCCTACCTCTGCAGATTATCAGCAAGATGCAAAGCAGGTATTGGATTTTCTGAATCAGATCTGTACATATAGCAGGGAAAAGAAGCTGAATATGTCAGACGGAATCCGGGAATTCCTAAATGGGATGGCACTCGGAACAATAGAAAGTCCAGAGGATACGCAAGAGTCTGCGGAGAAGGAAGAAGCAGGCGGCAGAGTAAAACTCATGACATTACATGCATCGAAGGGGCTGGAATTTGATACGGTATTCATTATCGGAGTAAATCCGGGACTGCTGCCGATCAGATGCAGTAGCTTTGATCAGGAAGAGGAAGAACGGAGATTATTCTTTGTAGGAATCACGCGTGCAAGAAATCACCTGGAACTTTCTTATTACACGAATCCGGGAGAACCGGGGGTATTGGGCAGTTACAGTAATTATCTGAAAATGATCCCGGAGGAATTACTTGAGTGGAAAGAAATACGCAGTGATGAAGAAAAGCGGACAAATCTTAAAGAACTAACGAGAAGGGCAAAAGAAGAAATCCGAAAAGCAGAAGCACAGAAAGCAGAAAATGTTCAGGAACAAAAAACGGAATCCGAGAAAACAGAAAATGTTCAGGAACAAAAAGCGATACATCCCAAATATGGAACCGGTATTGTGACATCGGAAGACGATATGATGGTAGAAGTAGAATTTCCAAATTACGGAAAGAAACAATTTATCAAGGCATTTCAGGAGGTCGAGATGATCAGGTAACCGAGTACATTAGTTAGAAATAAAAATAAACAGAAGCATAAAAAATCCACCGTACTTAATAATTTTTTAAATACGATGGATTTTTATGATATTTCATCCAATGGACTATACCTCTTTCTTTCTTCGATTTGTTTTTTTATCATTTTTTTAATGATGTTAAATTTACGTTCCTGGTGGTTTGTCCTCCTTTTTCTTTATTAGACTCTTTTCAGTTTAGATTGTCCTCTGCATTGGACTGTACCTCTTTCTTTAGATTTTAAATAAAGATTTAACTGATTGGTGGTCCGTCCTCCTTTTCTTTTGTTGATATTATAATATCGCACGAAAGTGAAAATGTCAATAGGTAATCTGAAAAAAATGTGAAAAATAATAAAAAGACAAAATATTCTGAAAATAATATCTGCATGATTGCCGGGAATGATGTAACTGGTGTCATCATCAAAGGTAGAACGCTCAGCCACGTAATGACGGATTTTAGAGAGATCTTCATCTGTAAAGTAAGGAGCAACATGTCCGCCTAATATAACGGTATGCTCCAGAACCATATGCAGGTTGTTGATCAGAATGGACAGATGTCTTAAATAATCCTCCCATCTTTCTATACAGCCGGTATCGCCGGCTGATTTTTTTTCAAAAAATTCTTCCAGGTTATCGGAATCTCCGAGAAGCGAGTTTAGGGAACAATAGCATTCCGCACATCCCTGACGTCCACAGTAGCAATCATGACCTCCGGGAACCAGTGTCACGT
>ENA-OPCM01002164-OPCM01002164.1-human-gut-metagenome-genome-assembly--contig:-NODE-2164-length-11557-cov-2.220918_pt1 | contig 11557 bp, 8 predicted proteins | sample MGYA00241252_ERZ501484 | MGnify/ENA primary metagenome ERZ501484 (study PRJEB25962, sample SAMEA2042583) | human gut metagenome | biome: human gut; feature: human-associated habitat; material: faeces...
ATATGATTTTTTATAATTTTTGCGCGCATTTTGTTCCGTTTTTCGAGTTTTCATTCCTTCCCCCACACGAATATAGTCTAATTGCACTATTTTTATAATGCAAAACTCTTCTTAATTATTATAGCGCACAGTTTTTTTATGTCAATTTATTTTTTTCGCTCCCTTCGTGCTGTTCACGGTGCTTCATTAACTTCCAGCTCACTCGCACCACTCTAAATTCGCAAAACCGCACGTTCCGTGCGTCGCCGCTAATCGCAAACTAAGTTTGCTCGCAGCTTTGTTTTGTTCATTAACGGGCGTCCACTTCGTCCTGCTGATCTGTCAAATTTTCATGCAAGCATGAAATTTGCCCGCCAGAACACACGAGTGAACTGCAAATTAAAAAAAATACCGAAAATTTGCCATATTTTTATTGACTAAAGATATTCTTATGGTAAAATAAATGTGTGCGCCCGAGAATATCTTTCTTTTCGGTGCAATCAGTATAGGGTGAACGTATCATCCAGGGCAATCTGGAAATACTTTACTATAACCTATCAAAATTACAAGTAGGAGGAAAAGTAACAATGGCAAAATGGGTTTACATGTTCACTGAAGGTAATGCAGACATGCGTAACCTTCTCGGTGGAAAAGGCGCAAACCTGGCTGAGATGACAAACCTGGGACTTCCTGTACCACAGGGATTCACGGTAACAACCGAGGCTTGTACACAGTACTATGAGGATGGCAGACAGATCAACGACGAGATCATGGGTCAGATCATGGAAGCAATCACCAAAATGGAAGGAGTTACCGGAAAGAAATTCGGTGACAAAGAAAATCCTCTGCTTGTTTCCGTTCGTTCTGGTTTGGAGATCAGTTGAGAGCAGACATGATGCTGAATAAAACTGAGATTTCCGAGGATATTCTCAAGGAAACAGAAATGCTAAATTTTGCCAATGTAGCAGCTTCTATCATTACTACAAGAAAAGGTGCGCTGCGAGTAATGCCCGAACAAGAAGAAATCCAACAGTATTTAAATACTATCAGAAATGCAAATAAGTAAAAAACTTTAAATTTGTAATTCTTGCCAAATAGCAAGGAAATCGCAAGACTTTGGTCATGTGAATTTCCTTGCTTTTTTTTCTCAAAGTGTCAGGTAAGGCTCTTGTTTATGGAAGAAATCAGCTCTGCCAGTTGTTTCCTTTTGGTGCGTGTATCACCGTTGATCATCAACTTGGAATAAATCTGGTTGACATATTGTTTCACAGTGCCTTCAGAGAGAAATAACCTCTCTGCGATTTCGCGGTTGCTCAGACGGTCGGTGATCAAAGCTGCGATTTCTGCTTCTCTGCTGTTCAGCATATTTAGGATCTCAGGCCTGTAATTACGGCTGGACAGGCGGAGGCAGTGTTGTTCATAAACAGAACCAAGGGAAAGGATCCGGTCTGTGAAAGGCTCTGGTGTTATGGAATTAATACTGCCCAGCACGTCCTTGATATAGGTATAATTTTCTACAAACGGAATCAGAAAGCCATCCGGCATGGCGTGTCCTAAGGCTTTCAGCAGAAGCTGTCGTGCATCATGATGTTTGCCCAGCATTGCGTAAGCAGAAGCAGTCTGGATCTGAACGTGGAGAGACACAAGTTCATAGTGCATTTTCTCACAGACAGGCAGAAGCGTTTCGCTTCTGCCTATAACTTTTGCGTACATTTTCTGTGAAAGAAAGACCTGGTTCTCGATCATTTCCATCATAGGTCTGCAGGGAGAGAGAAAGCTGACAGTGGATAACATATGGTCTTTAAATAATGCAGGAATCTTTTCCGGCATTCCGGTCAATGCATAGTAATAAGCATAAGTACTGTCAAAAATATTCAGCCACATCATATTGTGGAGAGACAGAAGCTCCTTACGCTTTACTTCAGGATTCTTCACAAAGGTGACACTCTCCTGAAAAAGGGAAAGCCTTGCAGCAAGGAAGTCACAGCAGAGCGAAATATTGTGCTGTCCGTTTGATGCAATGGTGGAATAAGTCTGCTCCAGCAGAATCTGTGCATCTGAAAAATTTCCCTGCATAAATGCTGCCTCTGCATTCATGAGCAATTCCGCACCCTGTCCATGTCCCTGGGTAATCCTGTAATAGTGGGGCATACATTCATTCATAGCTGTCAGTTCTGCATCCAGGGTTCCGGATCTGCGGTGAAACATCATCAGAACAGAAGGAGAACCGAAGGTCCAGCTTCCTGTTTTGCGGATACTGATGGCAGGTCTGGTCATTTTGGAACTGGCCTGACGGTGCAGAACGCTCATACCGGTGATATCGTTATACATCAGAAAACTCATAATAAGATCACATTCTCCGGAGAGATTCTTTCTCTCATCTTCGGACAAAGTGTTATCTTCAGCTATGGTATCTGTCAGAAGCTGCTTCAGTTCCATCATTTTGGGAATCTGATGCCAGGTAAACATACGGCGCATTAATACGAGAAGGGCCAGAGGTCTGTTCTTCAGGATTTCTGTTGGACAGACATCAAGAAATGCGAGAACCTTTTCCGGCGAAAGAGAAGCCAGGAGGATTCCTGCATCCTTTTGGATAACAGCAAGTGCTGCATCATAGTTAAGAGCCTTGTTATAGGCAGCAAGTGCCTGCAGGAACTGTCCCCGGGATTCATACCATTGTCCGTAACGATTCCGGAAATCTGTCTGTTTTTCATGGGAAAGCATGGCAAAGGCACGCTGTGTACATTCCTTCATCATATGGTGAAAACGGAAGCTGACTCCATCGGGCAAAGGAGTGATAAAAGCATTCTGACTGGTCATAAGGGAAAGAATCTGTCCGGCTTCCGGATTTCCTGTAATAAAAAGAGCCATCTCGACGGTAAATTCATCTGCAAGTCCCATAACAGTGAGAAATTTCTGCTGCGCATCAGAAAGGGGTGCGATCATGGCAGAGGAAAACATATCATAGATATTAGAAGTATGGTCGGGAAAGTGTCCGTTTTCAAAAAAGGTACAGAGATTCAGATAGACTGCAGAGAACCATCCCTCACTGGAATAGAGAAGCGTGTTCAGCTGATCTTCGTTCAGGCTGGCACCGCAGCGATGGGTATAGACAGAAAGCTCCCGGCGATTCAGACACAGATCCCTGGTATGGATCTGATATAACTTTTTGCCAAGACGGAGAATCTCTTTTCCGGACAGAAAAGCATTTCTGCCGGATACGATCAGGTGGATATTTTCAGGCAGTCTGTTGGCAAGCATACAAAAAAAATCTGCAACATGAGGTTCACCCAGCAGATGAAAATCATCAATAAAAATGTAGTAAGAGGTCTGACCGCTCAGGGAATAACAAAGCTCATCAGCAAGCATCCCGGCACTGGCAGCATCTGAGGGGCAGCTATAATTATCCAGAAAATCAAGCCCTGCAAAGGCAAAGGCCTTCTGAACGCTCTGCCAGAAAACAGACAGATTATCAGAATAAATACTGATCCGGATCACACAGGAATTTCCGTTTTTGCTCTGTTTGTCCAGATACCAGTTGATAGCAGTTGTTTTTCCATATCCCATGGGAGCAGTCACAGCAGTGAATGCAGATTGTGAAATCGGTTTCAGATTCTCCTGCAGACGCTCAGAGATGTAAATTGTATTCAGACTATATTTCTTTTTAGACATCTGTAAAACCCCTCACTTGATACGATATGTTTCATTTTAACATATAAAGTATCAAAATGAAACTTTTTCCAGGTGGTTTTTCAGATAACAAAGGTTTTGGATATCAGAAAATGGAAGAAAATACGGCACAGTTTTTCTTTTGTTTTGCTGTGTACAGTGCCTTATCTGCTGTTTTTATAATTTCTTCATAGTCAATTTTATCATCAGGAATAAAAGTATATCCCACACTCTTTTTCACAGAATAAGGGGGAATGGTACATTCCATAAAATGGTTTATAGTTTCCTCTAATAGCTCTTTCTGTGAAAAAGGGCAAAGCACCATAAATTCATCTCCGCCAAAACGTCCGATCAGTGACGGTCTTGGGAAAAATTCCCTCAGCTGTTTTACTGTCTCCAAAAGAACCTTATCCCCTGTCTCATGTCCAAAGTTGTCATTGATTGCCTTGAAATCATCCAGATCGATCATGATAAAAGTGTAGGATGGTCTGGGGTTTTTGTCCAGAAATTTTTTGCATAATTCTTTAAACCCATTTTTGTTATAGCATTCGGTAAAGGTGTCTTTCATGTTTTTCTCTTTTTCCTTCAAAATAAGATCATAAAGATTGCTTACATCAGACACAACACCAATTAAATATAATTTGTCTTCCCGCATATAGGGAGTAGCGCATACACGGCACCAGTGGTACTTGCCTGTTCCACATTTCATCCGTGCATCGTAGACAGCCTGCTGTCCGTTCAAAACTTTTCCAAAAGCATCGGCTACAGTCCCGTGATCATCCGGATGGACAAAATAATCTGATACAGCTTTCATATATGCGTCCGGTGTCAGGGATGAAAACTCTTCCAAATCAGACAAAACCTTCTCTCCGGATACCTGATATATGGCTTCTGCATTTTCAAAGCGAACGTATCGCTGCTTTTCAACATCCACCTCAAACAGGCATAATCCGGCACCCTTTAAAACTAAATTCAGATAGTCTTTATAATTAACTGAATGCACATTATCACCTCCGCTTTTTGCTTTTATTTTACCATAATCCGGAAAGTGAAGCAAACGATGAATCTGCGAAGCTGACAGATAATTTGGAAATGTCTAGAGCTATGATCATACTTTGGGGAATACTTTAACCGAATCAAGTAAGTCCCCTGTTTCGATTGCGAATATCCGCTTGACCTGATTCAGGATCAGAGAACGGAAGAAATTTTGATCATACAGGGGGCACTTTTTGGTGCCGAAAAGTGCATTATCAAATGAGAGAAAATCAGTTATAATTATAGGTAACAGAAACCTGACCGGACTGTGAAATGACATTGCGTTCAGGAGTATGCGGAAACAGCGGATGTACATATTCGCCAGATCAGGATCAGAAGGAGGGATTTCAATGAAGAAAAGGTTATTATCAGGAATACTTGCACTTACAATGTGCTTCTCCATGACACCATCCATAGCATGGGGCAGTGGAATGACGGAATTCTCGGATGGGGGGGCATCCGGGGAGTCAGAAAAGAAAGAAGAATTTACAGATGAGCCGGAGATAGAGGAGGAGAAAGAACAGCCGGCAACTACTGCAGGAGTACCGGAGGTGGAAAATGGCTTCAGTGACGGAATACTGGATGCAGCACAGGACACTTCTGCTACAACGAAACATACAGTGAAAATTGATACCAGTCCCAGTTATAAAATAGGTACGGATACAATTTATGATGTGATAAATAATCATGATGGGACATTGACTGTGGGGGAAGATCCGGAAATTATAGCATCTTCGGGCGAGTTAAGCAAAGGATATAGTATTAAATATAAGAGCCAAAACAATATCATGCCTTATGCGCAATATCATAGTAAGAATCCAGAATCAAACGATGAACGATATTATGGGATTAATAAGCTAAATGATATTCCTAAGGAAAGGAAAATTAATATTACGAATATTTATACTTTATTTTGTGTAGTTTCCGGTCACCTTGGAGGTGATATATTGGCTAATTATCAGGGGGTAGAAAACCCAATAAGAGTTAATTATGGTTTACAGGGTGGATCAGGTGGGCCAAATAGAGATTGGGTATGGAATGGTGATGGACAATGGAATACAGACCATAATATTGAGCCAACTAAAGCAGGCTATAAATTTGCTGGATGGTATACTCAAGCAAATGGAAATGGAAGCAAGATAGAGGGAGTTTCGCAGGCTGTTAATGCGGCGGTTGCAGGTTCCAATAACTATAAAGAAATAACATTATATGCAAAGTGGGTTCATAAGCATGCCTGGAACTATAGTTTAAGTGGCGATACTCTTAAGGCATATTGCTCAAACACAACGTCACAATGTGATTATTATGGAACAGGTTTTGACAATGCAAAGGCAACAGTTTCACTTAAGCTTAATGGATTTGATAACAATAACTGTGCTGAATATGGCAATTCTTATTCTGTAACATGTGCTAATAGTCTTCCGTCAGAAATAGGGGCAACAATAGGATCAATCATATATGCAGGCCGTGACGGGACCACTTTTTCGGAAAGTGAAACACTTCCCACCTCTCCAGGAAAATATAAAGCGAAAGTAAATATTACACTGCCTGGAGAGCAGTACTCAGGAGAGATATCTACTGATTTTGAAATTAAAAAGGCACCGGTTACCCTAACGGTTTTCCTGGATGATTTCACATATGGAGAGCAGCCAGCTATACAGATATGGGCAGCACCATCTGACAGTAAGGTAGTTTATCAATACAAAGTTAAGGATGAGGATGACAGTACTTATGCTGGTATAACGGAAGAAGGCCTGAAAAAACTTTCTGCCGGAGAATATACCTTAAAGGCAGTGGTGGAAGAAACAGCGAATTATGAGGGAGATTCTGATACCTGTATTTTTAAGGTTAAAAAAGCAAGTACTACGAATTCCGATTCCAAAGTCAGCATCAGTGGTTGGACATATGGTGGATATAATGGAGTAGAAAATACACCGTCAATAGATTCGAGCCTGAACCCGGAAAATCAGACAGTCCAGTACACTTACTATACAGATGGGGCATGTAGCACACAGACTTCAACTAAAAACGGAGCAGAAACAGAAGGCGGGGTACCAAAGAATGCAGGCACCTATTATGTAAAAGCCCAGATACCGGAATCTGCCAATTATAATGCCGGAACAGCAACCGGTACATTTGAAATAAAACCACTCCCGGCGCAGCTTGACTGGAGCAGTTCAGACCTGACTTACAATGGAAAGGACCAGACAGTCACTGCAAGGGTGAGAAATGCCCTGCCCGGTGATACCTTTACACTGACATATGAAACTAACGAAACTTACACAAACACCGGAAAGAATGCCCGGAAGTACACGGCAAAGGTTACAGCTCTCGGAAATGCCAATTACAGCCTCAGCCAAGAAGAGAGCATCCATCCATGGGTTATCAATCCAAAAGCAGTAACAGTGAAACCGGATGATTTACACAAGCATATCGGCGGGGAGGAACCTCAGCTTACTTATACCACAGACGGCATCGTTGAAGGTGAAACACTATCTGGGATCACATTGCAGAGAGTATCAGGTGAGGATGCCAGAAAATATGAAATTACAGCCACAGAAACAGCAGGTGCAAATCCGAATTATACTGTCACACGAGAGAAAGGCACCTTTACAATTGAGGACCATAACTGGCCAAAAGACGGAAAGATATTAAGCCCTGCAACTTCATGGTCAGAAGGAATGCAGGAGCGAACCTGTACAGCACCAGGCTGTGGTCAGAAAAGATATGATTCCATCCCGAAACAGGATGGAAAACCGGCGGATCCCTATGCAGATAAAATAGATAAATATATCCAGATATTTGGCTCAGAAATCACAGCAGCAGCTCTGGACAATGAAGAAACAATCCTTTTTGGACTTTTCCCGGGAAGTGATAAAACCAGAATTGATAATGGATCAGGAGCTAAAGTATGGCTTGAAATCAATCATGTTAATAATCTTGATCCTGCATGGCAGAATTTAATCAACATGGAAATAGAAAAGACAGTGGGAAAAAATGCAGACCAGATTTTATTCGACATAGATTTATACAGACAGCTTGCGGGTGAGAACAGGGCACTTATTACAGATCCGGGTATCAATATGAATATCAGGATTAAAATCCCGGATAAAATGATTAATAATCAGCCTTATACCATCCGGGATTATAAAATTCTCAGACTGCATAAGGACAGTGCAACGAATCAGGCAACTGTTGATATATTAGATTCTGTCTTTAACAGCAGTACTAACGAGCTTACCTTTAAGTCAGATAAATTCTCCATTTATGTACTGACTTACAAAGACACCTACTATTCCCCAAGCTACCCGGTAACAGGCATTAAGGTATCTCCGGATACTCTTACCTTAACAAAGAAAGATGAAACCGCCCAACTTACCGCAGAGGTGACACCGTCTTATGCAGACAATAAGCGTGTAACCTGGCAATCCAGCGATGAGAAAGTAGCAACTGTAGATGAAAACGGCAAGGTAACAGCAGTTGGAAACGGAACTGCCACCATTACCGCAACATCTGTAAGCGGCAGTTATACAGCGACAGTTTCCGTAACAGTGAAAATCCCTGTGGAAATCCAGAAGCTCACCATAGAAGCAGAGAAAGAAACCCTGACAAAGATTGGTGAATCCACAGAACTGAAAGTAAAGATCGAGCCTGAAAATGCAGATTTACAGAAACTGATCTGGAAATCCGATAACGAAAAAGTTGCCACTACAGATGAAAACGGCAAGGTAACAGCAGTGGGAAATGGAACTGCAGAGATCACAGTTACAACAGAGGATGGAAAAATTACAGCTTCCATTATGATCACAGTGAAAGTCCCGGATGAACCCACGATCAATAAGACCACAGGCTTCAGAAGGTTAAGAGCCCGTTCTGTAAAACAGACAAAAACTTCTGTGACATTGCAGTGGAACATCATTAAGGATGCAGATGGATATTTCATATACGGCAACCGCTGTAATACAGGTACAAAGTCTTACAAGTACAGGAAGCTTGCCACTATCACCGGTGGAGATATCAGCACATGGACCCAGAAGGACCTGAAAAAAGGTACTTACTATAAATATGTGGTAAAAGCCTACAGACTGGTAAATGGCAAAAAGGTAGTGACAGACACATCCATATCTGTACATGCAGTCACCGGAGGCGGTAAATACGGAAATGCAAAAGCTGTTTCCGTAACCCAGATTGGAAATAAGAGGAATGTTTCAAAGATCACCCTGAAAATGGGAAAAACCGCACAGATAAAAGCAAAAGAAGTAAAGAAAGATAAGAAGATCGAACGCCACAGAAAACTCTGCTACGAAAGCAGCAATACAAAAGTAGCCACCGTTACCCCGGATGGCCTTATCAGGGCAACAGGCAAAGGAACCTGCACAATATGGGTATATGCACAGAATGGCATATACAAAGCTCTGAAAATCACTGTAAAATAATCCTGATGGAAGTTTTCAATGTGAAATAAACAAATACCGGATTGAGCCAAACAGGCCTGATCCGGTATTTGTTATGTTATAGGAAATTACTCCGTAATGTTCCTATAACATAACAAAACCCTTCGGGCAGGATCGCACTGCGGCGAGAATTTATAAGTGTTATAGAAAAAACAGGAAAAAGGTGGTAATATAAAAAAATACAGAGAGAAAGGACGTGGCAGAGCGGACATATGACGGAAAATACAGTATTACCACTGATAAATACAGCATTTGAGCCAGGAAATGCAAGAAAAGCAGCAGAGAGTTTTGCAGACAGAGATTTCCGGGAGATCGCTATTGCAGAATTTTATTATTTCACAGGGCAGGCGCAGAAATGCAGTGATCTGGTGGAGATTTATATTATGAGTTCCCGGCTGGAACTGAAGCTGTCTGCATGTATGCTCTATGTGTACTCTAATCTTACGCTGGGAAATGCGAAGGCATCCGAACGTGGCCTTGAGATCATCCGGGAATGTCTGAGAAAAGAGATGGCAGCTCCCACTTCTGAGAGAAATACAGCATATTGTGTATTTGCAGGATATATGGGAACCGTTCTTTTACACCTCTCTACAGAGGAACTGCCGGATATGAAGAAATATATGAGCAGTCTGCCTCAGGGACTGAGAATTTTTGCTGCCAATGTAATTTCCCATGACCTTTATCTGAAAGGTGAATACAGCAGAGCGCTGGGAATCTGTGATGCGGCACTGTTTTCCTGTAAAGAAATTTATCCTGTTGGGATGATATATCTTTACTGTGTGACTGCTATGTGTGAAATCAGTCTGAAGAATCAGGCAGAAGCAGAAAAAGCCATACTCACTGCCTGGAAACTGGCAGAGAAGGATGAGCTTATCGAGCCGTTTATCGAACTCCACGGACTTCTCCAGGGACTTCTGGAGTCCTGCATCCGCAAAGAAAATCCGGAGATGTACAGAAAAATATCGGATGCAGTTATTACCTTCAGCCGTGGATGGATGGCGGTTCACAATCCTGCATCAGACAACCCTGTGACAGACGCTCTGACTACCATGGAATTTTCCATTGCCATGCTGGCCTGCCGGGACTGGAGCAACCGGGAGATCGCAGAACACATGGGGGTATCCCTAAACACAGTGAAGCATTATCTTACAGATATCTTTAACAAGCTTCATGTCAAAAAGAGGGATGAATTAAAGAATTTCGTATTAAAATAATCAGGAAATCCACGAAGATACGATATTTGCCCTGCGTAACCATCCGCTGATGCCGCAGGATATGAAAATACATAGTAATAATGCCCAAAAACAGAAGATACATTTTTAGTAAAAAACGCTTTTGAAATCAAAGTAAAATGGCTTTATAATAAAAATAAGGGCGAGTAGCATAATGAGTCGGAAAACAACAGTTATGCTGCTTGTTTTTATAAAATGAATTTCAGGAGGGACTGTATATGCATGAGTATGAAATCTTTATTGAGGATATAAATCCGTGTGGAGGAGAACAGTACAGTAAAAAAACTTTGATCGAGGCAGAAGCAGCCAGCCCGGAAGCTTATGTAAAAGAAAATGGAAGATTTCCGATTCTGGAATCCACACGCAATGAGAGTGGAGATGTTGTAATAGTAACAGGAGACAATCAGGGTTCTTTTGTACGTTATACTTTTACGGAATAAGAATGCCGGTCAGCAAGGAGTGGATTTTGTGAAATATGAAATTGGAGACTTTGTCAGCAAACCAGTTACAGGTATCTGTAAAATAGAAAATATTTTATATTTGAATCCGCAGGATGAAAAAAACGATAAGTTATATTATCTGATGAAACCAGTAGAAGATGAAAAGGACAAAATATATGTTCCTGTTTCAAGCTCAGATTCAAGACTGAGATTATGTCTGACAAAAGAAGAAGCCTGGAATCTGATCAAACGAATTCCGGATATCCCGACAGCATGGACAAACAATGAAAAAATGAGGGAACAAAATTATAAAGAAGCAGTAAGAGCAAATAACCCTGAGGCATTAGTTGCTATTATAAAAATGATTTATCAGCGGAAGCAGAAAAGACTTGCACAAGGGAAAAAATGTACTGCTACAGATGCAAGGTATTTCCAGATAGCAGAAAATCTGTTATATATGGAACTGGGAGTTGCACTTGAAAAGCCAAAGCAGGAAATCTGTAAAACGATTATTGATTACATCGATCAAAATAAAATAGACTGATGCGTATTGTAAAATGTAAATCGTAAAAATATTTCGTTTGACTTTTTAGAAAACAGGAAATATAATGATAACGAACGAGTAGCAGATGAGCGTAAATCCAGTTTCATGCTACTCGTTTTTCTTTTGTTAAAATAGAATATTTGCCATGAAAAAGTGTGTAGCCTGTCAGCGTAAGTCCAGCTTATGTGACAGGGTGCGCACTTT
>ENA-OPCM01002165-OPCM01002165.1-human-gut-metagenome-genome-assembly--contig:-NODE-2165-length-11550-cov-1.730926_pt1 | contig 11550 bp, 10 predicted proteins | sample MGYA00241252_ERZ501484 | MGnify/ENA primary metagenome ERZ501484 (study PRJEB25962, sample SAMEA2042583) | human gut metagenome | biome: human gut; feature: human-associated habitat; material: faeces...
TTGAAGAATCAGCACAGCCTCCAGATAATCCTCCCCGGACGCATGAATCTTCATCAGTTCCTCCTTTATGCTTATTGTTGAATCCTCCAGCCCTCAGCCTGTTCCCGAATCTTAATAAATTCCTGATAGGTTCCCCTTTGAGCCAGCAATTCCTTATGGGTTCCTTTCTGCACGACGGTTCCACCATCAATGACAAGAATTTGATCCGCATTTTCAATCGTCGCCAGTCTATGGGCAATCGTTATGATTGTTTTACCATGTGTCAGTGCGGAAATAGCCTCTTGAATCAAATGCTCATTCTCTGGGTCAATGCTGGCCGTGGCCTCATCCAAAATAACAATCGGCGCATCTTTCAGCATGGCTCTGGCAATCGAAATCCGCTGCTTTTCACCGCCGGAAAGAGAAGAACCGCCCTCACCAATGACGGTATCATATCCATCTGGCAAGGCCATAATAAAGTCATGGCAGCGCGCTTTTTTTGCAGCGGCAATCATCTGTTCCTCCGAAGCGTCCGGGCTGCCGAATTTGATATTGTTACGGATCGTATCCCGGAACAGATATACATTCTGGAACACCATACTGATATTTTTTAGTAAGCTGTCACAGGTAAATTCTCGAATATCTGTTTCTCCTAAAGTGATTTTTCCGGCGTCAACATCATAAAAGCGTGCAAGCAGGCTGCACAGGGTAGACTTGCCGCTCCCGGAGGGACCTACAATCGCTGTTGTGGTATTCTGCGGAATCGTGAAATTCACATCATGCAATACAGTCCGTTTATCGTAACCAAAGGATACATCCTGAAAAGTAATGTCATACGAGGTCGGTGTAATATCTTTTCCGTCCTGGTCGATATATTCTGCATTTTCCAGAGCTTCCAGCTTATTCATAGCGGAATCTATAAGACCCAGCATGTGAGCCGCGTCGTTAATGTTTTCCACACTTCCAAAGATTACGAAAGAAAACAGAACAAACATCAGGAAATAAGCAAGACTCATTTGCCCGTTAAGTGTCTGCCATGCACAGATAAACACAATCCCCATAGATGCCAGTTTTAAGGAGAACAGATGCAAGCAGTTAAATGGCGTATAGCCTTTTTCTACTTTGATATGAATATTTTTCAAATCCGTATTTGCCTTGCGGAAACTTTCGATAGAAGCCCCTTCCTGTCCGAACGATTTAACGATGGACAGCCCGCGGATATATTCAATCGCAGAGCCAGACATATCCTCCATGGCCTGGTGCGTGATAGCAGCGGTCTTTTCACTATGCCTGCTGATACCATGTAAGGCCAATGAGGAAAAGGCAACGCCGACAACAGAAATCACTGCTGCGGCTGGACTCAGGAAAAGGAAACACAGGAGAATTGCAATAAACTTTGCATATCCGTTGATGATGATATCAACCATCTTCATTCCCTGCAATTCGAGTGTGGATAGCTCCGTGGTAACACCTGTCAGAATATCGCCCACGCTGTTTTTGGAAAAATATCCCAGAGGAACCCTTTTCAGCACATCGCCTAAATGGATTCGCTGCCCTGCGGCTACTTCATAACCAATGCTTTCCTGCAACACCGCCCGCAAATAAGAGAGTAGAAAGTTAAGCGCAATCGAGCCAACAATAATCCAAAGCGTCTGCCAGATCAGGGAGGATTCTATTGTGCTGCCTGCCCAATAAGCTGCGATTGCTTTATCAAGGGCATAAGCGGCAGCCATTGTAGGGATCGCCGTAGACAGGCTGCTGAAAAAGGAAAAAACAGAGCCAAGATAGAGGCGTCCCTTATATTTCCCCGCCCATTTAATGATCCGTTTCATAGACTTAAACATGAGCGGCCACCTCCTTCTTTTCACTCACAGACCAATTCTTCGCCCCGATGTGGGCTTTCCACATATCCGCATAAAGCGGACACCGCTTCAACAATTCTTCCTGCTTTCCGCAATCCACAATCCGGCCTTTTTTCAACACGACAATCTGATCTGCGTTCTGAATGGTGGAAAGGCGGTGGGCGATCACAAGAAGAGTTTTACCCTTTGATAACGCCATGATAGATTTCTGGATTTTATCTTCGTTCTGCGGGTCAGTAAATGCTGTCGCTTCATCCAAAATAACAATCGGGGCATTTTTGAGGATCGCCCTCGCAATCGCAATTCGCTGTTTTTCGCCGCCGGACAGCCTCTTTCCGGCATCACCGGCAGGGGTATCATATCCTTTGTCCAAACGCACAATAAATTCATCACAGCAGGCCTCTTTCGCCGCCGCATATACTTCTTCATCTGTGGCGTTTGGATTTCCAAGACGGATGTTTTCTTTCAGGGAGCAATTAAACAGGAAGTTATCCTGCGTCACAAAACTGACCAGTTCGGAAAGCTGGCGTATAGACAACTCTTTGATATTCTTCCCCCCAATGGTAATGTTGCCGCCTGTCACGTCCCAAAACCTTGCAATCAGACGGGCAATCGTTGATTTACCGCCGCCAGACGGTCCTACAAGTGCCGTAAAACTTCCCTCTGGCAATTCCAAGTTCACATCATGCAGTACTTCATTTTGCTCGGAGCCGTCATAGGAAAAGGTTACATGCTTCAACGCAATATCATTGTGAGGAATAGATACGATTTTCCCTGAATCCGGCAGCACAGGCAGGTTCAAAAGTTCATTTGCCGCCTCTACTGCATATTCCATAGACTTTGCTTCGTTAATGAAAGTGGTTGCTTTCATCAACGGCCCAACAATGCTGAGGGAAAGAATAATCCCCATTGCAAGCTCTGCGGGGGAAATACTTCCATTCTGTACCAGCAGAAGGCCGACAGGAAGAACCCCCAGTAGCGTTGTGGGCATAATCGCCATCATCAGGTTCATCGTTTTCCATGTGCTCTTAAACCATGCCAGGGTAAACTCTTTGAACGACTGGACAGCATTAACAAATTTTTCATAGGAGCTTGTGCTTTGATTAAAAGCCTTTACAACCTCGATGCCTTCCACATACTCAATAATAATACTGTTGACATGGTTATTTGCCTCCATATAAGCAGCGTACTGACTGTTATAATTCCTCATAAGGAAAAACATAGGAATCATGGCCAGCACCGGAGCAATCAGAACCGCCAATCCCATGCGCCAGTCAATGACCATCATCCAGGTAAAAATTGCAACAGGGAGTAGGAGGTTAGAAGTCAATTCCGGGATCATGTGTGCCAAAGGCGGCTCTAAATCCTCCACCTTATCCATGATGATATTTTTCAGATAGCCGATTCGCCGCCCCATCACTTCGCCGAGAGGCGCTTTCATCAGCCGGTCCGCAATTTTAAGCCGGATTCCTTCCAAAATGGTATAGGCTGAAATATGCGCCAGGATCGTAGAGATTCCATGGCAGGCAACCCGCAGCAGGTAGCCCGCTGCTCCAACCAGACACCAAATCAGAATGCCATTCAGGGTCACATTCTGATTGATAAATGCCAGCAGGATTTCATATACAGCCCAAAAAGGAATAAACCCTCCTGCAACGCTCAGAATGGCGCAGAATACCGAAAGAGCCATTTTCCCCTTGCATGGTGCGGCGAAGGAAAACAGAATTTTCACCCAATTATCTTTTTGCTGCTTCATTACAATCACCTTCCTTCTTTTTAGTCAGCAAAGAAAAAAGGATGGGTAGTCTTTGCTAACCATCCTCATTGTAGCAGTATTCAATTCTTCTTTCCTCTCCAAAACGGCATTTATGCACCGTTTAGAAAAAAGATTTTCGGTATTCCATCGGCGTCTGCCCTATCACCTGCCGGAAAGCTGTTGCAAATTTACTGGGGCTTTCATATCCCACAGCTCCGGCAATTTCCGCAATCCCTTTTTTGGAATCCTGCCGGAGCATTGTGGCAGCAACGTTCATCCGATAACGGCGAAGATAGGAATACATGGAATCTCCGTATATTTCCTTAAAGCAGGTTTTCATCCCCGTCAACGAAATCTGGAATCGTTCAGCTAATTCATCCATCGTGTAATGCTCCTGCAAATTTGCCGTAATAAGATCATGGATCGCTTTGATTTTTTCTACCTGCCCTTTATAGAAATAAGGGCGATCTTCTTTGGAATCAGAAAACTGCAAAGCGTCCAGATATAAAAGCAGCTCCAGGGCTTTTACTTTATAGTAGTCACCTTTGATCTGCTGCGGGACAAAGTAAAGCTCTGAAAAAATATGTTCAATTCCTGGCTCATTATGAATCACAAACGGTTTCTTGTCATTGCAATACTTTTTTTGAAGCTCGTACAAATCAACAGAAAATCCGCCAAAAAAGTCTTTCAGCGCCGGCACAGCAATGTCCAGATCAAATCCCAGGGTCATCCCATGATAGTGGCAGAGTGGAAAGCAGAACCGTCCCGAATGGGAACGCCGGTCATCCACACGCATCTCATTCTCTTGCAAATAGCTATACGCATGATTGTCAATCTCGCTTTCGATCCGTCCCTCCCTGCAATGGTCTATATAGAGAAGCGAACTGTCCGTACTACTCTGAAAGTAGGAGGTACATTCTTTCAGGTGCATATCGCTATACATCACAAAAGCGCCATCAAAAATTTTGTGGGCTGTCATGGTTCCCTCGCCGCTCTCGTCAAAAAGCTGCAGGACAACGCAATCCTCAGTTTCAATGACATTTTTAACATTTGAGCCGCAGTTTATTTTACCATCAAACAGTTTGATTTCCGCCGCCTCCTTCCATCATAAAGAAATTAAATAACCGTTCCCGTCCTTCCGTATCCTGGAGGAAATAGTTTTCTTCCAATCTGCCGTTTTCCAGATGGATCACATAATTGCAGCACCTGAGTATAAATTCAGGATCATGGGTCACAATCACAATGGTTTTTCCTGAATCGGCAAGTCCTTTGACCGAATCGGCCACCTGCCTCATATGAAAGAGATCAAGGCCGCTGGTAGGTTCGTCAAATAGTATAACCGGACGTTCAGAGGCAATCGCAGAAGCAATCGCCACACGTTGTTTTTGCCCTCCCGAAAGCCCCATCGGATGGCAGGCTTTGTACGGGAGCAAATCCATTTCTGTCAAGATAGCCTCTGCCTTTGCCACATTTTCAGGCGATTCATCGGAATCTTTCCCCGGCATACTTAACAGGACTTCCTCTAAAACGCTCTCCGTAAAAAGCTGATGATTTACATCCTGCATGACCATATAGCATAGCTTCAGCCGCTGTTTGCTTGAATAGGAAGTACCTTCTTTTTCGAGGATACCTTTACATCTTTTTTCCAATCCGCATAAGCAACGGGATAGTGTCGTTTTTCCGGCTCCATTGTGCCCGATGACCGCCGTTACATTTCCGGCAGGAAGCTCTATATTTTCCAGAGAAAGCGTTTCCGGCTGTTTCTTGTATGCGAAATGGAAGTGGTTCAGTTTCCATATCCCCTGCCCTGAATGTAGACTGGCAGGCTCAATGTCTGCAAACTCACCCAGGCCAAGAGGCCGTAATCCCATTTTAGCTTTTTCCGCCGCCGGAATCAACTGAAATTCCGGCAAAGTATAATCCCCTTGTATTTCCCCGTCGCTTAAATATATGATCCTGTCTGCCAGATCATAAAGATAGTAGAGCCGGTGCTCCGCAATAATAATTGTTTTGCCCTGTGACTTCAATATTTTTAACAGTTTCCGAAAATCAGCGATGGAATAGGCGTCAAGGTTGGAAGATGGCTCGTCCAAAACAAATACATCCGGTTCCACAGCGGCGGCAGATCCACAGGCGATTTTTTGCTTTTCCCCACCGGAAAGGGAGAAAACACTTCTGTCCAGCAGATTTGTAAGGTTCAACTGCTCTGAGACCAGCTTTACCCGCTTTCGGATTTCTGCTTCTTCCAATCCATGGTTTTCACATCCAAAGGCAATTTCGCTGGTCGTATCCACATTAAAAAATTGAGAACGTGGATTCTGAAAAACAGAACCCACTTTTTTTGATATATCAAACAGGGAAAGCCCGCTCATATCTTCTCCATCAAGCATGACAGTGCCTTCCAGCTTTCCATCGTAATAATGAGGAATCAGTCCGTTAAACAGCCGTGTCAGTGTGGTTTTACCGCAGCCCGATGTTCCGCAGAGCAGTACAAAATCCCCGTCGTTAATAGACAGGTCAATATTTCTTAATGTTCCGTGTCCTTTCCTGTCCCCAATGTCAGTTTCATTTGGAGGGTAGGAAAAAGAAACTTTTTTACATTCGATCATAGATCTACCTCCCTGTAATCATTGTGACAATAGGAATTGCAAAAGCCACCACACATAGCAGCAGGAAAAAAACATCCTGCACATGAAAGCCGATCTCGCAGATGTTTGTCCTCTTGACCGGACCGCCCAATCCTCTTGTCAGGGCTGCCGCATTTAATTCTTCCCCGATCTTGACGGAACACATGATGACAGGGACAAGCCTGTATTCCAGCATTGCACTGGCTTTGCCCCCGCCAAAACGGATTCCTCTCATTTTCATAGCGTCCCCTATGGCATTATATTCTTCTACAACCGTAGGGAAAAATCGGAATATCACGGACATAGGAATGATGATCTGCTCCGGTAAATGCAGCTTCTTCATGGAGGCAACAAACTCGCTGACCGTCGTTGTCCTGACCGTGATGTATCCCATCATAATCCCCGGCACAAACCGCATAAAGAAACCGCAGATTGCAACAACAAGAAAGTTAGGAAGGCCGGACAGGTGGGGGAGCGCCCATAGTTGCAATATATAGCTGCCGCCATATAAAACAAAATAGATAACCGATCCCTTCCACGATTTTTCCGTGAGCAGCAGGATCAATGGAACAGCAGCCAAAATAGGAGCAAACTGTTTAGAAGCAGCCCCACCTCCGCCGCTCAAGACAAAGAGGGCAATCGTGACAAGCAATGCCAACTTTGTCCGAGGGTCTAACGACAGGCCGGTTTCCTTTTTTTTGCTTGCTAACAATTCACGGCGCATTATGCAATACCCGCACGCTTAGAGTGCTTTTTGAAAATTTTCTGGCCGATCACACCGCCGATCACGCCGCAAACGAACCCGGCAATCAAAAGAAGGGGGAGCGTATATGCCGAGATATAGCTCATAATGGAATCTGCATACTCTTGTCCATAACCGCTGATTAGCTGCTGATAGTAGCTGTCCCGTGTTGCAACAATGGGGATGTAGTTTCCGATGATCCACATAGAAAAAACACCATGCGATATGATTCCTTTTTTTGCACTCTTATAATCGCCGGATTTCAAAACAAGATCAGCCAGGACACCGAACACGGCACCGGTAATAATGCTCCAATACCCCATGCCGGTCAGCAACATTAAAATACCGCAGATCAGTCCTGTCAGCGATACCATTCCAAACTTCTGGACTTTAGAATAATACAGCATCATTACGATTCCGCCAATCAGCGGAACCAGCACGATCAGAAGCGGAAGAAAAATAGGGATAAATCCCAGCATGGCAATCGCCATCATCACCACAAAATAGATCGCAGTGAAGATTCCAACATTGATAAGGTCTTTTCCTTGTAGTTTATTCATTATTTGGTCCTCCTGTTTGCTTTTGTGTTAGCACGAACTAACCGCATTTCAGTATAGCAGATATGTCTGTATGTTTCTTCTCCAAAAAGGCATTTTCGCTCCAAATAGACAATTAGTTTGCTTTTGCTATCTTTACGGGGAGTGATTGCCTGCGTGTGTGCGTGAACATAGAACTATTCAACATTGAACAGAGGCGGTTCTTGCATAATTTGAAATGGAAACAGCCAAAATCTCCGCTCCAAATTGTAGTATTAGTAGAGGGAGAAATAGAAGGTAGGGTTTCGATAGCAAGCACAGCAAGCGAGTACCCGCTTGCGATTTTTCGGATTTTCAGGTCCCTTGCCCGAAAATCCAAAATTGCTTGTTGGGATAATCCCAAACCCTTATGAAGAACGGAGGCGGCGCATGGCAAACCGAAAGCGGAATATCCAAATGAAATTCTATGTCACGGAGGACGAAAAACGGCTCATAGATGAGAAAATGAGCCAGCTACCCACACGCAGATATGGTGCATATCTCCGCAAAATGGCGATTGACGGATATATCATCTATACGGACACCGCAGATATCAAGGCGTTCATCAAAGAGCTTTCCGCTATCGGTCGGAACATCAATCAGATCGCCAAGCGGATCAACGCCGGAGGTCCTGCGTATCAGACCGACATGGACGAGATACGGGAAAGGCTGGACGAGATATGGCAGTTACAAAGACACATCCTATCAAATCAACGCTGAAAGCAGCCATTGACTATATCTGCAACCCGGAAAAGACGGACGGAAAGCTGCTTGTTTCTTCCTATGGCTGTGCCGCCGAAACTGCGGATATCGAATTTGCTTGGACCCGCCGCCATGCCATCGACAAGGGAACGAACCTGGGCCGTCACCTGATCCAAGCCTTTCAGCCTGGGGAGGTCACGCCGGAACAGGCCCATGAGATCGGCATGGAGCTTGCAAAAGAAATCCTGGGCGGCAAGTATGAGTTTGTACTTACCACCCATATAGACAAAGATCATGTTCATAACCACCTGATTTTCAATGCGGTCAGCTTTGCGGATCATAAACACTATCATTCCAACAAGCGAAGCTATCACGATATCCGCCGCACCTCCGACCGGCTTTGCAAGGAACATGGTCTGTCTGTCATTATTCCTGGACAGGACAAGGGCAAGAGCTATATTGAACATCAGGCTACGCAGAACGGCACCAGCTATAAGGCAAAGCTGAAAGCGGCCATCGACCGGCTCCTGCCAGCCTGTTCCAACCTGGAAGAACTGCTTCGCCGCCTGCAGAGAGAAGGTTATGAGATCAAGCGCGGCAAGTATATCTCTGCCAGAGCGCCGGATCAGGAACGGTTCACCCGTCTGAAAACTCTGGGTGTGGACTACACCGAAGAAGCCCTTGCCGCCCGGATCGCCGGACGCTCCAGACCTTCCCGCCAGCCGAAACCGCAGAACGGAAAGATCAGCCTGCTCATTGATATCCAGAACAACATCAAGGCACAGCAGAGCGCAGGCTTCACCCATTGGGCGAAGCTGAACAATCTGAAACAGGCCGCCAAGACCATGAATTTCCTGACGGAACACGGGATAAGCAGTTATGGAGAACTGGAAAGCAAATTGAACGCAGTATCCGCACGCAGGGATACCGCTCATGCGGAGATCAAGCGGATAGAAAGCAGAAGTGCCGAACTTACCCTTGTGATGAAGCACGCCGGCACTTACCGTCAGCTAAAGCCGCTTTATGACCGATACCGTAAATCGAATGATAAAGAAAAGTTCCTGCGGGGGCATGAGAGCGAGATCATCCTTTTTGAAGCGGCCGCCAGAGAATTGAAACGGCTGGGGGCTGTGCCGCTGCCGACAACGGAAAGCATGAAAACGGAGCTTGCCAATCTCAACGCAGAAAAGGAACGGCTCCTTGCTGAATACAAAGCCGCAAGAACCGAAGCCCAGGAATACGATACTGTTAAACAGAATGTAGATGCACTGCTGACCGTTCCAAAGGAACAGGAACAACAGCGTCGGCATGAACTTGAATAAATTTCTTTGAAAGACGCTGGGCGCAGCTCCCGGCATCCTGTATAATGGAACTGCGGAAGGAGGTTTTACCGATGACAAGAAGCGAAGCAATCAAAGCATTATTCTTCAAAAGTGTACTGCCCGTGACCGTGGCACTGATTCTGTATTGTATCTTCAAATCCGCCTGCATGAAGAACGGAGAGCTTGACTATGTATGGCTCTGGATACTCTGCGGGCTGCCGTTTGGCCTCCATCGGATGTGCCTCTGGATCGTGCCGGGCGGCGGCTCCCTGGGTGGAGGGATCGCCCTGTTTGCATTGAACTTTATTATCGGTGGTGTGATCGGTGGTTTCATTCTGGCATGGCGGTTGATTGTGGCGGTGTGGTATGTGCCGCTGACGGTGTACCGGCTGATCGTTGGATGATTTTCTTGCGTCATGGAAATATGGAAAACTGCCGCTCGTGCCGATGGAAAAACCATTCACAACCTGATGGAAAAAGACAAGCCTTTTCCCACAGGTCTGCAAACAGCTTTCCCACAGCTTCACAATCCTGGCAGTTTACACACATTCCCATGACACCTAATTCATTTTTTGACCCCATAAAAATGCCGCATTGCATTTCTTTGTATTTTTTGATATTATACAAATAGCTAAATATAGCAAAAACAATATTTGTAGGAATTGCGCATTGCAGTGCTTAATCTCAACAGTTTTATATTGAGGGAGGAATACATGATGCGGAATGCAATTAAAGAATATATTGAATATAGCCATAAAGAAAAAAATGATTTGTGGAATACAGCTACATTTGTCTTTGATACAAATGTCTTTTTGAATTTGTATCGATACAGCAATAAGACCCGAGATCAGTTAATAGAATCGTTTGAATGGCTAAAGTCGCGGATTTGGATGCCTTATCAAGTGGCTTTAGAGTTTTGCAAAGAAAGATATAGCGTTATAAACGAAGCCAATAGACGTTTTGATAACATCGGCGCACAAGCTGGTACCCTCGTAGATAGCTGGCGTAAGGAGTTGCGCTTGGATGCTAATGACTCCGATGTTGAAGAATTGGCTAAATATATGGAAGGATGGATAAGGAAGAAGAAAGAGAGTAATTATTGCATTTTCGATGCAGCAGATGACGACGTTTTAAGCAGATTGTTGGATCTATTTGAAGGTAAAACTGGAAAAGGCTTCAGCTCCGAAACAAAAAAGGCCATCGAGCAAGAGGGAGAAAATAGATACGCAGCAAAAACGCCTCCAGGATATAAGGATGCTAAAAAGACGGAAAACAGATTTGGAGATTTATTAGTTTGGAAAGAAATTCTAAATTACGCCAAATCACAAGAAGTTGATATTATTTTTGTAACACATGACCAAAAAGAAGATTGGTGGAATATTAACAGCGGAAAAACCATTGGTCCGCGGATAGAATTGCGAAAAGAGTTCTATGAAGAGACTGGGCATATGTTTCATATGTATACGATGTCTTCATTCCTTTCATTTTTTATTGAGAATAAAGGAAAATCTATTGATAAAGCGACGATAGATGAAGTGGAACTGTTCACTTCTGTAATGAAAAAGAAAGTTTCACGTGCTGAGTTGAAAGAATACTATGAATCGCTGGAAGATCAGGAAGAGAGACAGGCCGCTAAGTTAAGATTTAATATTGCCAATCTGGAAAGGAAAAACCAAAAGAGGCGAAATAGTATTGTTGCACTAAGCAAAAAAGCAAGCGAAGGTCAATTATCCGCAGAGGAAGAAGTCGCACTACAAAGAAATAAAATAAATCTAGCCGAAGGCGAAGAAAAACTAGTGAGATTAAATGAACGGCTTTCTTATATGTTGTAATTCAAATGATGCCGCAAGTTTAGCCATGAGGGGAACCGACTGACTGACGGTATTAAGAAAGTCCGGTCGTACAGAAATCACATACTTTAGGCTTGATGAAAACAGCTTCGCAAAATAAAAAAGCGGGAGCCTGAACCTGTGCGATATCAGGAG
>ENA-OPCM01002166-OPCM01002166.1-human-gut-metagenome-genome-assembly--contig:-NODE-2166-length-11547-cov-2.345893_pt1 | contig 11547 bp, 10 predicted proteins | sample MGYA00241252_ERZ501484 | MGnify/ENA primary metagenome ERZ501484 (study PRJEB25962, sample SAMEA2042583) | human gut metagenome | biome: human gut; feature: human-associated habitat; material: faeces...
CCCTTAGCACGCTTATACTTAATGCCATGATAAAGCGCATTTTCCACTACCGGTTGAAGAGTCAGCTTCAGAATCTGATATTTATAAATTACCTGATCCAGCTGAATGTCATATTCCAGAATATCCCGGTAACGCATTTCCTGGATCTGCAGATAGCTGCTGATGTGCTTCTCCTCTTCCTTAATGGAAATAAACTCCTTGCCTTTGCTGAGAATCTCACGGAAAAAGTCCGACAAGGTAACAACCATTGTCACTGCTTCGTCTGGCTCATTGGATTCGATCAGCCACACAATGGTGTCGAGTGTGTTGTAAAGGAAATGCGGCTGGATCTGCTCTTGGAGGAGGCGCAGGTCTGCCTTTCGCATTTTGCGCTCATCTTCCTTCACCTTGTCGATCAGGGACTGCATATTTCCCGCCATCTTATTAAAGCTCACCGCAAGTTCCGCAACCTCATCGTCAGAATTCACCTGTGCCCTGGCATTGAAATCTCCCTGGGCAATTTTCTCCGTCACGGAATTCAACTGCCGGATGGGCTGAAGGATTCCGGAAACGATCATCACCGCACTGACAGCCACTACTGCAATCAGCACCGCGATCAGAATGCTGCACACCACCATAAAGCGTCCAATCTGTTTTTGCAGGGTGTCTGTAACCTTTTCCATGTACCGGGTCTGATAGTAAATGTAATACTGGATGTCATCCTGGATCAGCTCTGTAAGAATATAGATATTGTTATCCAGCATCTCGATATTCTCACTGTACCGGCCTCCGGCATCGATGCTGTCCACAATATCATCCACTCTTTTTTTCAGAGCATTGATGTTTCGCAAAAGACTCTCCAGCCACAGCTTACTTTCTGATTCTGTAGTGATTGCCGTAAGTCTGGTAAACTCACTGCGCAGTTCCTCGATCAGGACATATGGATTCTTCAAGCTTTTGTCCGACTCAATGTTATCCAGCGTCACATAGCCAACTACCATTTTATAAAGGCTTTCATCCATTTCCTCTTTGAAATTCAGGTTATAATTGTTGGCAACTGTCATGTTGCTTACAATCTCCGTGTTGATGACAGGATGTGAAGAGCTGCATAAAAAGCCGCTTGCTTATATTGAAACAAATGCAGATGACCGACAGAGCGAAACGTCTGAAACAGAAACAAAAAAGAAAAAAGAGACAGAGCCGGAAACGGAAGCCGTGGAAGTGGTCGAGCAGGGCAGCTTGGAAACAGAACGTCCGGAAACGGAGACAGAATCTGAAACGGAAGAAGATAAAACAGAGGATGCCACTCCGGAAGGAGAACTTCCTGTCCTGGAAAAAACAGACAAGACTTCAGAAGAAATTGAGATGGAAAATATTCTCCAGAATCCGGAACTTCCGACCGGGTGTGAATCTGTGGCACTGACAATGGTTCTCAAATATCTCGGATTTGATTTGGAGAAAACAACCATAGCAGATGATTATCTTGTTTTTGCAGACCGGAATTTTGCGATGGGTTATATTGGAAATCCACATACGGAAGACGGGGCAGGTATTTTTGCACCGGGACTTGTCAAGACTGCAAATAATTTCCTGGAAGCACAGGAAAGTGAAAAAAGAGGCTTTGATATTTCAGATACTGACTTTGAAGATCTTTATAATTATGTGGCGGCAGGGATACCGATCATAATCTGGAATACCATGTATCTGGAAAAACCGGTTCCGACGGATGAAGTATGCGAGTTTGAGGGAAAAACCTATCGCTGGTTCCGCAACGAACACTGTATGGTGATGTGTGGTTTTGATAAAGAAAACGGTACGGTTCTGATTCAGGATCCGCTGGACGGACTGGTAGAACGCGATGCAGAAACATTTGCAAAATATTACGAGGAACTCGGAAAAAATGCAATGATCATTCACTAAGGGATTGCATACTCTTACTTTTTTTGGTATGCTTATTCCAAGGAGGATGTGGCTTATGGGAGAAAAGTATGAGTATTTGAAAAAAGTATTAGATGACAGCCATTATACCGTGGCATTGTGTGGTTCCGGCATTCTCGCAGAGACGGGATGCAGGACTTTCCAAAACCAGGATTACGCTTATGAGATTGAGCAGAAGTACGGAAGATCACCGGAAGATATTTTCGCAAGTGCCTATTACATGACAAGACCGGATTCCTTTTTTGAATTTTACAGGGCAGAAGTTCTTGAAAAGGACTGGAAGCCTTCTGAATCCTGTTATGCACTGAAAAAACTGGAAGATGCAGGAAAGATCCAGTGTATTTTAAGCGATAATATTTTTGATTTGGAGAAACGTGCAGGATGCAGCAATGTGCTCAGTTTGCGGGGGAGCATCTATCAGAACCGCTGTCCGAAATGCGGACAGGAATATCCGATGGAATATATCCGGGATTCCAAAAAGACACCGCGATGCCGGAACTGTAATAATGTGGTACGTCCCGGTGTGACTCTTTACGGAGAACAGCTGGACAGCCATCTGACTTCACTGGCAGCGACAGAAGTCGAAAAAGCAGAAGTGCTTCTTTTGCTCGGAACAAAATTATCTTCGGATGTGTACTCAAATTATGTCAAATTTTTTGAAGGTGAGCAGATCGTTGTGATCCATGAAAAGGAACACTACACGGACTGCAAAGCAGATATAGTGATCTACGATCAGCCGGGAAAGGTACTTTCCAAACTGGGATATGATTTTTGAGCCGGCAAATGCCAAAAGCAGTCCGTTCAAACCGGATGTGCGGCACAGAAAAACAAAAGAAACGACATTTGCCGGGAGACGGCAATGTCAGAAAAGCGGAGATAAAAGTAAACTATGAATGTATTGTTTTCTTTGACACCAAAAAGTGAAGTGGCGTATCTGTATGATGATTACTCTCTTCGTCAGGCACTTGAAAAGATGGAACACTACCGTTACAGTGCAGTACCCGTGATTGACCGCAATGGCTGTTATGTGGGAACGCTGACGGAAGGAGATCTGCTCCGCATCATAAAAGAACGGTATCTGCTGAATTACCATGAAGCAGAGGATATCCCGCTCTGGCAGGTTCCGAAACGGTGGAATTATGAGTCCGTCAACATCAACAGCAACATCGAGGACCTGATCGAGATGTCCATGCGGCAGAATTTCGTTCCAGTTGTGGATGACGAGGGAATCTTCATCGGCATCATCCGAAGAAGAGACATCATCCAGTACTGTTATCAGAAAAGCGGCATCAAAGAAGAGGAAGAAGCCCGGCGCAGCGCGCGGAAACAAAACGCAGAACAGATGATTCTGCAGTAAAGAAGAAAATGAGGGAAACATTATGAAAAAACTGATCGATCTTATCCAGGAAGAGCTGGTAAAAGCCTTTACCGCTGCGGAGATGGACCCGTCCTATGCAAGGGTTTCCGTTTCCAACCGCCCGGATCTGTGCGAATACCAGTGCAACGGCGCAATGGCAGCTGCAAAAGCATACCACAAAGCACCGATCCAGCTGGCTGAAGCAGTTGTAGAAAAAGTGACCGATCACAGCGTGATCGGTGAAATTGAAGCCGTAAAACCGGGATTCATCAACCTGAAAATCAACCCGGAATTTCTGGCAGATTATCTTTCCAAAATGCAGAATGATGAAGATCTTTCTGTAGAGAAAGCAAAAAATCCGAAAACCATTATCGTAGATTACGGCGGAGCAAACGTGGCAAAACCGCTTCACGTCGGCCATCTCCGTTCCGCGATCATCGGCGAGAGCATCAAGCGTTCGGAGCTCTGCTGTTTCTCTGCGGAGGTATGTTCACGGGCGGTGTCCGGCTCGTGACCGACGGAAAAGAGAGGCTCGCCATTCTCGGACTGGCGCTCCCGGCCACGGCGATCTCCAACATCACGCTGGTCAGGGCGATCAAATTCATCGGGCCGACGCTCACGTCGATTTTCGGGGCACTGGAACCTCTGACGGCAGTAGCCATCGGTGCAACGGTCTTCGGAGAGCGGTTCGGCTGGACAAGCGCCCTGGGCGTGGGACTGGTCGTTGCGGCCGTCAGCATCGTCGTACTCGACACGCAACGCAAAACGTGGAAGACTACTCCTTCTTCCTCAACGTAGCGAACGAAAGGATGTGCCAACTGGTTCCGACTGCGAGCAGAAACAGCCCGAGCTGCGCCCACCACCATGCATCGACGACCCGAAAGATGCAATACCCCATCGTCAGCCAAATCAACGACACGGAAACGATCTTCGCCTGCAAAGGTATTGCTCGGTTTTCACGAAAGTTACGGATATAAGGTCCCAGATGCTTCTGGTTCAGAAGCCACGCATAGAGGCGTGGCGAAGAACGAACGTAAAGGGCTGCGGCGAGAAGCAGGAAAGGCGTCGTCGGCAGCAACGGCACGAAGACACCGACGATACCCAGTCCCAGAAAGAAGCTTCCGAGTATGGCTCCCAAAGTTTTCACGCAGTAAAATTAGCGGTTTTTGCGAAAACACGTCCGCCCGACAAGTTTTTTTCATATTCGGGTGGACCTTAAACGCTTCGTTCCGGTCATTTGCAAAAAATTCGCTTTTACATTCAGTTTTTTCGTATCTTTGACTTCGCGTTAGATACTTCGCTTCGGCAAAATGCAAAAAAATTTGCTTTTGCTCGCGGCTTATTCGTATCTTTGCGGACGTTAAAGAGAACAACGAGTAGTGTCTGAACACGTAAATCCAGTTGCGATTTATCTGTTCAGACACTTTTTTTTTGCCATAACTCAACCGAAAAAAATATGAAAGGAACAACGACACAAGATCGATTGTGGACAGGTTCTTTCTTAAGAATCTGCCTGGTGAATCTCTTTATTTTCGTAAATTTTCATGCGCTGCTGCCTACTTTCCCCTTCTTCGTCACCTACTTGGGCGGCGATGCGGTAACTATCGGACTGGCAACGGCACTGTTCAGCATCGCTTCCATCGTATCGCGACCGTTCGTGGGATGGCTCATCGACACGCGGGGACGATACGCGATATTGGTACTGGGACTTATCGGCATGACACTCATCCCGATGGGTTATTTCGTATCGGCAGGCATCGCGACGGCCGTTATACTGCGCACGGCGCACGGCGTGTTCCATGCAGCTTCGAGCAATGCCTCTTCCACTTGGGTGACGGACATCATCCCGCACAAACGCATGGGCGAAGGATTGGGAATGTACGGACTTTCGATGGCCATATCCACCGCCGTAGCTCCTGCATTAGGGCTGGCGGTAATGAACGCCTGGGGATTCCGACCGTTGTTCGCCATCGCTGCGCTGACGGCTTTGGCGGCCCTGCTGACAGGCATGGGGATTCGGTCCCGCAACTACGCGGTATCCGACGCCCCGCTGCGCATTCGGGAGCTGTTCGAGCCGATGTCCCTGCCCGCCGCCGTCACGCAGTTCTTTTTCATGATGGCGTATGGCGTAGTGGAGGTATATGTGGCGATTTACGCCGCCTCCTGCCGCTTGCCCGGAGGCGGAATCTACTTTATCTTCATCGCACTGGCTACCGTAGCCACGCGTATTCTGCTGGGGCGTGCCGTCGATCGGTACGGCGAAGCGAGGCTGGTTTACACCGGCAATGCAGCCATCGTGATCGGTATTCTGCTGCTGGTGTTCGCGCACAACGTACCGTGCTACCTGTTGTCGGCTCTTCTGCTGGGTTACAGTTTCGGCGCCATCCAGCCCTCCTTACAGACGATGGCGATGCACGCCGTAGCACCCGAACGGCGCGGGGCGGCAAGCTCCACGTTTTTCGTGGCTTTCGACTTCGGTATTGCGTCGGGCGGCTTCCTGGCAGGCATACTGGTGAAGCAACTGGGTTATGACGCCATGTTCCTCTGCATGATCGTACCGTGTCTGCTGTCGTCAGGCTACTACTACGCCTTCGGACGCCGTCACGCCTCGTCGTTCAATCCGCAGAACCGCAGAACGGGCCTGAACTCCGATGACGACCGTCCCGGCCTGTCGGCCCGTAAATCTTTGCCGTTCGTCATCACTATTTCGCGTGAATACGGCAGCGGAGGACATCGCATCGGAGAACGGTTGGCGCAACGGCTGGGCGTGAAATTCTACGACAGAGAACTCATCTCGCTGACCGCGCAGCAAAGCGGATTAGGCGAAAGTACCGTACAAGAGAGCGAACAAACCGTGAGCGGACGACTGATGTACGACGACCCGGTACAGACCGCCGTATTTCGCGCACAGAGCCAGGTGATACGCAACATCGCCTGCCAAGAACCGTGCGTTATCGTCGGTCGGCTCGCCAACTTCGTACTGAAAGACCGCCCCGCCTGTTTACATCTTTTCATCTACGCCGACGAAGCGACCCGCCGGAAACGCATAGCGTCCGAATACGGCGTGGCTGACAACCGGACTCAAAGTCTGCTCAAACGTATCGACCAGGAGCGGCGGGAACACTGCCTGCACTATACCGGCTGCGAATGGGGCGAACGTCACTACTATCACATGATGCTCGACAGTTCGATCTCCGGCGATGAACAGATCGTAGAAACGATTTGCAACGTCATTCGCACCATATCGGGCCGCAAACACCCGAATGAACGGAAAAAGTAACGACAGGTCTCTCAACATGCCTTGCACCGAACGGGCTCCGTCGAAAAAGGAGTCCGTCGGCCGTACTTTACCGTCGCCGTTTTATCCCGATACGAAAGTCTGCGAAAGACAGCCGATTTCGAATTATTTTCCGTAACTTTGTAAAATATGGAGAAAATCATTCGGAATGGCACACAAGTCCGAACGGTTTTTCAGAAAACGCCCGGAACACGGGCAGCGATCGCGGCAGAAATATTGCCGTACACGAGGTATCAACTAAAAACAAATACGTTATGGAAAAGAAAATCGGTATCGCCAGCGACCACGCGGGCTATGAAATGAAAGAATTTCTGGTAGGCTATCTGGCTGCGAAGGGTTGGGATGTCCTCGACTTCGGCCCCGAATCCGAGGAGAGCGTCGATTACCCCGATTTCGCACACCCGCTGGCCAATGCCATCGAAAGCGGGGAGCTGGAGCGCGGGATCGGACTCTGCGGTTCGGGCGAAGGCATGGCCATTACCCTCAACAAGCACCAGGGCATCCGTGCGGGACTCGTATGGGACAAGCAGATCGCCCACCTGATCCGCCAGCACAACAACGCGAACGTGATCGTGCTGCCCGCCCGTTTCATCACCAACGACCAGGCAGTGGAATTCGTCGAAGAGTTCCTCGCCACCGATTTCGAAGGCGGCCGTCACCAGCGACGCATCGAGAAGATTCCCGTCAAGGCGTGCAACCGTCAATAAACCGGCAGCGGAACGGCAACGTTTTATTTATTGTAAGGGAAAGACAAAAGGCGTGAGGCTTCGGCTCCGCGCCTTTTCTTCATCATCGAAAAGCCCGAAAACGGCCGATCCGGAACCCGACATGGCGGCATAAACGGCTCCGGCATCCAGAAGCGCGGCTTTGGCTGCGGCAATCTCCGGATGGGCGGCAAAAATATGGGGTTCGAAATCGTTTTTCAGGAATGTCTGCCATTCGGTCACAGGTCGGGCGATCCGCTCCGCAAGCGGGACGGCAGGAACGCCAGGCCGAATCCCGGCATAAGCCTCGCGCGTGGAAACACCGCAATCAGGCTTTACCACAGCGATCCACAGCCCCCGCAGATCGAGTTTCACGGGAGTCATCACCTCGCCGCGTCCCGTACAAAGTTGGGGCGTATTGCGCACGAAAAAGGCCGTATCGCTTCCCAGTGCTGCGGCACAGTCGATCAACTCCCGCTCCGGAAGCTTCAACCTGAATAATTCATCGAGCGCCAAGATTACGGCGGTCGCGTCGGACGATCCGCCCCCCAGCCCGGCACCGAAAGGTATCCGCTTGTCGAGCGCAACCGAAACATCGCCCGCACCGTAACATGCCTGCATCAGCCGTACGGCCTTCATACAGAGATTATCGGCATCCGAACAATCGACTGTAAGGCCGCTCGACCGGAAGGAAGTTTGCGCTGCATGTTCCACTTCGACGACATCGTACAGTCCATACACAGGAATCATTACGGTCGCCAATTCATGATACCCGTCCTCACGACGGCACAGCACGTCCAGCCCGATGTTGATCTTACAATTTGCCTTGCGAATCATATGACAAAGATAGTGAAAGCCGGGAGAAAACGGGAACTTGTTCGCAGTTTTCTCTCGGCGCATCCCATCTAAAACTATGTCAAAGACAGGGAAAGGCGAGAGCGATCGAAAATTTATTTTCTGTTTCCCGCCCCCTCCTCTGTTTTCCGCTCGAAAAAACTCCCTGTCGGGAATTTCCGTTTTACGCCGTTTCCGTCTATCTTTACGGCATGAAATTCCGCACTGAAATACGAATCGCGCCGCTCTCCGTCCGGATCGGCTATGAAAACCGTCTGCTGGCGTTGGGATCCTGCTTCGCCGAACACATCTCGGGCCGGCTGTCCGGAGCCCGGTTTCGGATCACGAGCAATCCCTCCGGCATCCTGTTCAACCCCCTTTCGCTCGCTGCAACCCTCGAATCCTACGCCGCGCCGCAAGAGGTCGTCCCCGAAGAACTCGGCTGCCGCAACGGGCTCTGGTTCCACTACGGTTTTCACGGAGCTTTTTCGGACGGTTCGCAGAAAATGGCTCTCTCGAAAATGAATCTGGCCCGCAGGGCAGGAGCCAGCGCCCTGCGCGAAGCCGACCGCGTGATTCTTACCTTCGGGACGGCGTGGGTGTACGAGCTCCGCTCGACCGGAGAGATCGTGGCCAACTGCCACAAGCAACCTGCAGAACTCTTTCGGCGCCGGCGTCTGACCGTCGAAGAGATCGTCGCCCGTTACGACGATCTGCAGGCAGGCCCGCTCGCCGGAAAGCAAGTGATCCTCACGGTCAGTCCCGTCCGGCACCTCGGGGACGGTCTGCCCGACAACTTTTTGAGCAAAGCGACCCTTCGCCTGGCCATCGACGAAATCTGCCGCCGACATGCAGACTCGGCCTACTTCCCCGCCTACGAAATCCTCACGGACGACCTGCGCGACTACCGTTTTTATGCCGACGATCTGGTACACCCCTCGCAACAGGCACAGCAATACATCTGGGAACTCTTCACCGCAGCGACCCTCACCGAGGAGGCCCGCAGAAAACTCCCGCAAGTCGAAGCCTTGACGACCGCCGCCGGCCACCGGCCGCTACACCCCGAAAGCGACGAATACCGTCGATTCTGCCGCAAACAACTGGAAATCATTGAATCGCTTCCAGAAATAGACCTCAGCCGGGAAAAAGAATTTTTCAACCAGTTTCTATAAAAACGATATGAAGTACAAAATCGACACGACGACCTGGAAAAGACGCGAACATTATGAATTTTTCAACGGAATGGACGATCCCTTCTGGGGAACGGTCGTTCCGGTCGATTTTACGGAGTGCTACCTCGAAGCCAAGAAGAGGCGTACTTCGTTCTTCCTCTGTTCCCTGCACCGTATTCTAACGGCCGTAAACCGGATCGAGGCATTCCGATACCGGATCGAAAACGGGGAAGTGGTCTGTTACGACCGAATCCACGCGAGCCCGACTATCGGACGCGAGGACGGCAGCTTCGGCTACGGGTTCTTCGAGTACTTTTCCGACCTGCACGAATTCATCCGGGCGGCCGAGCGGGAAACGGAACGCGTAAAGGCAGCGGACGGTCTTTGTCTGGGAGCGGGAGCCGGGCGCACGGATCTGATCTATTTTTCGGCTGTTCCCTGGTTCGCCTTTACGGAAATGAAACATGCCCGGTCGGCCAATCGAGGCGACTCCATACCCCGCATCTCCACCGGGAAACTGACCCGGTCCGGCGATCGGCTTACGATGCCCGTATCGCTCGACGTACACCACGGATTCATCGACGGACGGCAGGCCGGCGAATTTTTCGCACTGCTGGAAAACCGAGAATGAAATCCGGCTCCGGCATTCGATTTCTTTTTTTGAAGGACGGCACAAAACAAATGAAGAAAATACTAAATAAATTCATAAATTTGCCGTTCGATAGTCACACGCGAAAAAATGAAGAAAATCCTGCTCGTCCTGCTCCTGCTGCCGGGTGTTCTGCCGATCCTCGCAAACACTCCGCCCCGTCTGGTCATCAATTTAGTCGTAAGCTCCATGCGTCCGGACGACATCGACCGTTACCGGAGCCAGTTCGGCACGGGCGGATTTCTGCGTCTGACAGAGGGCGGCGCCCGCTTCACGGAAGGTTCCTACGACTATCAGCAAACTTCGACCCCCGTATCGCTGGCCACGCTCACCACGGGAGCGATGCCCTCGACGCATGGCGTGATTTCGACCCGTTGGCGGGACTACATCGTCAATAAAACGGTCGGGCTCATCGACGACCCCAGCGTCCGCGATCCCGAATACTACCACGGCAACGGCGCCTACTCGCCCCGCAACCTGATCGCCCCGACCGTCGGGGAGGCCCTGCTCCGGCAATCTCCCGACAGTCGGTCGGTAACCGTAGCTCTCGACCCGATTTCGGCCGTGGTGATGGGCGGACGCGAAGGCATGACCTTCTGGATGGACAGCGTTTCCTGCAACTGGACCACCTCCACCTACTACCTGCCCGTTTTACCGGCCTGGGTCAAAAGATTCAATGCGGACAAACTCTACCTTTCTTACATCGGCGAACCGTGGCACTCCCTGCTGAACGACGACAAATACCGCAACAAACGCTGTTCGGACATCGTCTTGATGAGTTCCATGGCCAAGAAAAAGCGTTCGGCCGACACCTCGGCCGACGCCGTCAAACGGATCTCGTCGAAAGCCCCTTCCGAAAGCCGCTACGACAACATCCTGTATTCGCCGGCAGGCAACTGCCTGACGCTTCAATTCGCCAAAACGGCCCTGACACAACTCGACCTCGGCAAACGGGACCGGACCGACCTGCTGAACATCTGCCTCGACGCCCCGCGTGCGATCCGCGAGGCCTACGGCCCCGAATCGATCGAAGCCGAAGACATGTACTACCGGCTCGATCAAGATCTGGAAGAGTTCCTGACATACGTTTATACGCTGTTCAAGCCTCATGAAGTACTCGTCATACTCACGTCGGATCACGGCAGCAGCCCCTCCTACGATTTCGGCCGCGAAGCGTGCGACAGGTTCAATACGCGCCAGTTCGAAGTGATCGTAAACGGATTTCTCAGCGCCCGCTACGGACCGGGCAACTGGGTGTTGGAGTACGAAGACAAATGCCTGTACCTGAATCACAACCTCGTGTATGAGAAAGACCTCAGCCTGGCAGATATTCAGAACGAAGTGGCCACGTTCGCCATGCAGTTCCGGGGCGTTTCGCACGCTCTCTCGGCTACGGCCATGCGGACCAGCTACTTCGGCAGCGGCTATGCCCGCAAGATGCAGAACAGCTTCTATCCCCGCCGCTCGGGCGACGTCATCATCAACCTGATGCCGGGATGGATCGAAGAGCACGACCACAAACGCTCCTCGTCGGGTTCGATGTACGGCTACGACACCGAAGTGCCGCTGGTCTTCTACGGCAAGGGCGCAGGCATGCAGCGGGTCAACCGCCGCGT
>ENA-OPCM01002176-OPCM01002176.1-human-gut-metagenome-genome-assembly--contig:-NODE-2176-length-11508-cov-1.925522_pt1 | contig 11508 bp, 9 predicted proteins | sample MGYA00241252_ERZ501484 | MGnify/ENA primary metagenome ERZ501484 (study PRJEB25962, sample SAMEA2042583) | human gut metagenome | biome: human gut; feature: human-associated habitat; material: faeces...
GATGTAGGGAAAAGAATTATAATACTCTGGTATATAGGTGAAAAGAAACTCCCGGGAGGAACTATGAAAGCAAAAAAAGTTACAGCGATTATTTTAGCTGGTGCAATCTGCGCAGCAGCTTTTACCGGATGTGGTATAAATACAGGTGCGACGGCAGCAAGCATGAAAAATCAGACCGTCACGATGGGCATGGCAAACTTTGCATGCCGTTATCAGCAGGCAAATGTAGAAGATTATTATAAGAGCATGATGGGGGCCAAAAGCAGCAGTGAGCTCTGGAGCAAGGATTTATATGGAAACGGAACAACCATGGAAGACACCATGAAAGATTCCGTTATGGAACAGCTTCATGAGATGTATACGTTACAGGCACATATGAAAGACTATGATGTGAGTGTGACAAAAGACGAAAAGGCAGCAATCAAAAAAGCTGCACAGCAGTTTATCAGCGATAATTCTTCCGAGGCACTCAAGGAGATGACTGCAGACGAAGATACCGTGGAGGAACTGCTTACGCTCTACACCATCCGCAGCAAGATGCAGAAAGCTATCGAGGCAGAAGCAGATACCAATGTGACGGATGAAGAGGCAAATGAGCGCGGTTATACGATGATGACTATTTCTACAACTTCCCATCAGGATGACAGCGGAAATACCGTAGAATATACCGATGATGAGAAAAAGCAGCTGAAGGAGACCGCAAACAAAATCGAAGATGCGGTAAAGAATGGAAAAACTCTCGAAGATGCTGCAAAGGATGAGGATCAGCAGACCACTACCGGTGCGTATGCATCCGATGATTCCACACTGGATACATCTGTGAAAAAGGCATTGGATGATTTGAAAGAAGGAGAAACTTCCGATGTGATTGAAACAGACAGTGCATTATATATTGTTCGTCTGGACAGTGAAACAGACAAAGACGCTACAGAAAAAAATCGTCAGAATATTATTGACAAACGTAAAAGTGACCACTACAATGAAGTGCTGGAGGGCTGGCAGAAAAAAGACGGCTGGAAGGTCAATAAAAAGAATGTTGCAAAGATTTCATTTAAGAATTCTCTGACACAGCAGGACCCGAATGCCTCTACAGAGACACAGACTTCCACAGAAACACAGAATGCAGAGAGTACACAGTAATGCAAAAAGATAACATTGTGTTAATTGGAATGCCGGGGGTGGGTAAGAGCACCGTCGGCGTTATCCTTGCTAAGGTGCTGGGATATCAGTTTATAGATGCAGATTTAGTCATTCAGGAGCAGGAGAAGCGCCTGCTTCGTGAGATCATTGCAGAAGAGGGAACCGAAGGGTTCATTCAGGTAGAAAACCGTGTGAATGCGACACTTGAGGCACATCATGCAATTATTGCAACCGGAGGCAGTGTCGTCTACGGAAAAGAAGCTATGGAGCATCTGCAGGAAATCGGAACAGTTATATATCTTGAGGTGGCATATCCGGAGCTGGAAAAGCGTCTGGAAGATATCAAAGGCAGGGGTGTTGTTTTAAGAGACGGACAGACGTTATATGATCTGTATCTGGAGCGCACGCCGCTGTATGAAAAATATGCGGATATCCGGATTTCGGAGACGGGGCTGGATATCGAACAGACCGTTGAACAGATTGTGGATGGTATCACAAATTTACACTAGATGAATAGGATAGATAGTAGGGTAGCGTACTATACGAAATAGGGCGTTTATTGAGGTGAGATATGGAACAATATGTAATCAAAGGCGGAAATCCGCTGAATGGTGAGGTAGAAATCGGCGGGGCAAAGAATGCGGCACTGGCAATTCTTGCAGCTGCGATCATGACGGATGAAACGGTTACAATCGAAAATTTGCCGAACGTGAGAGATATTAATGTATTATTGCAGGCGATTGCAGAGATCGGTGCAATGGTAGACCGTATTGATGCACATACCGTAAAGATCAACGGTTCATTTATCAAAGACGTGACGGTGGACAATGAATTTATCCGTAGAATCCGTGCGTCCTATTATTTGATCGGTGCACTTCTTGGAAAATACAAAAAGGCGGAAGTGGCTCTTCCGGGCGGATGCGATATCGGAAGCAGACCGATTGATCTGCATATCAAAGGATTTCGTGCAATGGGAGCAGACGTGGATATTGCACATGGTCTTGTTATTGCAGAGGCAGAAAAATTAAACGGAACACATATTTATCTGGATAAAGTATCGGTTGGAGCAACGATCAATATTATGATGGCAGCATCCATGGCAGAAGGAAAAACCGTAATTGAAAATGCAGCAAAAGAGCCTCATGTGGTAGACGTGGCAAATTTCTTAAACAGTATGGGTGCGAATATCCGTGGTGCAGGAACGGATGTTATCCGTATTGTCGGTGTGGAGAAGCTGCATAAGACAGAGTATTCGGTTATCCCGGATCAGATAGAGGCAGGAACCTTTATGTTTGCGGCAGCGGCAGCAGGGGGAGATGTGCTGGTAAAGGATGTTATTCCGAAACATCTGGAAGCAACAACCGCCAAACTTGTGGAGGCAGGATGCAAAGTTGAGGAGTTCGATGATGCGGTTCGGATTATTTCGGATGGAAAACTGCATCACACACAGGTGACAACACTTCCGTATCCGGGATTCCCGACAGATATGCAGCCACAGATGGCAGTAATTCTGGGAATTGCAGAGGGAACCAGTACCGTTACGGAGAGCATTTTTGAAAACCGTTTCAAATATGTGGATGAACTGACACGTATGGGAGCCAATATCAAGGTAGAGAGCAATATTGCCATTATCAATGGAGTGACCCGTTATACAGGTGCCAGGGTGAATGCGCCGGATCTGCGTGCGGGAGCAGCGCTGGTGATTGCCGGTCTGGTGGCAGAGGGAATTACGGTGATTGATGATATTTATTTTATCGAGCGTGGATACGAAGAATTTGATCAGAAGTTGCGCGGCATTGGGGCACAGATTGAAAAGGTATCGGATGAAAAAGAAATTCAGAAGTTTATTCTGAAAGTTTCATAAATAAAAAGAACGGGCAAAAAAGGGAGCGTGAAAAACATTGGTATGTTTTCACACTCCCTTTTCATTTGAAAAATTTATAAAACCGCTTTGATATAGAGGTCGCGGCTGGCGGTGGAAAGATCCAGACAGGATTTATCATCAAACTGGACAATCGGACGGGACAGTGCATTCTGATTTAACATGACAATGGTACATCCCCTTCCGTCACTTAAGATGACGCGGTTACTCTGGTAAGTGCTGGCAATCTGCTTTAAGAAAACCAGAATATATTTTGTATGGTATTTCTGGAAACCATCTTCTTCAAATTTACTGATCACTTCGAACGGACACAACGGAGAGCGATAGGAACGTGCCGCTGTCATGGCATCGTACACATCGGCAATTGCAACGATCATTGCAAAATTGTCAATGTAATCTTCCGTCAATCCGGTCGGATAGCCGCTTCCATCACAGCGCTCGTGATGCATCAGGGCAGCTTTTTTGATACGGGAATCCAGATCCGGCTGACGTTTTAAAATCTCGTATCCGAGTGCCGGGTGCTGTTTGATTTTTGCAAACTCCTCATCGGTCAGAGATCCCGGCTTATTTAAAATATCGGAAGGAATCAGCAGTTTTCCGATATCGTGCATCAGTCCGGCAAGCGTAAGAATGTCCAGATCGTGACGTTCAAAACGCAGCCAGCGGCCGATCATTCGTGAAATGAGTGCAACGTTGAGACTGTGCGCATAAACCGAATCGGCCACAGTACGCATGTTGTAAAGCATATCAAACATTTCAACGATGGTGTTGCGGGACTGGAACAGATCTGCGACACTGCCCAGAAGTTTTTGCGAGTCAATCGGTTTGTTATCCTTGATGGCTGCGGTATACAACTGTTTCATCAGCTCAATTGCCTGAACATACTCAATCTGGAACGTGCGGAATTCACTGGAACCGGCGACTTTCTGTGAGTGTGTTTTGCTTTCCTGTGCGTATGTTTTTGCTTCTTTTACAGGCTTTGGAGCCTCCTCCTGCGGAGCAGGTTCTTCGCCCTCAATTTCTGCATATTCCACACGGTACAGTTTCATGCGGTTGATCAGCTGACGGGTTACAGCAGAACCGGCGGGAGCCAACGGCTGTCCAAGCGGTGTGATCACAGGCTGTGCAAGGATGGCACCTTCTTGTAGTTGTTTTGTCTCAATTTTTATCATATTTTATCTCTCCGTATGTAACGTATATACAAAAGTATAGAATTATTTCGCACAAAAGTCAATCTTTTAGGGCTTGACAGATGAAAGAAACTGGAGTATGGTAGCACTTGGATATTTCAAATTTAATATTGTAAGCTTTCTCTTATTCAGAGTGATGGAGATACATAGGATCTGTGAAGTCACGGCAACCCCATATATGGAAGGTGCCAGCCTGAGCGAGTTAATCGAACAATAAGGGGATTTGATTATCTTTAGATCAATCCGCTGCGAGGCGGTTTTTTTTATTTCTGTATAAAACAAGAGAGGAGAAACAAAAAGCGATGGAAAAATTATTATTCACATCAGAGTCCGTTACAGAAGGACATCCTGACAAAATGTGCGATGCGATTTCAGATGCCATTCTGGATGCATGCATGGAGCAGGACCCGATGAGCCGTGTAGCCTGTGAGGCAGCAAGCTGTACCGGTTTCGTACTTGTTACAGGAGAAATTACAACAAAGGCAACTCTTGATATTCCTGCAATTGTAAGAAAGACTGTAAACGAGATCGGATACAACGATGCAAAGACCGGTTTTGACGGACATACCTGTGCGGTTATGGTAGCTTTAGATCAGCAGTCCGCAGATATTGCCATGGGTGTTGACAAGGCACTTGAGGCAAAAGAGGGCGAGCTGACAGATGATCTGGATACCGGCGCCGGAGATCAGGGAATGATGTTTGGATATGCAACCAATGAGACACCGGAATTTATGCCATATCCGATTTCACTGGCACACAAGCTGGCATTACAGCTTACAAAGGTTCGTAAAGACGGAACACTTACCTACCTTCGTCCGGATGGAAAGACACAGGTTACAGTAGAGTACAACGAAGACGGTTCTGTAAAGCGTCTGGATGCAGTTGTTCTTTCTACACAGCATGACCCGGATGTGACTCAGGAGCAGATTCATGAAGATATTAAGAAATATGTATTCGATGAAGTGATTCCGGCAAATATGACAGATGATGAAACAAAGTTTTTCATTAATCCGACAGGACGTTTTGTGATCGGAGGACCTCATGGAGACAGCGGTTTGACAGGACGTAAAATCATTGTTGATACTTACGGAGGAATGGCGCGTCACGGCGGCGGAGCTTTCTCGGGAAAAGATTGTACAAAAGTGGATCGTTCCGCGGCATATGCGGCGCGTTATGCGGCGAAAAATATTGTTGCGGCAGGTCTTGCGAGACGATGCGAGATCCAGCTTTCTTATGCCATCGGCGTAGCGCAGCCGACGTCGGTATCCGTAGATACGTTCGGCACAGGGAAGGTTTCGGATACAAAGCTTGTGGAGATCATCCGTGAGAACTTTGATTTCCGTCCGGCGGGAATTATTAAAATGCTGGATCTGCGCAGACCGATCTATAAGCAGACCGCTGCGTACGGACATTTTGGAAGACTTGACGTTGAACTGCCGTGGGAAAAACTGGACAAAGCAGACGATCTGAAAAAATATCTTGAATCATAAAACAGATTTACCGGCGGGAAAGACCGGTATAGAAAAAGGATAGAAAACTAAGATGACGATTCGGCCGTCTTTTCGATACAGGGTAACGGATATCCATATCGAAGAGGCGGCTGATTTGTTTATAAAAAGTTTCGTTGAAGAAGGGGAGGGGTAACGGTATAATATATAATATCATGCAAAAGTGAGAATCTGTTTTAGGAGGAGCGCCTATGAAGCTTAGGACAAAATTGATCGTGGCATTTATGTCTGTTATGATTTTGCCGATGATCTTTTTGAATGTAGTGATGCATACGTTCGCGTCGCGGGAAGTAGGAGAACTTCAGCAGCTTTATATGATTGTCGTATTCATCACAACGACGCTGCTGATTTATTGGATCTACCGTTCGGTTTCTGTTCCGCTGGCGAAACTGCAGAAGGCGGCAAGAAATATCAAGGAAGGGAATCTTGATTTTGAGATCAGGCAGGAGTCGGATGATGAGATCGGACAACTCTGTCAGGATTTTGAGGAGATGAGGCTTAGGCTGAAGGCGAACGCGGAAGAGAAGGTTGCATTCGACCGGGAGAACAAGGAGCTGATCAGTAATATTTCCCATGATCTGAAAACACCGATCACGGCGATCAAAGGATATGTGGAAGGAATCATGGACGGGGTTGCGGATACCCCCGAAAGGATGGACAGATACATTAAGACAATATATAATAAAGCAAATGAGATGGATCTTTTAATCAACGAACTGACGCTTTATTCCAAGATCGACACGAATCGTATTCCGTATAATTTTACGACGATATCGGCGAAAGGGTATTTTGGAGACTGCGGGGAAGATCTGCATATGGAGCTTGAGTCGAAAGGAATCGAATTTACTTATTGCAATACGATGGAAGAAGACTGCAAGGTGATCGTTGATCCCGAGCAGCTTAGAAGGGTGATCAATAATATCGTATCGAATTCGTTGAAATATATGGACAAGCCGAACGGAAAAGTCACGATGGAAGTAAAAGATGTCGGCGATTTTATACAGGTTGAATTAGGCGACAACGGCAAAGGGATCGCCGCAAAAGACCTGCCGTACATTTTCGATCGCTTTTACAGGACGGATGCTTCCCGCAATTCATCGAAAGGCGGAAGCGGAATCGGTTTGTCGATCGTGAAGAAGATCGTGGAAGAACATGGAGGAAATATATGGGCGACCAGTGAAGAGGGCGCCGGAACAACAATGTATTTTGTAATCAGAAAATATCAGGAGGTATCTATTGATGAGTAAGCGTATTTTGATCGTAGAGGATGAAGAGAGTATTGCGGATCTTGAGAAAGATTATCTTGAACTGAGCAACTTTGAGGTGGAAGTGGCGAATGACGGAGATACAGGTCTGCAAAAAGGACTGGGCGGAGATTTTGACCTGATTATTCTTGATCTGATGCTCCCGGGAGTTGACGGTTTTGAAATATGCCGTCAGATCAGAGATCAGAAGAATACGCCGATTATTATGGTTTCTGCCAAAAAAGACGATATTGATAAAATCAGAGGTCTGGGCCTTGGAGCGGATGATTATATGACGAAGCCGTTTAGCCCGAGTGAGCTTGTGGCCCGCGTGAAAGCGCATCTTGCCAGATATGAACGGCTGATCAACAGCAATGCGGAGGAAAATGAAGTGATCGAGATCCGCGGATTGAAGATCGATACGACGGCGAGACGCGTATGGGTCGGAGGAGAAGAGCGGTCATTTACGACGAAAGAGTTCGATCTTCTTACATTTTTGGCGAGTCATCCGAATCATGTGTATACGAAAGAAGAGCTGTTTCGCGAGATCTGGGATATGGAGTCGATAGGAGATATCGCGACTGTGACAGTGCATATTAAGAAGATTCGGGAGAAAATCGAATATGACACGTCTCATCCACAGTATATCGAGACGATATGGGGAGTGGGATATCGCTTTAAAGTGTAATGGCATGACGAAAACACAGTTTGATTTTATATTTGTCATGAGAGAAAAGGGGTTTCGTTTTTCGGAACTCCTTTTCTATTGTAAATGAGAATAAATGCGTGTATCATATAGAAGTCAAAAGGGAAGCGGCATAATATGGAATATATATGCCGTGTATGGGGAAAACAGATTAAGATCATAGGGTGGTTTTTAGAAATGGAAAAGAAAAAAAAGAGTCCGAGGAGACTGAAGTTCAATACGGTGCAGACGGTTGTTATCGGATTTTTCGGGGTGATACTCGGGGGCGGAATACTTTTGAGCCTTCCGATCTGTAATCAGAAGCCGATCGAGTTTATAGACGCGCTTTTTACGTCTGTCAGCAGCGTATGCGTTACCGGCCTTGTGACGATTGTTCCGGCGGAACAGTTTACATTGCTAGGGAAAATTATTTTACTGCTTTTGATACAGGTCGGCGGACTTGGAGTGATCGCCTGCATGTCTGCGTTTTTCCTTTTATTGGGAAAAAAGATCAATATGAAAGGAAGAATCACGATCCAACAGGCATATGGACTGGATACGCTTTCAGGTCTTGTAAAGTTCGTGATCCGTATTTTAAAAGGAACGTTTTTGGTAGAGGGGATCGGCGCGGTACTTTTTTCGCTCCGGTTTATTCCTGAGTTTGGGTTTATAAAAGGCGTCGGTTACGCAATCTTTCATTCTGTTTCGGCATTTTGCAACGCGGGTATCGATATACTTGGAAGTACGAGCTTTATACAGTATTCAGGGTCGTGGCTTATTAATTTTACGACAATGTTTCTGATCGTTATGGGCGGACTTGGTTTTCCGGTATGGCATGACATTGCGATCAATATAAAAAAGATGACGGAAATCAAGAAAAGACCTTTAAAATGGCTGTTTACAAGACTTTGTCTGCAAAGTAAGATCGTTCTTACGATGACGGGACTTCTAATCCTGTGCGGCGCCGTCGGATTTTTCCTGCTGGAGTTTAACAACCCCGAAACAATGGGAGATATGAATCTTCTTGAGAAGATGACGGCATCTTTATTTCAGTCGGTGACGACAAGAACGGCGGGATTTGCGACAGTTCCGCAAGGAGACTTAAGAGAAAGTTCGAAGCTTTTGGGCTGTATGCTTATGTTCATCGGAGGATCTCCGGCGGGTACGGCAGGCGGCGTTAAGACAACGACGATCGCGATGCTTTTGCTGACGGTTCTCTGTGTACTGAAAAACAAAAGAGATACAGAGTGTTTTGCAAGAAAGATTGATAATAATATCGTCAGATCGGGAATTACGATCACAATGATCACTTTGATCTTCCTGATGTCGGGAATTACCGCACTGACAATCTTTGAACCCGGAATTGATTTCCTTGATCTTACTTATGAAGCGGCGTCCGCAATGGGAACGGTCGGACTGACGGCAGACCTTACTCCGATCCTGAGCAGGGGAAGTCATGTGATCCTTATGATCCTTATGTATGTCGGAAGGATAGGACCGCTTACTATGGCGCTTGCATTATCGGGAAGAAGCGATAAGATTTCTAAGTTCAGAGAACTTCCGGAAGAAAATGTGATGCTCGGCTAAGTGGGAGAGACAACGTAATGCTTGGATAATTGGGAAAGAAAATGCAATGCAGAGCATGAAGATGAGAATATGGACAGAGAAATAAAAAAGTAGAAATACAAAACCGGAAATGTAAAGACAGAAGCATTTAAAAGGAGGGAACATATTATGGATAAACAATTTGCGGTGTTGGGACTTGGAAGTTTCGGGTCAAGCGTTGCGCTTACATTGGAAAATATGGGATGCGATGTGCTCGTCGTAGACGAGTCTTACGAGAAAGTACAGGAAATATCCGACAAAGTTTCTTACGCGGTCAAAGCGGACGTGTCAGAGCCTGACGCGCTGCAGGCTCTCGGAGGACGTAATCTTGACGGAGTGGTAGTTGCCATTTCGGAAAGTTTAGAGGCAAGTATTATGGCGACGATGCTTTGCAAAGAAATGGGAATTCCTCTCGTCGTTGCAAAGGCGAAAGACAAACTTCAGGGCGCGATCCTGCAAAGAGTCGGAGCGGATCGTATCGTGTATCCTGAGATCGAGATGGGAAGCCGCGTGGCAAAAAGCCTCGTGTCGAAAGAATTTGTGGACTGGATCTCTCTTTCAAATGATTACAGTATGGTAGAGATCGTCGTGCCGCAAAACTGGGTAGGAAAGAGTCTTGTCGATCTCGGAGTCAGAGAGCGTCTGGGAATCAATGTCGTCGGTATTATCAAGAACGGAAAGATCGAAGTCGCGATCAATCCGCAGGAGCCGCTTCGGGAAAAAGAAATATTGATCGTGATCGGTTCTAACGATATTCTTGAGAAATTTGACATGAAAAACAGATAGAAAATGCAGGTGAGAAAATGATTACAAGTACATCGAATATACAAGTAAAAGAATTGCTTCGTTTGCAGAAAAAAAGCCGTGAGCGGGAGAAAGAGGGCGTATTTATCGTAGAAGGACCGCGCATGGCGGAAGAGATCCCACGGGAGCGCATTGTAAAACTGTATGTGTCGGAAAGTTTTCAGGCGAAATGCGTCAAAGAAAAAAACGATCGGTTTATTCAAGAGGCGGAAGTGATGTCGGATACGGTATTTGCGCATGTGTCGGACACGAAGACTCCGCAGGGAATCCTTGCCGTCGTACGCCGGATGGAGTATACGGCGGAAGATATTTTAGGGGAGACTCCGCATGTGCTCGTTCTTGAAAATATTCAGGATCCGGGCAATCTCGGAACGATTTTCAGGACTGCAGAGGCGGCGGGGGCTACAGGCATTGTTTTGAGCAAAGACTGTGTAGATCTGTATAATCCGAAAGTGATCCGTTCTACGATGGGAGCGATTTTTCGGATTCCGTTTATTTATACGGATGATCTGAAAGGAACGATCGACGAACTGAAACGGGAAGGAATCACGGTTTATGCGGCGCATCTTAAAGGGGAAAACTCCTATGATATGGAAGATTACAAGACGGCATGCGCATTTCTTATCGGAAATGAAGGAAACGGTCTGACAGAAGAAACTGCGGCATGTGCGGATCGGAAAATACTGATCCCGATGGAAGGCGGCGCAGAGTCGCTGAATGCAGCGGTGGCTTCGGCAGTACTTATGTTTGAAGCGGGCAGACAAAGGCGGAACAAGAGAAAATAAGGCGGCGCGAGTCTGTAAATGATGATCAAAGTAAATGAAAACAAATGTGAATAATTGAAAGTAAATAAATACAGATAAAAAATAAATGAAAAGAGAGGATAAGACAATGGATTTAAAAGGAAGACATTTTTTGACACTGAAAGATTTTACACCGGAAGAGATCATTTATCTTTTGGACCTTGCCGCAGAATTAAAAGAAAAGAAGAAAAAAGGGATACTTGTCGATCATCACAGAGGGAAAAATGTGGCGCTGATCTTTGAAAAAGACAGTACGCGTACACGCAGTTCTTTTGAGATAGCGGCACATGATCTCGGAATGGGGACGACTTATATCGGAACGATGGGATCTCAGTTCGGGAAGAAAGAGAGCATCAAAGATACGGCAAGAGTACTTGGAAGAATGTATGAAGGAATCGAGTACAGAGGATTCGGACAGGAGATTGTCGAAGAGCTGGCTCAGTATGCGGGAGTACCTGTATGGAACGGATTGACAAACGAGTATCATCCGACACAGATGCTGGCAGATATGCTGACGATCCGTGAACATTTCGGGAAACTGAAAGGTCTGAAACTTGTATATATGGGAGATGCCCGTTATAATATGGGCAATTCGCTCATGATCGCCTGTGCAAAACTCGGACTTGATTTTGTGGCGTGTACGACAG
>ENA-OPCM01002181-OPCM01002181.1-human-gut-metagenome-genome-assembly--contig:-NODE-2181-length-11479-cov-10.355305_pt1 | contig 11479 bp, 16 predicted proteins | sample MGYA00241252_ERZ501484 | MGnify/ENA primary metagenome ERZ501484 (study PRJEB25962, sample SAMEA2042583) | human gut metagenome | biome: human gut; feature: human-associated habitat; material: faeces...
TCTCTTTTCCCCATAGCCCCATCATCCTTTCTGACTTATCGCATTATATCAGAAACTATTATGGGTTTTGGTAAACTGTAATCCTTTGACATTTTCGTGTAATATTTTGCATATTCTGTCAAAATCCCTTTAATTTTATGCTATCAGGATGTTTATTATTTATCGCCAACGGAATACCTTTTTGCCAACAGTCCATTTCATACCCTTGCTGTTTTAATTTTTCCAAACACTCTCCCTTAACAATAATATATTCTGGTTTCGCTCTTCCAAAAAATCCTTGATCATACCTGTCAAAATCTTCCGGAACATACTTCATCTCATATTTATCCTCACCCTTAGGCGATAATACCATATGCCCAATACTTTCTTGACAATTCCTTATTAACGATATTGGATAAGAAATTAGGATTCTGTGCTTGAAATGCTTTCAAACTTTCAATAAAAGCAGACTTACTTTCTGTTTTCAAATCCGAAAAAGTTGAATCTACTTTTTGATTTTTTACATTTTTTTCAATATACTCATCCGATTTAGCTTCATATTTCTCTACCATATGCGGATTTTTCGTTACAGCATTAGAATACCAATTTGTCAAGTATTTTAAAGTGTTAAGCTGTCTATCAGAATTACTACTTTCTCTACTGATCCTTTGATATTCATCATATGCACCTGAATCCATTGACCTCATCATATCAAGACCATCTGTAGTGTAAACAAGATTACTACCATGTCCTAAATAATTTCCTTTTTTTACCCCGTAATCCATATTTCCATCTGCATTCATCCTTCCGGCACTTGCCAGCTTTGCTATAGATTCCATTGCATCCAAAAAGGAACTTTTTTTATCTTCTGATATAAAATTATTTGCAGCATATTCCGCTTTTTTCATTCCTAATGATATATTAGCCTGACGCTCCTCCTCACTCATAGAGCTGCCATTTCCAATAAGAAAATTTTCGCGGATAATATCATATACAAATCCCTGTTCCTCTTTGCTACAATTTTCAAGAGAAGACGATATCGTCTTGTCAACATCATACATTCCTGAATATGCTGGTAAATCATCTGCACTTTTATCCACTTGAACAATATCCTGCTCAAATTCGTTTTTCTCTTTTAGCTGTATTGCTCTTTTACCTTTTGCACTTATTTCCAGAATAACCGCATCATCTTTTTCCTTGGAAATATCAATTTTCTCTTTTCCATTCCAGTGATTATTACCATACGGAGTGATCACGCTGTCCTGATAATGTTGGGTAGCTATCTTCATTTTAACCCTCCTGTATTTTGCATAATAGGTTGACACACCAAATCGTGTGACAACCTATTTTTATATTTTCTTAGTTACAATTTACACATTAAAACGGATGATACATAGTATATGCCAAATGGAAAATAGTCTCTGAAGCACTTATGCTACTATCATCACTTGGCGATACAGAAACTCCACATATATCAAAATAATGAGTGGATGTTGAACCATAATACGAATATACACCAATTCCAGGTGGTAAAGAAATATCAATTTCAAATTTACCACTTGAATCTGTAGTGCCTGTACCTCGCCTTATTGCATTCGCAGAGGTATTATTAGCCTCCCATGCCGGACTATAATATAATCCGTTAATCTGCTCTCCCCCAACTGCATACGTTACACCCGTCGAACTGTCTGTTGCTGTCAGCACTCCATAAACAGTTAATGTTCCAGATCCCTGCGTTCTGAAATGTGCTCCATATCCAGGATAATTAACAACCTTATTTAACCCTTCTGAACCTTTAAGATCAGTTATAACAATACCTGTAGCCTTCAAAATAGGAGTAATAGACAATTTATAATTCTGAATGTCCAAATCATCAAAATTCTCCATAGTTTTTGCATTGGAAACTCTAATATAATATTTTCCTGACGAAACAGAAATAGTGTTTCCGCTGCCTACTCGTTTCATTTGATACCCTTCTGATGCAACATTCTGATATACTTCTACAGAACAGGTATTTGTTGAAGCTGTAGTAGCAGAAATTTTTAATTTGTCATAAATTCTACTGCTTGGCACTGTAATTACATACCAATCATTATCAATCGGAGAACTTAAATTTCTTGATTCAATATAAGCCCCTCCTGCTCCATATGTAAATGCTAATGCCTGTCTTACAGACTCGTCAATCTCATAAGAATCACACGCTGTACTTACTGAATAATCCAATGTGAATGATTCACTTACACTTCCGCCCTCAGATGCTAATACATACAAATAATATGTTGCTGTATCACCTGATGTTATATAGCCTAACGCTTCCGGCAATGTACCTGCGGTGCCATTAATATAAGTATAATAATCTGAGCCCGTTAAAATATTGCCTTCTGCATCCAATAAATACAAATCGTAATCCAAATCTGCATTAGCAGGCGTTGTTAACTGTGCTTGCAAATATACCCCTGCTGGCAAATTAATATTATAAAGTTTTGCATCGCCCTTTGCTGTCAAATAGTCACTAACCGTACCGACTACAACCGCAGTATCAGCTTGTGTAGCCAAAATATCCTCTGCAATACTTTCATCTACTGTAATACTTTCTGACGATTTCGATAAGTCATTATTTTCGGTTGTTTCCAATTCTGAAATTTCTACAGGTTCCTGTTGCTGGATATCCACCGATTCATTTCCAACATTAGTATCTTCTGCTGCGACTAAAGAATCCTCTGTGATTTCTGCTGCTTTAACATCCATTCCATTAGCCAATGAAAATGTCATTGTTAATGCCAATGCTGTCGCAACCACTGTTGTTATAAATTTATTTTTCATATCAATTCCCGCCTTTCTAAGCTTATTTTGTACAACAATTTGAACATTATTTTCAATAACCTTTTATTTTTTTTTAATGTTCGGACGTTTCGGCTGATGCCATATTCCTAAACACGCAGGTGGAAATCCATCTATCCCATATACAGCTTCTTTTCTCATGACACGTTCTACAACCTTCAACACTTTCTTATTAACCTGCTTCATTCTCTCTCACCTCCTGTTTAAAAATTTTTGCTATACACAGCAAAGCTGCACATAATATAACAGCTATTGCCATATAACTAATGTAAACCATATCCGCATCTAACAGAACACATCCCAATATTATACACCCCTCAAGTAAAACAATAGTCCTTGCGGATTTTTTCGATTCCATCAATTCCTCTGATGTCATGTGCATATTAGGATGATTCACTGTACCAATCAATCCTATCCCCGTTATAGCAATTACCAATATTGCAAATAACCATTGCGGATGTTCTGACAGTCTTGCACTGATAATTACAATAACTAAATAAGAAACAACGGTTGCCAAATAACATTTATAAAACTTGTCCAGATGATATCCGCCAGTTCGCTTTCTTAATTCTAAGAAAAACACAAGAAAAAATATAGTTGGAAACAGTTTATGGAACGCCAAACTGATTACGATAATACTGCCAACCGTAATAAATTTCTCAATCCAACAGATAAAGACATAAATATATCTTTCTTCCATGTCTTTATCAATTAACCTTGCTTCAGTCATCTGACCAATTAAATCATCCGCCATTTTTTCAATCATAGTTATGCCTCCTGCCAGATTAAGTATAACTTTATCTGTTTACAAAACAATATCTATTGCAGAAAGTGACCTTTTTTTGCAGAAAATGACAAAAAAAGTGATTTGCTTGCAACAAATCACTTTTTTAAGGTTCATCTTAGTTTGGCAATATAACTGAGAAGTAGAACTCATTATTATCATTTCGTATAGCATAAGAGCCTTGATATTTTGTTATAACCTCAATTATATTTTTTATTCCAACCCCATGCTCATCTATTTCATATTTCTTTGAGGTCTGTATTTCTCCATCTTTAATATTAAGTTTACCATCATATGTATTCTTTACAGATATAATGATGTTGTCTTTCTCTTTAACCAGTTTCATTTTCATAACTTTTTTGCCTGAGCACTTTTCACAAGCCTCTATTGCATTATTCAAAAGATTCGATAAAATAACAACAATATCCTCATCACGCATTTTAATTCCTGATAGATCATTGATTTGAAAGATAAATACAATTCCTTTATCCAATGTTTCCTTATATTTGCTATTTAATATAGCATCGATAATCACATTATTTGTTTTAATATAGTCTAACTCTGTACTCAAATTTCCGCTTATACTTCTCACATAATCCTTTAGTTCATCATAATTTTCCATCTCTATCAAAGACTCAATGCACATAATCTGATTCTTATATTCATGTGTTTTTTTCCGTTGTTTAACAAAATTTTCTGAAATAGAACGGTACATGTCTGTCTGATTTCGTGCTTTCAGTTGAAACACTTCATTTTCACGAATCTTAATTTCACGTTTTAATATATCATTTATCATATAGAACACAACTATATTCATCCCTGCCAGACACAATGCTATAACCAAGAATACATTTTCCTGCTTTTGATTCTCAATGCTTCCAGATGTTATGATCAATGCAATAACTGTGAAGATTGTAAAAACTGGGAAAAAAATAAATCGAAGCCAATCTGTACTTCTTAAAACATCCGAGGACTCCCCTCCTACTTTCTTCCTGATAAGCAAAACAACTAGGAAAAGAATTATTTTTCCCAAAACCGTTATTAAACTTCCACCTACAAAATGCAACCTGCTAATTTCTGCTATACTATCAAAAAGAGAAACATTTAACCATAGTGTAAAATAGTCTACAGAAAGCAGCAATGCCTGAAATAATAATGATAAGATTATTGCTTTTCCGAAATGAATTTTAAAATAAAAGCACATAAACACCGCAACAGCAACTATAGCCAATATTTGTTTCAAGATAAACTTATCATAAAATAATGAAGCTATTACATATTCACATACCACAATTCCTAAAATAATACTATAATTTCTATAATTATTTTTTGATCTCTTTTCAGCAAAACTTTCAAAAAATATTTTGCAGCATATTACCTCCAATATTATCATCATAATACTTTGAATGTAACTAATCAGCATCTACAATTCTCCTTTATACGAAACAAATGTTTCTTCAACAAATTTATATCGTGCTTTTGGAATTTCCAACTTAATACCATTGTTCAATAACGCCTCATACCGGCTGACTTTCTCAATATGCTTCATATTAACCAGATAACTTTGATGTATCCGGATAAAATCATTACCTTGCAACTCTTTTTCCAGCTCATCTAGTTTGCCATATATTGAATATTTTTTTAACTTGTCCTCCATAATGTAAAATTCCAGTTTATGCAATCTGCTCTCTATGTATAACAAACGCTCTAATGCTACAACCTTTGCACCCTCATTAAAGTTAAATTTCTTCTTTTGGGCTACATAATTCATATTCATGCTGATTGCATCCATACACTCAAATATTAGTTCCGGAAAATTTACATTATTTTTCAAAATATATCTTATAGCTCCTACGCTGTATCCTTGAGGGGCACATGTAATAAATGCTGTAACAAAAACTATAAAAACATCATTGCTGACTTTTCTTATTTTCTGTGCAGTTTCCATTCCATCCAGTTCATCCATATTTACATCCAGAAAAACAATATCATACTTTGCCAGATTGATACCTAAACTTATAAAATCCTTTCCTGATTCAAATTCATCAATTTCGTATAATATATCATTTTCATTCATATATTCTATTAAAATATCATGAATGCGTTTTCTAAATTGTCTTTCATCATCACATATAGCAATTCTGAACATATGCTCATCCCCTTCCACACACAAATTTGACATACTTCTTTCATTTGGTTGGATTATTTTTTGTATATTTTCCTATTTTTTATTATATTTCGGCATCTTTATCCAAAATTTTAACCACTACTCTATATTTGTAATATCCCATGTTCGTCTACAAAATTATATATCAATACCTATTTTTTATACATTTTGCTATTGCACATATCGTTTCACTGCAATCTTTCCCATAACCATAAATACTGCTATCAGGACTATACTCACATACCCAGCATAAAAATAATCTTGCAGATCCAGACAAAACAAAATTATAAGAACACATACCTGTAATGCCGTTATGCAATGTGTTACCCTTGCATAATACCTTCTTTCTTCCTCATCAAGCGGTTTATTGATACTTTCCACTGGGGCAAGGACAATAATAATTACCACTGCAAGAACTCCGATCAATAAAATCACGGCATTAGGAACATTTTTCATTACAGGCTCATATGTATAAACCGGAATAAATAAAATTGCCATTGATATCAAAAAACAGCCGATTCTACTCTTACAGTGGCTGCCCCCACTATAGCTTCTCAACGAGGCATAAAATAACAGGAAGACCAGAACAAGTCCCGGTCTCCCCGTCACAATGCCAAATATTCCAGAAGCCAAAAGGTTTCCTGCAACAACAATGCCATTTTCTATCCCATATCGGTACAGTTCTGCATCCTCTTTTTGCACAATCCCCTTTTGTATCAATATTTCATTTATCTTCTTTGCAAATTTAGCAATCATACCCTGTTACCACCTTAAAATTTTCTAAGTTTTTTCGCATTATCCGGTAACTTGTCCTGTCCGAAAATAAACCAGCAGCAACGGTTCATATTTGTTGCAGTTACCGTAAGGGCAAGTGCTGCCACGCTGGTTAATGCTCCATGACTGAGTCGGTTCATCAATCTTCTTAATTTTGACATATATGTATGTCCTCCTTTACATTTGATGAATGCACTATATCATACTTTATGGGAAAATCCGGCAAAGTGTAACAGATTGACATTTAAGTGTAACGCTTTGCATTTATTCCTTCACTTCAATTCCATAGAGCATTGCTGAAACCTCAAATATATCCCCTTTATCTGTAAAACTTACCGTTCCATTGTATTTTTCTACCACTTTGCGGACACTCTGAACACCATGCCCATGTCGGATATTATCTTTCTTGGTTGTTTTCAGGCTTTTATTTTTCTTTCCTGTTTTGCTGTTTGTTATTACAAGAAGCAAAATCCCCGACTGGTACTTATTTTCAATCTTTACAAAACGCTGTTCCTCCGGCACCTTGCTACAGGCTTCTACCGCATTATCCACAAGATTTCCATACAATACACCTATATCCCCGTGATCAAGCTGCATCTGCTTTGGAATACGAATAGATGTTTCTACTTTTATCCCCCTTGCCTTTGCCCTGCCAAATTTAATGCGGAGCACAGAATCTACGATTGGATTATCAGAATACTGCTTTTCATCTATCTGCTCAAATTCCTTGCACATCGCACCGATTTTCTCTGAAAGTTCATGCCCATCACTATTTTCCAACAGATGATACAGTTCATGCAATTTATGTTTCATATCGTGCTTTAACTTCTGCACTTCCTTATTCTGTTTTTCTGCTTCTTCATAATAGATGTCTTTATAGTGCATTTCTTCCCTGTACATTGCATCCTCATACTGTTTTTGCACAAGATAATTAAAACGTTCCATCATATACAGCATAAAATAATCTGTCAGGACAATGGAAATTACAATACTGGCACACATAAGCAGGCTTTTTTCACTGCCAGCTTCCAATGACAAAAGAATAACAAAGCAGCAGTTCAACACCGTAAAGGCAAATACCATAACAAGCACACCCAAAATTTCTTTCGGAAAATCAGCAATCTGCATCCCTTTCTTTGAAATCAATTTTGACAGAATATACATCACATTTCCACGAACAAAGCTGCATATTACCATTACAAAATAATATTTATAACTTTCTCCCATATGAAAATTCATAGCATGGAGTAACAGCAAGGCTACAGGTTCAAACAGCATTCCAATACCCATGAATGTCACAATATTTATAATTCTCGTCCACATTCCTGATTCATAATAAAATGATAACAGTATAAGCACAATCAAAAGAGTCGCAAGATTCAGATACGGATTTTTTATGCTACTGACAAATGTCCATATAATTGCAGCAATGGTAAATCCAGCCCATATCCATACCTTTGATACTGGTTTCATTTTCTTATTGGAATGAAAATAATACATAAACACTGCCAGATCAAACAGGCTGATGGCAAAGCGTATCACATATTCCATCCTTAAACCATCCTCCTTACAAACTCCATATGTTTTTCTTTTAAATTCTGCTTATGGGAGCGGGCAATCAGAAGTCTTTCTTCATTGTCCATCACTACTTCATCTCCATCAATCGCCCTGATATGCCCAAGATTGATGATATATGATACATGAATATGGGCAAAGACCTTATCATCAAGCTGTTTCCATATTTCTTCAGTTGTCATATTTGCCTTGAAATTTTCTGAAATCGTATGTATCACTGCCTGACGACCTTTCTTCTCAAAATACACAATATCATCGCAGCTAATACGAAACTGATTTTTTCGGAACTGAAAGACAAAGTCACGCTTTATCATATGAAGATACTGCATGGCTTTTAAAAGAACGGACTCCAGCTTTTCCACTGTAATCGGTTTAGAAATATAGTCAAAGGTAATAACCTCAAAAACATCCATAACATACTGAGTATATCCAGTCAGGAATACAAACAATGCTTTGGCATCTATTTTCCGGATTTCTTTTGCAAGCTGCAAACCATTCATCTCCGGCATTTCAATGTCAAATATATACAGATGATACATTTCTCCATAATCTATAACATGCTTCAGCAACTCCTTCGCTGTAAAATACACTTCATAAGAAAACTGGTACTGTGCTAACTTATCAAAAGCACTTTCCAGCATTTCTACATCTGTTCTGCTGTCATCACAGACCGCAATATTAAGCATAACACTTCCTCCTTTTCGAGCTTGGAAGCAGGAAGCACTTCAATTTATCTAATCAACTTAGATAAATACGCCAGCACACGGTCAAAAAAATCATTTCTCTGCTCTTTTGTGCTGTTCGCAACATAGTAATCCAAATTAAAATCTTTTATGTTGCTGCTCTCGCCTGTTATAAGATATGTAGGATCAATTCCATATTTATGATAGAGTGTCAATACTTTATCTACAGATATTCCAGTTACACCTGCTTCAAGTTTTCGATAATGTTCTACTGTAACACCCAATACATCCGCAATTTCTGACTTTTCAAGGTTCATATTCAGTCTTGCCTCTCTTAGTCTCTTTCCTATCTGTATATTGGCATCTTTTCTTCCTGTGTCCAAGATTTTGCACCTCTTTTCCATGTTAATCATATCAATGGGACTTTGATTCTCATAGTCCAGAAAACAACCCAATGCACATCATTTTATGCTCGTGAGTAGGTTAATTTGTGCTTTTATTAAAAAAACGAATGGCACACCTGATGCCATTCGTCTTTATCTGCTCTATATTCTGTTGTAAATTCTATTAGCGGACAGCTTTTGGCTATTTATCATATCCATCACTGCATTTCTTTTACTCTGACATCCACTGTATTTTTAAAATTTTCAATCTGATGTGAATACTGTTCATTCATAAGTGTGGAATGAATCATAAAATCCGCTGTCGCAATATTATTTGCAATCGGTATATCATACACCTGTGCAATTCTAAGAAGTGCCTTAACATCTGGATCATGTGGCTGTGCTGCCAGTGGATCGGAGAAGAAAATAACCATGTCGATATTTCCCTCTACAATTTTTGCCCCTATCTGCTGATCTCCACCTAATGGACCACTGTTATATCCTTTTATCTTTAATCCTACATGATCTGCTATCATTCTCGCAGTCGTTCCGGTTCCTGACAGATTATGTTGCTGTAAAATTTCTTTATTGTCCATACACCATTTCAACATATCCTGTTTTTTCCCATCATGAGCAATCAAAGCTATGTTTTTTTGTTTTTCAATCGTCATTGTAAGATATTTAATCATCTGCGTACCCCCAAGCTGCCGTTTCTATTATTGTGTTCCATCCTTTTTCTGTACTCTCTTGGTGTAATCTTGTATCTATCCTTAAAAACACGGTTAAAAGTTCTTTGACTTTCAAACCCACAATCAAGACATATATTTGTAATGGAATCCATTGTGTTTTCCAGTGCCGCAACTGCATAATTTAACCGGACTCCATTCACATATTTACTAAAATTACAGTGAAATGTTTTTGCAAACATTCTTGATAACACATATTTGCTTACACACAAATCGTATGCCATTTTTTCAAGACTGATTTTCTCTCTAAAATTTTTAGCTACATATTCTACCGCATTATAAATCAGGTCATCACTCCCTACTGTGCTTTTATCAACCATTGGCATTTCTGCGAAAACATGGGCAAGAATCATCTGTACATAAGCCTGTATCAGCATGGGATTCCCCTCTGTTATTCCTGCCAGATATTTTATGGCATTTACTACATCAGGATGCACTTGCTCTTTTTTTACAACCGGGTTCTTCGGGCTGTATATCTGCAACTCTTTATAATAGGAAGGAAACAGTGTCGGATCAAGATACAGGTATATTACCTTGTTTTCTTTTTTCCCAAATACTTGATAATGATGTATTACGTTTGGAAACACGATTGCAAAATCACCCTCATCCATGTGATACAATTCTTGTCCAACTCCAAGTTCAATATCCCCATCCGTTACATACACTACCTCTATTGCTTCATGTAAATGTGGTGGAAAATGCACTGTTTTCTTCCACTCTACCACTATTCCATCAGTTCTGTTCTCATATACCAATAACACTTGCAAGCAACTCCTCAAACAAACTTAGCGGTTGAACAGCGCGACGTCCTCCGTCGTGGAGTTCATCACGTAGGTATAGGCCTCCGCGATCTTCGCCTCTGCAAGCTTGCAGAACACGCGCGCCGAAGCGGCATACTCCTCCGCCTCACCGGCCTGACGGGCCAGCAGGTAGGTGATGATGATGTGTCCGGCGGTCTCCACCAGGCGGCGGGCACCAGCGCGCGGATGCTGTCCCGCAGCTCGGCGCATTTTTCATATTCCTGGCTGGCGATGCTTTCCGCCAGCTGCTTTTTCAGCACATCCAGCTCCCGTTCCTTTTTGGCCTCTTCCCCAGCGGCTACGGGCGTTTTGCCGGTATGGCGCGTTTTGCCGTGGATCCGGCGGATCGAGGGGAGAAGCTGATCGTAAAAGGTGGTGTAACAGGCCGGACAGCCGGCTTTGCCGTTTTTCGCGATATCGCCGAAGGTGCTCCCGCAGCATTCGCAGCGAACGGTGTCGGTTTTTTCTCGGACAGCCGGTTCCGCGAACAGACTGCCCCAGAAATTCCCCAGATCCAGACCAAGGCCGTCCCACACGGTGTTCAGGCCCTGCTTGGCGGCGCAAGCGGCACAGAGATGCAACTCTGTGGTTTTTCCATTCATCGTTTTCTTCACATGGGTAGTCGCCAGATTCTTGCCGCAATTCTGACAGGTCATACACAGCCCCATCCTTTCTCTATAACGCTGCGGCGGCCAGCATTTGTTTCATCACTGCCGCCCGCAGTCTATCCCGTTGTTCAGCCGGTAT
>ENA-OPCM01002187-OPCM01002187.1-human-gut-metagenome-genome-assembly--contig:-NODE-2187-length-11450-cov-2.264590_pt1 | contig 11450 bp, 6 predicted proteins | sample MGYA00241252_ERZ501484 | MGnify/ENA primary metagenome ERZ501484 (study PRJEB25962, sample SAMEA2042583) | human gut metagenome | biome: human gut; feature: human-associated habitat; material: faeces...
TCTGCTGAACTGTCTTAAATGCATTATTTACGAGGATTGCTATAGAAAAAATATGTATAAGCAATAAATGACAAGCGACTGATCAAATTTATAAACCAGAAACTAAAAAATATGGACAGAAAACAGAAGCTCTCTCTGTGGGATGAATTTTTCCGGCGGACAGGGCTTTTCTGATATTCATGACCATTAGACTACATATCATTCCGTAATTACAGAAATATTTCCGTCCAGTGGTATATTAATATTAATTAGTTAAATTGATACTTTTATATTTTATTATCTGGAGGAGAAGAATGAAAAGTAATTACAAAATTTTTACAGCAGTTTTTTTATCGGCAATTATGACAGCAGCAGCTCCGTTAACAGTATGCGGGGCGGAAGTTTTTTCGACGGGAGAATCTTTCAGTGATGGAACAGGGAGTATTCCTGCCATATTGACAGATATGGTTCTGCCGGGTGGAGAGATTGGAACAGAATATCAGGTACAGCTTGAAGCTGATACAGATGTGAGCTGGAGTCTGGAGGAGGGAAGCGAGCTTCCGGCGGGACTTACGTTGTCTTCCGGGGGAGTGATCAGCGGAACACCGCAGAAGGAAGGAAGTTTCAGCTTTACTGTACAGGCGGACAATGGTATTGGAGTTTCTTCACAGGAACTGAGCCTTTATGTTGCACAGCGTGAGCAGGAACCTGTTATAAAGCAGTATGAGCTGACATCAGGTACTGCTTTGATCGATCTGGGAATTCATGCAGAGGGAGAACAGTCACGTAAGCGGTTATTTCTTTATAATGCAGGAACAGATTCGCTTCATCTCTCTGATTTTCCGCAGAGCAGATATTTTGATTTTTCCTACGCACCGATTTTCGATACAAATACGGATGAAGAAATGCAGCCCGGAAGTTGTGCGGCTGTGGACATTGATGATAAGAAGGATCTGCCTGCCGGAAATTATGAAGAGACAGTGACATTTGAGACAAAAGAGGGTGCTTCCTGTAAGGTTACTCTGAAAGTAATTGTGGGAGCTTCCTCTGAAAAAGATTATGAGCTGAGTATAGAAACAGGTACAGAAGAAGAATTTACAGAAAGCGATTTCTATGACCCGGAATTTCGTGTGGAGAAGTATGTAGTGGTCAGAAATTCAGGAAAAAAGGAAACCAGAATACGGGTAGATACTTCCGGTCTTAAGAACTTTGAAGTGGATGACCAGATGGCAAAGTGGGCAGAAGATTATGAGGAACAGGATTCTTTTATTGTAGGAGACCGGATTTATCAGGGACTGGCAGATGCTGTTGAGCCTGTGACTGGAATTACCAATGGTGCAGAAAAAACAGCTCAAAGTTTTCTGGTCAACGGATCTCTGGAACTGAATGAGGATGAAAATAATGAAGGACTGGACACTGCCGTACAGATAATGGTACAGGTGGATGCTTATCAGACATTAAACAGACCAGTTATTGATACGCGGTGGACCAGAGTGATCACAAATTATGCAATGATTATTTCCTGAGGATCTGCAGATTAAAAAAGACAGGTTAAATGCTGCAGACTCTTTGTTTTATGGGGAACAAGATGGAAGAATAAGATTCATGTCTATCAAAATACATTTAATGCCATAATTACAAAAATTCCTCCATCTTGTGATATATTAACATTAACGGTTAAATATCACGGAATGGAGGAATTTTTATGAATAGAAAAGAGTTCATAGCGGTTGTTATTTCAGCAGCACTTGGTTTATCCGGTGCTCCGGTTTATGCATCAGAATCTGCAGCATTTTCTGATGGGGAAGTACAGGAATATGGAGCAGAAGAAGAAAAACAGGAATTCCAGACAGATAGTCAGGATCCTGAAACTGATACATTTCAGGATGAAGTGGAATCAGATGCAGATACAGACGGATTTGTGGATGAGGCAACAGAAGCATCCTCAGGTGCAGCGGAATCGGATGCGAATGGATTTACATATGAATATCTTAAAGAGTCTGATACATACCGCCTGACAAAGGGAACAGATACAGAGAATGTCATAATACCTTATGAGTATAATGGAAAAGTAGTCTCAGAGGTTGGAGAGAGAGCTTTTTACGGATGCGTAAACATAAAGACTGTGAAAGCAGAAGAGGGAGCTGACAGAAGGAAAAATCGTATCCGCATTGATAAATCTGCTTTTGAGAACTGTGAAAATCTCAGAAAAGTTTCTTTTGATCAGGGAGCGAAGCTGGAAAGCAGGGCATTTTATAATTGTCCGAAGCTGTGGGAGTATACAGGGGTTTCCTACTATGATTCTTTTGACACAGAAATAGAACAGGATTCTTTTGACGCGGATACAAAGGTAATATTCAGAGCAGGAGATAATGGAATTCCGGAGTCTGTTAAGGCTTTTGCAGACAAGAACAGGGTATTTATGGAAATTACGGATAATGATGATTATGTTCTGACAGATAAAGACGGTACTTCTTATTATGATGACTGGAGTGAAGGAGATTCCAGAACATTCTGTGTAGATTGTGATGATACAATGGCATCGGTAAGAGTGTGGTCTGCTGTGGAAGTGATTGGACGGAAAGCCTTTTATGGATGCTCAAATGTAAAAAAAGTGCTCATTGAGAGGAAGACTTCAACGATTGAGTCAAAAGCTTTTGCAAAGTGCAAAAATATGAGTATTATTATGCCTTCCGGTATAACAGCAATCAGTGACGATGCTTTTGATGGTGCCTCTGGCATTACTATTTACGCGGATAAGGGCTCTTATGCGGAAAAATATGCAAAGAAACATAATCTGACCTGTAAGACAACACCAGCACCGACAGCAGTACCGGTACCGAAACTGAAAGTATCTTATGATGCAAAAAATGGTAATGCTACATTAAACTGGACACCGGTAGAATATACTTTTCGATATTATATTTACAGATATGATACAGCCACAAAAAAATATAAATGTGTAAGCAAAGTTGACCAGAACACTACGTCATATAAGCTTGAGAGTCCTGCAGGGAGAACAGTGAAATACAAAGTCCGGGTAAGAACATTAGCCGGAATATATACAGACCAGTACAGTAAGAAGAGTAATACAGTGACTGTCCAGGGACGACCGGGGAATGTAAGTGATGTTTCTAAAAAGAAGAAGGGGAAAAACCTTACGTTTAAGTGGACAAAGGCAAAAGGCGCACAGGGATATATTCTGTACAGATATGATGAAAATGCCCGGAAGTACAGAAAAATCAAAACTATAAAAAATGGAAATGTTACATCTTATACAGATAAAACCGGAAAATTAAATAAGAATGAAAATTATTATGTGAGAGCATACTGTACAACTAAAGATGGTGCCAGATTATATGGATGGTACTGGGCGTAATAATTTCAGGCGGTGATAAAATAAAAAAAGCTGCCTGGGGTTGATTTTATATCAGGCAAAAGGTCCCTGACAGAAATGAAAGAAAGTTTCATAGGTAAAAATAAAGATTCGAGGTCAGATGATGTATGTTTAGTCCCACTTTTATATTTTCGTCATCAGCTTAATGTAAAATAATAACGGGTAAAGAAGATATAAGATGTTCTGGTACATACAATTAAGAAGAAAGGGGCATGTGCTGTGCATAGTCAAAATGATGAACCGCCTGAGATGATCAGGCGGTTTTGGAATATCTGGATTTTTTATGAATATTTTATTTTTAATTACAGGTGTAATATGTTACAATAAATATAACCATTAAGACTACCAGGCAGGTCAGAATTTGACCTGCCTGTAAATAAATACGGAAATAAATCGGGGTCAAAAGAATCGTTAATAATTGTAACAAAATAAAATTACCGGTGTAGCAAAAATAAAATTACAGGGGAAATGCGGATGAGCGAGATGACAGATGCATATGTAAAACTGGATAAGGTTTCCAAGATATATGGAACCAAAGAAGTAAAGATCGTTGCAGTGGATGAGATCAGCTTTGAGATTGCCAAGGGAGAGTTCGTAGTGATCGTTGGTCCCAGCGGTGCGGGCAAGACGACAGTGCTGAACATTCTTGGGGGTATGGATCAGGCTACCAGCGGAGAAGTTCTGGTGGATGGAAGGAATATTGCCAGATATAACAGCAGGCAGCTTACCGGCTATCGGAGAAATGATATTGGATTTGTATTCCAGTTCTATAATCTGGTGCCTAATCTTACAGCGCTGGAGAACGTAGAACTGGCATTGCAGATCTGTAAAAATCCGCTGGATGCCAGGGAGGTTCTGGAGGAAGTGGGACTGAAGGACAGACTGACCAATTTCCCGGCACAGCTTTCCGGTGGTGAGCAGCAGAGAGTTTCCATTGCCAGGGCACTGGCGAAGAATCCCAAGCTGCTGCTGTGTGATGAGCCTACAGGTGCACTGGACTACCAGACTGGTAAGGCAATCTTAAAGCTTTTGCAGGATATGTGCAGGGAGCGTGGAATGACAGTGATCGTCATTACCCATAACTCGGCGCTGACACCTATGGCAGACCGTGTGATCAAGATCAAGAACGGCAAGGTTTCCAGGATGACGATGAATGACCATCCTACACCGATTGAGGAGATAGAATGGTAGGTGATGAGTATGAAAGCAATGCATAAAGATTTCTGGATGGAGATACGCAAAAGTAAGGCCAGATTTATTTCCATATTTATGATTGTTGCTCTGGGAGTTGCGTTTTTCTCCGGGATACAGGCCTCGTCACCGGATATGCGCTTCTCAGGTGATGCCTATTATGATGAAACCAATCTTATGGATATCAAAGTATTGGGAACTATGGGACTGACAGAGGATGATGTAGCTGCCATTAAGCAGGTGGACGGAGTAGAGAATGCAGAGGGTGCCTATGGGACTGATGTAATGTGTGGAGAAGGCGAGAAGCAGAAGGTACTTCATGTGGAAGCTGTGGATCAAACCATGAACCGGATCTCTGTGACAGAGGGAAAAGCTCCGGAAAAAAGCGGAGAGATTTTTCTTGACTGTATTTTTGCTGAGAGCAATGGATATCAGGTAGGAGATCAGATTACTCTGAAAGAGGGCGGAGACAGCGAACTGTTGAAAAAGACAGATTACACAGTTGTAGGTTTAGGAGAGAGTCCGCTTTACATATCCTATAACCGGGGAAACTCTACTCTGGGTTCCGGTGAGGTTAATGGATTTGCCTATGTGCTCCCTGAGGATTTTGACCAGGAGGTTTATACACAGATCTATGTGCAGGCTCATGGGGCACAGGATCTGATCAGCTATACAGATGCTTATGATTCCCTGATAGAGCGAGTGCAGGAGCAAGTGGAGGGGATTGAGGCAGAACGGTGCCAGGTTAGATATGATGAGATTGTAGAGGAAGCTAATGACAAGCTTGCAGATGCCAGACAGGAACTTGAAGACGGCAAGAAGGAGGCTGATGAGAAGCTTGCGGATGCCAGAAAAGAATTGGAGGATGGCGAAAAGAAGTTAAAAGATGGCAAGAAGGAATATAAGGATGGCAAGAAAAAGCTTGCAGACGCAAAAAAGGAACTGGAGGACGGAAAAGCCCGGCTTGCAGATGCAAAGAAGGAGTTAGAGGACGGCAGATCCCAGCTTGCCAGTGCGAAAGAGCAGATTGCCAGTGGCAGAGCACAGATCGCATCTGCAAAGGAACAGCTGAATGCCGGATGGGCGGAGGTTTCCGAAAACCAGGCAAAGCTTGATGATGGAAAGGCTCAGCTTGAGGATGGCAAGAACCAGTTAAGTGCCGGTGAGAAGAAGATTGCAGATGCAAAGACGCAGCTTACCCAGAGCCAGCAGGAACTTGACAATGGAAAGGCGCAGATCCAGTCAGGCAGAGAGCAGATTGCAGCAACCAGACAGGACTTAAATGCCAAAAAGGAAAGCTGCAATCAGGGACTTGCGCAGATTGAGCAGCAGGAGGCCGGACTTGCAGAAGGAGAGGCTCAGCTTGAGGGTGCCAGAAGTCAGCTTGCAGCATTGCAGGCACAGTATGAGGAAGCAGCAGCTTCGGGAGTATATTCAGAGGAAGACCTGGCGGCTCTGGCAGCACAGGTTTCCGCTTATCAGGAGCAGGTGGACAGTCAGGCAGCCCAGCTGGAAGCAGCCAGAAACCAGATCGCAGCAGCAAGAAATGAACTGGAGAGTGGTTTAAGCCAGGTGGAGAGCGGACTGGCCCAGCTTGATGCAAAGGAAGCAGAACTGAACCAGCAGGAGGCCGCATTTCCCGATGCCCAGGCAAAGATTGATGCAGGATGGAAAGAGGTGAAGGTTCAGGAGAAGAAGCTGGAACCAGCCAGAAAAGAGATTCAGGAAAAAGAAGCCCAGCTTGAGTCAGCACAGGAACAGATCGATGCTGCAAAAGCAAAACTAAATTCCAGTCAGGCTCAGTTAGAGGAGAAGGAGGCAGAACTTGCTTCAGGAGAAGCACAGATCCAGGAGAAAGAAGGAAAGCTTGCTTCCGGTGAGAAAGAGATTGCTGATAATGAACAGAAGCTGAAGGATGGCGAGAAGGAAATCTCAGAGAACGAACAGAAGCTGAAGGATTCCAGAAAGGACATCAAAAAAGCTGAGAAGGATCTGGAAGAAGGTAAAAAAGAATACGAAGACGGCAAGAAGGATGCAGAGAAAGAAATCGCAGACGGTGAGAAGAAAATTCAGGATGCTCAGGATGAGATCGATGATATCAGTATGCCGGAATGGATGGTAACGGACCGCAATGATCTACCGGAATATTCAGATTATGGGGATAATGCAGACAGAATGAGAAGTATCGGACAGGTTTTCCCTGTTATCTTTTTTCTGGTGGCTGCACTGGTAAGTCTGACTACCATGACACGAATGGTGGAGGAACAGAGAACCCAGATCGGTACAATGAAGGCTCTGGGATACGGCAAGTATGCGATTGCATCCAAATATCTGCTGTATGCCTTTCTTGCCACAGTGGGAGGCAGTATCCTGGGAATTCTGATCGGAGAGAAAATCCTGCCCTGGGTTATTATTAACGGGTATGGCATTATGTACAAGGGAATGATGAATAATATCCAGATCCGTTATGAATTTAAATTTGCAATGATAGCAGCAGGTGCGGCAACTGTGTGTACCGTCGGAGCCACCATTTTCTCCTGCTACAGGGCACTGTCGGAAACTCCGGCATCATTGATGCGTCCTCCTGCTCCTAAGGAGGGTAAGAGAATCCTGCTGGAACGGATCCCGCTTTTCTGGAAGCATTTGAATTTTACATGGAAATCTACGCTGAGAAACCTTTTCCGATATAAAAAACGTTTCTTTATGACGATTTTCGGTATTTCGGGAAGTATGGCGCTGATGCTGGTAGGTTTTGGACTCAGGGATTCCATTATGGATATTGCCAGACGGCAGTATCAGGAGCTTCAGCATTATACAGGAACGATCATTGATGATGAGGAGGCAACGGATAAGGAGAGACAGGAGCTGGATGAGTTTTTGAAAAATAACAGTCAGATTGAGAGATATACTCATGTCCAGTTTACCAAGATGAGTGTTCCCAGAAATAAATCCAATATCAGCGTATATGTCTATGTGCCTGAGAATCTTGAGACCTTTAATAAGGATGTAACACTTCAGGACAGAAAGACAAAAGAGAAATATAAGCTGACAGATGCAGGTACAGTGATCAGTGAGAAGACGGCAACCCTGACAGGACTGAAGGTCGGGGATACCATGACCATCACAAAGGATGGGAAAAATTATGAGACAAAGATCGCAGCAGTGACAGAGAATTACATGGGACATTATATTTATATGACAGGAAATGTCTATGAACAGACCTTCGGGGAGAAGCCGAACTATTCTGCAACTGTGTTCACAGTAAAAGAGGAGTACAAAGAATCAGAATCTGAGGTGGGAAATGAGATCCTGAAGTATCCGGCTGCGTTAAGTATCAGCTATACCAGCAGTCTGGAGGCTCAGCTTCACAGAATGCTGGGAGCATTGGATACGGTAATCATAGTGCTGATCATTTCTGCGGGAATGCTTGCTTTCGTAGTCCTGTATAATCTGAACAATGTCAATATTACGGAGCGCCAGAGAGAACTGGCAACTTTGAAAGTGCTGGGATTCTATGATACTGAAGTTTCTGCCTATGTGTACAGGGAGAATGTTATCCTTACTCTCATCGGCGTGCTGGCAGGAGCTGTATTCGGAATCTTTTTGCACAGGTATATTATCCGTACTGTGGAAGTGGATGCGGTCATGTTCGGAAGAAATATTAATCCTGTCAGTTTCCTGTACTGCGGACTGCTGACAATTGGATTCTCCATGATCGTAAATCTGTTTATGCATCAGAAATTAAAGAAGATTGACATGGTAGAATCCCTGAAAAGTGTGGAATAAACGATCTGTCGCTTTATTGCGGAAAAGAAGAAATTGTTTTTCTGTGGTTTTTAAATATGTAGTCAAACGGATAGAATGGATAAGAGGAAGAAAGGGGAATATTATCATGGGAACAGCAAATCAGATAGAGCAGGAATTAATGAGCTATATATCCGATCATAAAATCAGGAACACGCATTCACATCATCTGCCGGAACAGGCGATGGTGGATTTTGATCTGGATAAGCTGATAAATAATACGTATTTACAATGGCAGCAGGTAACTCCGGGGACAACAGCAGAAAGCAGGAATGCATATCTGGAAAAAACACGATATAAATCTTATTTTGTCTGGCTTCAAAAGGCAATCGGGGAGTTGTATGGAATATCGGAGCCGATCACAGCTCAGAACTGGGATCAGATTTCAGATCGAATCAGAAAAGCGCATCAAAATCCCGACTTTTACATGGATGTGCTGAAAAATAAGTGTAAGTATCAAAAAGTAATCGTAGATACCTACTGGAATCCGGGCTCTGACAATGGAAGACCGGAACTGTTTACGCCTGCTTTTCGACTGGATCTGTTCTTTCTGGGCTATAAAAAAGGACTTCGCAACCATGACGGTGTATCACTGGAAGAGAACTTCGGTGAGCTGCCGGACAATTTACAGGATTATGTGGAGTGGGTCAGAAAGTGGATCATACAAAAAAAGAGTGAGGGCTGTGTGGCCTTAAAAATAGCGATGGCCTATGAGCGCAGTCTTCATTTTGAAAAAGTGACGCGGGAGCAGGCTGAAAGGGTATTCCGTTTAAAAGAGTCGGATATAACCCAGGAAGATATCAGATGTTTTCAGGACTATTTGTTCTGGAAAATATGTGAAATTGCGGCGGAAGTGTCACTTCCATTACAATGTCACACAGGAATGGGGCAAGTTATAGATACGAATATACTGCAGTTGAACAATGTGATAAAAAATAATCCGGAAACAAAATTCGTATTGCTGCATTGCGGCTTTCCATGGGTAGATGATCTCTTTTCCATAGTAGACGGATATCCGAATCTGTATCCGGATCTGACCTGGCTTCCAATTTTATCCTACACTGCATCAAAACGAGTAATGCATCAGTTGATCGAGATGTCCCAGATTGATAAAATCTGCTGGGGATGTGATACGTGGACAGTAGAGGAAAGTTATGGCTCCCTTCTTGCATTCCGTTTTTCACTGTGTAGTGTTCTGAGAGAAAAAATAGAGGACGGATATCTTTCCGTAAATAATGCAAAAGATATTATTGATAAAATTTTGTTCGACAATGCGGGAAAAATATACGTATGACACCAGAAAGGAGGCAGAAGTATCTATGAATTCAACAATTTCCATTGGAATGCAGGATTTTGGTAAGCTGATCAGAAGTGGTGCGTTTTATGTGGATAAGACGTCTTTTATTAAAGAATGGTGGGAGAATCAGGATGATGTAACACTGGTTACGCGCCCGAGACGTTTTGGAAAGACGTTAAATCTGAGTATGGTGGATTATTTTTTCTCCAATCAGCATGCGGATTCCGGAAAGCTGTTTGAGAATCTGGATATCTGGAAGGAAGAGAAATATCAGGATTTACAGGGAACGTTCCCTGTGATTTTTGTCAGCTTTGCAGGGATAAAGGCTGAGAATTATGGGAATGCCAGAGATGGAATCATCCAGGTGCTTCTGGACCTTTATGGAAAATATTATTTTCTTTTACAGAGTGATAGACTTAATGAACAGGAGAGAGAATATTTCACATATATCAGACCGGATATGTCAGATGCGGTGGCTGCCATGGCACTTCACAGGCTTGCAATCTGTATGTACCGTTATTATGGAAAGAAAGCGATGATTCTCCTGGATGAGTATGACACACCTTTGCAGGAGGCATATGTGCATGGATACTGGGAGGAGCTTACGACCTTTATAAGAAGTTTATTCAACTGTACGTTTAAGACAAATCCATATCTGGAACGTGGGCTGATGACTGGGATTACCAGAGTGAGTAAGGAATCCATTTTCTCAGATCTGAATAATCTGGAGGTTGTGACTACAACTTCAGAGAAATATGCTTCTTCTTTTGGTTTTACGGAGTCAGAGGTGTTTCAGACCTTGGAACAGATGGGAAAAGCCGGACAGAAGGAAGAAGTGAAGCAGTGGTATGACGGCTTTACCTTTGGGAAGAGTACAGATATTTATAATCCATGGTCGATCATTAAGTTTCTGGATACAGGGGAACTTGATACTTACTGGGCTGCAACCAGTGAGAACAGTCTGATTTCCAAGCTGATACGTGAGGGCTCACCACAACTGAAAATGGATTTTGAAGAACTGCTGGAGGGAAAAACAGTGATGTTCAGGATGGATGAACAGATTGTTTTTGAACAGCTTCAGAAGAAAAAGGGGGCGATCTGGAGTCTTTTGCTTGCCAGCGGATATCTGAAAGTGGAGAAAAAAGTGCCGGACAGAAAGAGCGGACGTTATCTGTATGGACTTAAGATTACCAACTATGAAGTAAAACTGATGTTTGAGGATATGGTGGAGAGCTGGTTTCCGGAAGAGAGCAGTTCCTATGAGAATTTCAAACAGGCGTTGCTTCTGGGAGATCTTGATTACATGAACCAGTATATGAATCAGGTGGCATTACAGACATTCAGCAGTTTCGATGTTGGAAAAAAGCCGTCAGAGCATACAGAACCGGAGCGGTTTTATCATGGATTTGTGTTGGGACTGGTCGTGGATCTGGCAGATAAGTACAGGATTACTTCTAATAAGGAAAGCGGTCTTGGAAGGTATGATGTAATGATGGAACCTCTTGCAGAAAATCTGGATGGGATCATCATGGAGTTTAAAGTGCGTAATCCTGCAAAAGAGAAAGATCTGGAGGTAAGTGTTCAGAATGCTCTGTGCCAGATCAGAGAGAAAAAATATGATACGGAGCTGGAAGCCCGGGGAATTCCTCTGGAAAGAATCCGTCATTATGGATTTGCCTTTGAGGGAAAAAAAGTCCTGATTGGCAGTGATGCTTCATAAGTTACTGTTCATTGGTAACAATCCCGCGAGGTGTTTTTTGTGAGCGAAGGTCACAGAAAACC
>ENA-OPCM01002193-OPCM01002193.1-human-gut-metagenome-genome-assembly--contig:-NODE-2193-length-11435-cov-3.562830_pt1 | contig 11435 bp, 10 predicted proteins | sample MGYA00241252_ERZ501484 | MGnify/ENA primary metagenome ERZ501484 (study PRJEB25962, sample SAMEA2042583) | human gut metagenome | biome: human gut; feature: human-associated habitat; material: faeces...
GAGAAGTTATATGGCCGATCTGATAATGCTGCGTCATATTGACACGATGACCCGCGGAATGGTTTCTTCCTCCACGAGCAGCGGATTGAGGCAGTCGATGTTGTAAGGGGCGCAAGGTGTGGTGGGTGAGTCCTGTCCCCAGAACTTGCTGTAGGCGGTGGGTTTTCCCTCTTCCTGCCTGACCGAGGGCGATGGACTGCATGAGCGGTACTTGGCGTTGACGGGGTGTCCGTCCACATAGTTCACGTAGGCGATGCAGGGGAACACGTTGGATGCCTGTTCGCTTTTGTTTTCGCTGTCCTTGGTGATGCAGTAATGGCGCAGGCAGCCTATCCGGGCTGTGATGGCGGTGGTGAGGGAGATGCCTTGGTCCAGGAGGTAGCGGCGCGCGGCGAGCTGGTCGGGGTCGGTACAGTCGGGCGAGTCGGTGAGGGGTTTGATTTTCTGCATCACTTCGGCGGTCAGGGGCTTGTAGTCCGAGGGCAGCATGGGCACTTCGCCCAACGTGCTTTGAGCGTCGTTTCGGGCGGTCTTGTATCTGTTGCCGCTGCGGGTCGGGGCATATCCGGCAGCTCCCGCGGCATATTGCGGGAACATGGGGCGGTCTGCCTTGCAGAAGTCGGTCAGTATGCCGTTGAAGTTACATCCTGCGTAGAAGCAGTGGTACACACCTTTTGCTTTGGAGATGGACAGATGGGGTGTTCCGCATTTGGGGCATACGGCAACAAAATTCTTTCCCGCGCTTTTGCGGTCGGGGAAGTCTGAAAGAGAATAATAAGGCTTCATATCAATTTTAAAATTAGAATGTAAAAAATAAAAAATCATGGTTGACAGGGAACTGCTTCAGGACCCGGAGTGTTGACCATCGGTGTCCACCCATTTTTGTGAGAGGACGTTCCAGATGGCTTCATCGGAGGGCCGTGGCGGTGCATCCGCCGGTATTTCCACTTTTCCGTCTATGGGGTCGTCATAGTATCGGATATCTTTGTCGGCATCCTTCCATTCGAATGGCGAGACGGGACGGAATTCACGGAGTTTTTTGCGTTGTTCTTCCAGTTCCTTCAGCAGTGTTTCGCCCAGTTTTTGTGTGGCTTGCTGTATCAGGTTCTCCCCGTGGCGGGTCTTGATAAGGTTTTGCAGCCAGATGATGCGTCCGTTGTGCGGTGTTTTGGCAAAATTGGACTGGGCATCGAAGTGAGGAATCAGGAATTCGTTCACCAGAACGACCAGCGCATCCAGTGCGCGCGGTCGGGTGTAGCGGTAACCGGCAACGATACGGTCGATAATCGGCACCAGTACTGCCTGCTTCTCTTCGGGAGTGGCGTTGAGCTTGTGAAAGAACTCTTTGGCAGATGAAGAAGCTTTTGGAGCTTCATCGCCGTGAGGCGTTCCGGTAGGATTTTCAGAAGAATTCTCCGAAGGAGATATATTATTATTTATATTATATAATATATTAATATTAGTTTTTGAATTTGTTTCTGCGGGAGAAACTGCGGGAGAAACCGCCGGAGAAACCGGAGCAGAAATAGAATTCGTCGATTGATGATGCCATAAGGGAGTGAAGAATGCGAGAATCTCAGTTCGGTTTTCATTCCATACCAGTTCGAATGATTTGCATTTTTTGATGTATTCCAATATGTCCGAAGTATGTATGGTTTTTAGTGCCAGACAAATTTGATAGAGGTTGTTGATGGGGTATACTCCATCTTCATTCATGAAATGGGGCATACCCAGATAGAGATCCAGTAATTTCAGACAGGCAGAGTCGCTGACTCCCCATGCCTTCCATTGGTGAATCATTTTCTGTATTTCACGGATGGATACGTTTTGTTTCAGTGCTTTTATAGCCATAAGAGATATTGTTTTAAGTTAATTCTTGCGAAGTTAGGAAAGAATAAGTTGGTATTACTTCCCGCTAGGGAGAAGTAAAGACACGTTTGTTGTATATAATTAACAATTAATAAAAGAAAGTAAGATGAAGAACAGACAGTTCGATACAGAGAAGTTGGCAGCAAGCATCAAAGTGCTTGTTAAAGCTGCCGGATTGCGTAATTCAGAGGTTTGTAAAGACGTTCGTATGAGTCCCTCTTGTTACTACAGGACTCTTAAAGGTAAACTGATGATTTGAGTTTTTATGCTGTTATTATTCATTTTCTGATTATCAACTGCCGTGATTGCGGTGTGGAGACTCAGATGGAAGCGGTGAAACGTGAATGGTGGAATGTGGTAATGGAGAATGAATGGGAGTTAAAAACGGTAGATAAAAAGAAAGATAAATTGGAAGAAAGACCATGTATCGTAAGTATTTAAAGCGTTGGCTTGATTTTGTTATTGTATTTTGTGTATTGGCTGTCATTTGGCCGATATTGCTTTTGGTCACTTTATGGCTTCACTTTGCCAATAAAGGAGCGGGTGCCTTCTTTACTCAGGAACGTCCCGGACGAAACGGAAAAATATTCAAGGTAATCAAGTTCAAAACAATGACGGACGAACGTGACGCAGACGGTAACTTGCTTCCGGATGCAGAGCGTCTGACCCCGGTAGGGCGCTTTGTACGTTCTACTTCTATTGATGAGTTGCCACAACTGATTAACGTGCTGAAGGGAGACATGGCGTTGATAGGGCCACGACCACTGTTAGTGCAGTATTTGCCTTTGTATAGCAAAGAGCAGGCACGCAGACACGAGGTACGTCCCGGAATTACCGGTTGGGCACAGTGTCATGGGAGAAACTCCATCAGTTGGACGGAAAAATTCAAACTGGATGTGTGGTATGTGGACCATTGTTCGTTGATTACAGATATTAAAGTGATTTTTATAACAATTAAAAAGGTGTTGCTTCGTGACGGTATTTCGCAAGAAGGACAAGCAACCATGGAACCTTTTAACGGAAATAACTAATGTATTTATATGGTGCAAGTGGTCATGCTAAGGTGATCATTGATATAATAAGGGCACAAGGAGGAGTTGTTGAAGCTTTGGTGGATGATAATCCTTGTCTTGAAAAATTAGGAGATATTCCAGTGTTACATAATCCTGTCGGATTATCCCCTTTTATCGTTAGTATTGGCAACTGCAAGATACGAAAAATGATTGCTGAAAGACTTGATTGTGAGTTTGCAACAGTCATTCATCCCTCTGCTATCATTTCTCCTACAGCCACAATTGGTGAGGGAACAGTAATTATGCAAGGTGCTATTATTCAAGCGGAAGCACAATTAGGTAAGCATTGTATTATTAATACAAAAGCGAGCATCGACCATGAGTGTGTTATTGGTGATTATGTACATATAGCACCGGGATGTACTGTCAGCGGAGATGTGCGTATCGGCGAGGGAACTTGGATTGGAGCGGGAACAACCATTATACAAGGAGTTCACGTAGGTAAGAACTGTTTTATTGGTGCGGGTAGTGTAATAATAAGGGACATACCGGATAATTATAAGGCTTATGGGGTTCCTTGTAAGATTATAGAAGAAATTAAATAAATTAATTAATATAGTAGTTATGAGTTACATTCCTGAAAAAACAATTTACCTCTGTCTTGCTCACATGAGTGAAGATGGAATAGAGCAGAAGTATGTGAAGGAAGCATTCGATACCAACTGGGTAGTGCCTTTGGGTCCCAATGTAAATGCTTTTGAGGAAGACCTCAAGAACTTTGTCGGAGGAAAGAATGAAGTTGTCGCACTTTCGGCGGGAACGGCAGCGGTGCATCTTGCATTGATTGGCTGTGGCGTTCAGGCGGGTGATGAAGTTTTGGTACAAAGCTTTACCTTTTGTGCTTCGTCGCATCCGGTTACTTATCTGGGTGCAAAGCCTGTGTTTGTCGGCTCTGAAAAAGATACGTGGAATATGGACCCGGTGTTGCTGGAGGAAGCTATCAAAGACCGTATGGAGAAAACGGGAAAGAAGCCCAAGGCGATTGTTCCGGTGGCGCTCTATGGTATGCCATACGACTGTGAGAGAATTATGGAGATTGCAAACCGCTATGACATTCCTGTGGTGGAGGATGCGGCGGAAGGGTTCGGTTCCAAGTTCGACGGCAGGGTGCTGGGCACTTTCGGCAAGTTTGGCGTGTTGTCATTCAACGGCAATAAGATGATTACCACTTCGGGCGGCGGTGCTTTGATTTGCCGGAATGCCGAAGATAAAAATACCATTATGTGGTATGCTACTCAGGCACGCGATGCTTATCCTTATTATCAGCATACGGCAATCGGCTACAATTATCGTATGAGTAATATTTGTGCCGGTATCGGTCGCGGACAGATGACCGTGGCGGAGGCGCACATTGCTCATCATAAGCATGTGCAGGCTTTGTATGAAGAACTGTTGAAGGATGTGAAGGGCATACGTATGCATAAGCAGCCTGAGGATGCGCGTTATGATGCCAACTTCTGGCTGTGTACGGCTACCATCGATCCTGATGTGAAGGTTGTCGGTCAGGAGAATGCGTATAAGGAAGTGGTCAAGACTGCGGTGGGAGGAGCTGCCGGGGTGATTAAGGCGGTGGACAGTGCCACCACGGATTGCCAGCCTAATGAGAATGTGGAAGCAATGCGTGTTTTCATGCTTGCTAGGAAGATAGAAGTACGACCTGTGTGGAAGCCGATGCACAAGCAGCCGGTGTATGCGGATGCGCCTGTTTATACCAACGGGGTGGAAGAGGAAATCTTCAGGACCGGACTGTGTCTTCCTGCGGGCCCTTGTGTAAGTGACGGGGATGTGGCATACATTGTGCAGGCAATAAAGGATTGTATAAAAGAATAATGGATTATTATCGGTATTTGGATATGATTGGGAAATTATCAAACTGGTATTTTTCAAAGGACGCGCTGCCGTATTGGTGTATATTCGTTTTGGATTGCCTGATAGTGCTGGGCGCGGATGTGTTGGTTTATGCTTTGAATAACGGAACACTTTCTTTTTTGCAGAACTTTGTACAACTGACAGGGGCTTTCTGCTTTTATTTGTTGTTCTATGTTGTGAGCTTTCGGATGTTTCATACGTATTCGGGGGTGATTCGTTATTCTTCGTTTATCGATTTGCAGCGGATGGGTTTTGCCATGATTACGGGCTTGCTGATGATTATAGGCGTCAGGTATCTGCTGAATGAGGATTGTTGGTTGATGGCAGTCGGTATGAGGGATATCGGAATTGCCGCATTGCTGGCTGTTCTGATGATGTGGAGTGTGCGGGTTTTTGTGAAATATCTGTATGACTCTACTTTTAACAGACGACGCGGAAAACGTGTGTTTATCTATGGGGTGAAAGCCGGCGGAGTGGGACTGGCGAAGAGTATCCGCAACCAGGTTGCCTCCCGATATGTCGTGAGCGGTTTCGTTTCGGACAGGCAGGATATGCAGGGCCGCTTTCTGATGGGGAAGCGGGTTTATCCCAACGATGAGCATTTGGTGGAGAAGATGGAGGACTTCGGAGTGCATACTTTGCTGGTTTCTCCCTTGAAGAATGAGGCGATTCGGAATAATCCCGAAATGGTGGAGAGACTGATAAAGGCAGGTATACGAATCTATATGATTCCTGCCGCGCAGGAGTGGGACGGTAAGAGTGATCTTGACCATCGTCAGCTCAAGGAGGTGGATATTGAAGATTTGCTGCCTCGCGACAAGATAGAAATCGACTTGAAAGCGGTGGAGGAATTGCTTACCGGAAAGAGTATTCTGATAACGGGAGCTGCCGGCAGCATCGGAAGCGAGATGGTGCGCCAGATTGCCAAATTTACTCCGCAAAAGCTTATTTTGATAGATCAGGCGGAGACGCCTTTGCATGATGTGCGTCTGATGATGGCGCGCAAATGGCCCGACATCGAGGCGGAAACCATTGTGAGTGATATTTGCATGAAGGAACGCATGGAGGAGATTTTCGATATATATCGTCCCGATTATGTGTTTCATGCGGCGGCGTATAAGCATGTGCCTATGATGGAGAATAATCCGGGAGAGAGTGTGCGTAATAATGTGGAGGGTACGTGTATCATTGCAGACTTGGCTGTGAAGTATCGGGCGAAGAAGTTTGTGATGGTGTCTACGGACAAGGCGGTGAATCCCACCAATGTGATGGGGTGCTCCAAGCGTATCTGCGAAATTTATGTGCAGAGTCTGGATAAGGCGGTGAAGGATGGCAAAGTGGAGGGAGTCACTCAGTTTGTCACTACGCGTTTCGGTAATGTGCTGGGCTCGAACGGTTCGGTTATTCCGTTGTTTAAGGAACAAATCAAGCGGGGCGGACCGATAACGGTGACGCATCCCGATATTATCCGTTTCTTTATGTTGATTCCCGAAGCTTGTAAGCTGGTGCTTGAGGCGGGAACGATGGGCAATGGCGGTGAGATTTTCGTGTTCGATATGGGTAAGCCGGTGAAGATTGTGGATCTTGCCCGGCGTATGATTCAGTTAAGCGGAGCCAAGAATGTGGAGATTAAGTTTACAGGATTGCGCGACGGTGAGAAACTGTATGAGGAGGTATTGAATGAAGAAGAGACGACCAAGCCTACTTTTCATCCTAAAATCAAGATTGCGCAGGTGCGTGAGTATGATTATGCCGATGTGTGCCGGCAGGTGGATGCGTTGGTGGCTTCCAGTGTGGAAGAGGATGATATGGAGATTGTAAAACGTATGAAGGAAATGGTTCCCGAGTTCAAGAGTAAACATTCGGTGTATGAAGTTTTGGATAAGTAGAATTAGGTATCGGTGGTTTTTGCCGTTATGTTTGTCGGCGCTGTTTGTTTGTACCGGAAGGGCGCAATCGGCAGAGAACACGCGGGTGGATGTGTTTATGGGAGCCGAATTGCATTATCGTGATATTTTTCATAATAAGGTATATGAGGTGCTGGTGAACCTGACACCCGGAGTGAAGTGGTATATGGGAAATCGCTGGCAGTTGGCGGGACAGGTCATTGTGCCTGTTTATAATGATTATGGCGATCGTTATAAGAAAGTCCGTCTGAACATGGCTGTGCTTGGTAAGGAATGGGACTGGCACCGGAAGCATTTTCTGAAAGTGAGCGGAGGACTGTTTGCGATGGAACGCTACGGACTGGATGTGAAGTGGATGTATGCGGCTACGGACTGGCTTGCCTTGGACGCACAGGCGGGATGGACGGGTTTTTGTTCCATGGCGGCAGGATGGGAATGCAGTCCGATGGAGCGTTTGACGGCTCTTGCCGGGGTACGTGCTTATCTGAGTGGGGTGAATACGGAATTCCGGGTGCGCGGCGGCCGTTTCCTGTATGAAGACTGCGGTGTGCAGGGAGAAGCGATGAGGCATTTCCGGCATTGCACGGTGGGGGTGTTTGCCCAATATACCGATAAGGGAAAAGAGAATTTCGGTTTTAAGGTGGTTATGATGATTCCTCCTTATAAACGGAGTAACAGGAAGGTGCGTTTCCGCCCGGCATCCAATTTCCGCTTGACGTATAATCAGGAGGCGGATGCTTATGCGGGTAAAATGTATACGACCGACCCCGAAGAGAATGAACGGGAAGGATGGTTTGACCGCAGCCGGTCGGACTGGGGTGCGAATGGCATGACGCCTGATTTTACTGTTCGGCAGAAAGGAGGTACTGAATGAAAATGAGATATATAATGGGGTGCTTCATGGCATTGCTGTTTTCGGTGCCGGCCGTGGCACAGCAGTATACGGGCATGAGCGGTTTGATACATGTTCCTTCGGCGGACATGGGTGAAGAGGGGGAGGCACGCGCAGGGGTGCATTTCCTGAATCGGGAGTTTACTCCGAATGTGCTGACGTATAAAGGCGATAAATATCATACGATGAGTTATTACCTGAGTATCACGCCGTTCAGGTGGATGGAGATTGCGTATACTTGTACGCTTTTGAAATCGACGAAGATTGTTGACGGTGTGGAAGATAAGGAACATCCGGGGCTGCACCGCAAGGACCGTTATTTTTCGCTCAAGCTACAGCCGGTTCGTGAGAAGCCGGGTAAGTGGTGGCCGAGTGTGGCGATAGGGGTCAATGACCTGGATTTCCGTGTAAACTGGCTGAAAACGCAGCATGAGACGGATGTATCGCGTGTGGTAAACAGCTATTTTTCCAATTATTATGTGGCATTGTCCAAGCATTTCCGGCTGAAAGGGAATGTGCTGGGTGTGCACATGGCTTACCGGCACTGGCGGTGGAGTCTGAACTCGAAATGGAACGGACCGGTGGGCGGTATTACGTTCAGCCCTTCGTTTCAGAAGAATTTCCGGTTGATAGCGGAGTATACGGGCGATGACGTGAATGTGGGCTTTGACTGGAAATTGTGGAAGCACTTGCTGGTACAGTCTTCGCTGCAAAACGGCAAATATTTTTCCGGAGGGGTGTGCTTTTGCATCAATCTGTTGTAAATGATATAACTAAACATAATTTTTAAATTTAATTATTTTACTATGTACAATTTTGTAAGAAGAGGAGCTTATATGCTTCTGATTGCCGGTTTGACCATGGGGGGTTGCCGGTTGTAGTGACGATGACCCTGATTATGACAATGTGACTCCGCCTGTAGTTGAGGTTGCTTCCAATACGTTGACCGGAGTTATCACAAGTCTGAACGGTGAGGGAATCTCGGGTGCGAAGGTTTCATTGGGAGAGGGTAATTCTGCCACGACCGATGCCAACGGTGTTTATCTGTTTAAGGATGTCAAGGCGGGTACTTACCAACTGAAAGCGGAAGCCGAAGGTAAGTTGTCACAAACAGGGACATTGACTGTTGCGGATGTGAAGAAGAGCCAGAATCTGGTGTGGAATGCGACACTTGCTTCTGACGTAAAGAAGGAAGTGAGTGTATCGGCTGATGCACCAAGTGAGGGAAAAGTAGAAACGGAAACATTGAAAGGCAATGAGGAAGCCAAGGTGGAAGTGAAGGCTGAAATTGCTGCCGGTGCCGTGGAAGCAGATGAAGCCGGAGAAGTGAAGGTTGTTATCTCTCCGCTTTATAGGGAGGAAGATGTAATGGCACGTGCTGCGCGTGCTACCGATGAGACCATGTTGGTTGGTGCCGTTCTTTCTTGTAACAAGGAGGGTGCTTCTTTGAAAAAGGCTATCGAGCTGGGTTTTGAGTTGGACTCCGAACTGGCAGGTAAGGTGGAAGCCAAGCAGTATAAGAACGGTGAATGGGTGAAGGTGAACAGCCGAATCGAAGATGGCCGTGTGATTATTGCTGCGAGTGAGTTTGCCTCTTATGGTCTGTTCCTCGGTGTGGAATTCTCAGAGAAGAAGAGTACCGAAGTTGTTGCGTTTGAACAAAGTAAATGGGACAACCTGTATGGCTCTAAGGATATGTCTGTGGGTGAGGCTGCTTATATCTATAAAACAGGTACTGAAATCAGTACTGAAGGAACAAGTAAACTGACTGCCCTTTTGGTAGAGAAGTTGGCACAGCGTTTTGGTGCAACGGCAGTTACAGTCAGCGGTTCTTATCCCATCAATGTTACATTGCCGGTAGGTACTATGTTGGAAATCAGTGGTGTGCAGGAAGAATGGAGCGTGTCGGCAAGTGCACTCGGTAAGTCGGCTTCAGGTACACGCTACGGTATTGTAACGGTTGCGGTTGTTACTTCCAACCGTCAGCACACCGGTGGTGGTGAATAAACTGTAGTTTGTATTAATTTTTGTGGCCGGTCGGGAAGTAAGCATAAGCCGGTCAGTTATATATTAGGGAGGTAATGGCAGTTATCTTCCTAATATTTTTTTATACCCTTTTCCTACTGTTTTTTGAAATGTATGACATGATTGCGTCATTCGCTTTTTTTATAACCTCGTTCTTAAATCCTTTTAAATATATCTCTGTCACTTTTACTGACGAATGACCAAGGGCTTCACATATTAGTTGTTCGGAGAAATTACAATATTTGGCAAGGGTGGCCCAGGTGTGGCGCAGGGTGTATGAACTGACTTTGGCTGATACGCCGCATTTTTTCGCCAGCCTGTCTAAATTATAATTCATGGTTCGTAGTGCTTGTTGGTACTCTGTATACAGCTCTTCTCCGGTTTTGCTTCCGCTGAGGATAGGGAAAAGGTAGGGAGAGTTCTGATTGGTATTCTGATACTTGTTTATCAGTGTCATTGTGGTTTCCGACACTTCCACTATCATTTGTCTGCCTGTCTTATGCCGGCGGTAGGAAAGTATATTGCCTTTCAGGTCGCTTTTATGTAGATGGGCTAAATCGACAAAAGGTATTCCGTGCAGCCGGAACATCAGGTTTGCCCACACTCTGCACTGTATCAGCTCTTTCGATAATTTCTTCAAGGGGATTTCATTCAGCAGCTTGTTTATCTCCTCCACTTCCAGCGCACGTTTGATGTTGTTTTTCACTCCGGTGTAGACGTGATTGAACAAGCGGGAGTTTTCTGCTGTTATTCTTTGGTCCACTGCCTTGTTGTAAGCTCCGCGCAGCGTTCTCATATAGGTGGAGACTGTGTTCCAGCTCAGTTGCTTGTTGCGCAGGTAGGTCTCAAATTCTTTCAGCGTGCTTCTGTTGAGTTGGTGGAAGTAAACAACCTTGCATCCGCAGAATTCGCAGAAAGCGTTTAAGGCACTTTGATAGATGTGTGCCGTGCTGTAACGCTTCTCTTCTTTCAGTTCTTCAATAGTTTTGTTTATAAACTCGTTGAATTTTTTCTTCTTTCTCATAAAGATTCCGTTTTTTTATAGATTTTACAAAATAAGTAATTCTCATAACGGAATCGAATATAAATCGAAATGTTTGAATTAGAAAAATTATTTGTCTAATTCTGCATTGTTTATGCGTATTATCCAGCCGTTTACTTGCATCTGCAAGCACATGTAAGGCTTTGACGGATTATTTGTAGGCTCAAGGAAAAATATCAAATTATATCGGTCTTGTCTGTCCAGATACTCTTGTGGGAGCATGGCTGCTGCCTCTACATTGCTTGATAAAAGTAAGTACTGTGTCAGTGGAATGTTGAACAACGTTTCTCCGCTAGGCTGATAAATCAAACGTAAGCGGGTGTCATCATTTTCCATCAGTCGTAATGTATTCATTCCGGCATGCACTACCTGTATGTCTTCCAAGTTGGCACTCTCTTGCATGAAGGGGAGATAACAGGTGAAAACGGAGTCTGTCGGAGTGTTCCGGTGATCCATGCATCCGTTGCGGGCTGTCAGCTCCAGGCGAAAATCATCTTTTTCCAGCGGAGCGGCCGACTGACTTTGCAATATGCAGCTCAGAACATTTGTGTTTTTGGTAAGAGAGAGAGCCAAAAACTGATATTCGCCACTGATATGCACATTGTCCAGCCGCCCGTGGAATAGAGATGAAAGCCGTCCGGACTGTTCTCCCGCCTCATTGCGCAATAATGTCAGTGAGGTGGGAGTGTGCCGGTAAAGTGAGTCCGCCAATCCTGCCCAGACCAGAAAGGTGTAATCTCCCTGAGGCAGGGAGGGGA
>ENA-OPCM01002204-OPCM01002204.1-human-gut-metagenome-genome-assembly--contig:-NODE-2204-length-11402-cov-4.662642_pt1 | contig 11402 bp, 6 predicted proteins | sample MGYA00241252_ERZ501484 | MGnify/ENA primary metagenome ERZ501484 (study PRJEB25962, sample SAMEA2042583) | human gut metagenome | biome: human gut; feature: human-associated habitat; material: faeces...
GGCGGAGTGCCCGCCGCCCCTGCGACTTATTTCAGCGCCGCCAGCGAGGAAACGATTTTCTCTGCCGCCGTCCATATCCGTTCCTGACTTTGCTGAATGTCCTCCAGATCGGTTTCGTAGATGCGGCCTGTTTCGTGGGCGCGGCGGGTGAGCTGGTTGAGGTTGTTGCTGGAATACCGAAGCAGCGACACCAGCTCCCGCAGCTCCGGAAGATCGAGCTTTACCACATATCCGTCAATCGCCATCTTGCGGAGATATGCCGCCATGTTGGTGGTGCCGAACTGCGCCATCTTCGTTTCAATCATTTCCCGCTCCTGCGGTGTAACGCGGAATTTAAGCTGAATGTCCCGTTTGCGCTTTGCCATCGCTCAACGCTCCGGGGATTTGGACTTCGCCGAAATTTTCGGCGAAGTTGTTTCAGGCAGCTTTTTCAGCATATCCCGGACAGAGGTTTTCTGCTGCTCCTGCGCGTAGGCTTTGCGGGTCTGGCTGAGAAACAGATCGACCAAACCGGGATGGCTGCTGACGGCCAGATAGCAGTTGCGGTCAGTACCCCATGCGTCGGGATTGGCGGGGATGGACATGGCGTTTGCCCAAGCCCTGTTGTCGGGAGAATAGCGTCTGTCCCATTCCGCTTGACAGACGGTGATGGCAAGGATATGAAATGCGCGGTCATAGCCGAACTGCTGCACCACCTGATCGACTGCCGCTGCATCCAGCCGGTTATCCCGGTAGTGGTCGCGGATGACGGCTTCGATAGCTTCCTTGCAGGCTACGTTCACCTGATTGGATGCACGGTAGGCCGCAAGCTCGTCATGCTCTCTGGCGTAGGCCGCCGTGTGCTTGTAAACGGGGAGATTTTTCATTATCGTGCCTCCATTTCTTTCTTGTGGGGCTTTTCCGGTGCGCCATGAACAGGCGGCGCTTTCAACCTGTCCAGAACGGAAGGCCGCGCCGATTTTGCAATCGCTTGCTCAGGCTGTGGCTGTCCCTTGCCGTCCAGATTCAGTTCCATATCCAACTCAATGAGCCGCGCCGTTTTCACGGCCAGCTCCTGCTCCTGCGGGAACAGCTTACCAACCTCGGTCTTTGCCGCTGCCTGCTGGTTATAGAGGTTTTCAAGCTGCTCCTGAACGCTGCGCAAACGCTCCTGCATTTTATCCAGCGCGTTCTCAATGCGGACAAGGTTGCCTCTGGCATCCGAACCGAGTTCAACGCGATGGGTCATCTGGCCTTTCAGCGTCAGCGTGTACGTTTTCCACATGGAATCAAAAGCAACGGACATGGTAAAGCCGCGATAGCTGCCGATCTGTACCGGGTCTTTGCCCTTGACCTCCTTGCAGGTGTCCAGCAACGCGGCACCGGCGTTTTCCTTATCGGTGAGCCGGTCGCCGCGAATCTCCATGCCGACAAAGCTCTCTGCCGGGAGCGGATGCGCCGCGAGGGTCTGCATATCCGCCTCCAGCCCACGAACAAAGCCCTTGTGTTCTTCTATCTTTTCCGGGAAGTATTTCAGCAGACTGTCCTCCAATCGGAATTGCTTGCTGTTGTGGTCTGCCTTCATAATTTTGAGCTTGGACACCTCAATGTCCAAATCCATACGCTCCTTGATGCGGGGATCACCGGCGCATAGCGCTTTGATCTCCGCAAAGGACAGCGCCGTGGCGTCCACATCCTCACAGGAGCGAACCGGGGATTTTGAGGTCATGATTTGTGAGATGAATTTCTGCTTATTTTCCACCGTTTGCCAGAGGTAGGCGTCAAACGTCCCTTCGGTTACATAGCGGCATACATGAACGAGCTTGTTCTGATTGCCCTGACGCTCAATGCGGCCTTTTCGCTGTGTGAGATCACGGGGACGCCACGGGCAATCCAAATCGTGAAGTGCGACCAAACGATCCTGCACGTTGGTTCCCGCGCCCATCTTGGCCGTGCTGCCCATCAGGACGCGCACTTGACCGCTGCGTACCTTTGCGAACAGTTCCCGCTTTTTGACCTCCGTGTTGGCATCGTGGATGAACGCGATTTGCTCCGGGGGCATCCCGGCGGCTATGAGCTTTTGACGCACATCCTCATAGACCGTAAACGGCGTGTCAGAGCTTTCTTCCAACGGAATTGCGCTCTCCAGCGCACGGATTTCCGGGCTGTCCAGCGTACCGGGGGAAGCCTTTGCCGCCCGCTGCGAGGGAGCGGTCTTTGGCGTGGAAATGTCGCAGAACACAAGCTGCGTCAGCTTATCTGCCTCGCCGTTGCGCCAGTATTGGAGAATATTCGCCACGCACTGATTGACCTTGGTGGTTTCCTCGTCGGGGAGCATGGGATTGATGATGCGCTGGTCAAGCCCCAGCTTGCGTCCGTCCGAGGTGATTTTGAGCATATTGTCCACATCCGGGCTGACCGCACCGCTGTGTACCTTGGACGCTCGTTCCGAGAGGGCTTTCACCATGTCCTGCTGGATCTGCGTGGGTTTGGTGGCGATGGTGTGGTACGCAACCTCCGGCGTGGGCAAGTGGAGCTGATCCGCCGTTTTGATGTCGGCGACCTCTTTGAACAGATTCATCAATTCGGGCAAGTTGAAAAACTTTGCAAAGCGCGTCCTTGCCCGGTAGCCGGTGCCCTCCGGGGCAAGCTCCAGCGCGGTGGTGGTTTCACCAAAGCGGCTTGCCCAGCAATCAAAGTGGCCCATACCCATCTCTTGCAGCCGGTCATGCTGCAAATAGCGCTGAATGGTGTATAGCTCCGTCATGGAGTTGGAAACCGGGGTGCCGGTGGCAAACACCACGCCGCGCCCGCCGGTGATCTCATCCAGATAGCGGCACTTGCCGAACATATCGCTGGATTTTTGCGCCTCGCTCGTACTCAAACCTGCGACATTACGCATTTTCGTGTACAAGTAGAGGTTCTTAAACGCTTGGCTCTCATCCACAAACAACCTGTCTACGCCCAATTGTTCAAACGTAACCACATCATCTTTACGGTCTGCGCCTTGCAGCTTTTCCAGTTTCTGTTTCAGAGACTTGCGCAACTTTTCCAGCTGCTTTACTGTGAAATGCTCGCCAACCTGTGCTTTCGCTTCTTCGATGGCCTCCTCGATTTCATCCATCTGTTCCTGAATCAGACGCTCCTGTCGTTCTGCGGACAAGGGTATCTTTTCAAACTGGCTGTGTCCGATGATAACTGCATCATAATCACCGGTCGCAATTCTCGCACAGAATTTTTTTCGATTACCGGGTTCAAAATCTTTCTTGCTGGTAACCAGCAGCTTCGCATGGGGGTACAGACGTAAAAACTCGCTGGCCCATTGTTCCGTCAAATGGTTTGGCACGACAAAAAGACTTTTCTGGCACAAGCCCAGACGTTTCAGTTCCATAGCGGAAGCCGCCATCTCAAAACTCTTGCCAGCACCGACTTCGTGCGCCAAAAGGGTGTTGTACCCATACAGCACATGGGCAACCGCATTGCGCTGATGCTCTCGCAAATTGATCTCCGGGTTCATGCCCACAAAATGAATGTGACTACCGTCATACTCACGGGGGCGGGTGCTGTTAAAAAGCTCGTTGTACTTTTTTACCAGTAGGGCGCGTCGCTGTGGATCTTTCCAGACCCAGCCAGCAAATGCGTCCTTGATGGCCTGCTGTTTCTGCTGGGCGAGGGTGGTTTCGTTTTGATTCAGCACACGCTTTTCTTTCCCATCCTCCTCGATGGTATCATAAACGCGGCTGTCACGCAAATTCAAGGTATCCTCCAAAATCTTGTAAGCATTGGCCCTGCGGGTACCGTAGGTTTCGGTGGCCATAATGTCACCAAAGCCAGTAGCAGATTTATTGCTGATTCGCCATTCGGAAGTGTAAGGGGAGTAGCGAACGGTGATGGCATTGTTGTAGCGGATACGATAGGGCGGCTGAAAAGTTTCCATCATGAACTGCTGCACAATAGAGAGGTCAAGCCAAGTGGCACCCAAACGCACATCAATTTCAGAAGCTTCCAAATCTTTGGGCTGCGCCTTAGTCAGTGCGTCCACATTGCCCTTGAACTCCGAGCGGCTTTCTGCAGCAAGTTGTGCCATCCGTAGTTTATCGCGCACATTACCCGAAAGGTATTCGTCCGCTGTTTGCCAGCCGGCTTCCGGGTCGTCAGCATCCGCAGCAGGGTCTTTGAAAATCACGCCGGACAATTCGGTGGTGATGCGCTCATAGTTACCGGGAGTGCCCAGCAGTTCTGCCATATAAGGCAGGTCTACTTTGCCATGCTCCCCGATGGACACTGCCAGTGCTTCGCTGGGGGTATCCACGCTGGTGACAATACGTTCTGGGCGAATCGTCCGCTTGGTGAACATATCTGCCTTAGATTTGAGATTTTTATTCTCGTCCAGATTCTCCAGCGAGCAGAGCAGATAATAGGAGCTGTCATCATCGAACAGGCGGGCATTTTTCTTGTCGTTGATCAGACCGTATTTTGCAGTAAACGCATCGTAGGCATAATTCAGCTTTGCCTGCGATGCCTTGATATCCTCGTCCGGGAAGTCATTCAACTGCTGGTCGATCAACTCGTTGACGATCTGCCGCAGTTCCACCATGCCAGCCACACGGCCTTTGGCGTTGTCGGACAGTTCAATCTGTGTCATGATGGAGTTCTCGCGGTAGTAGATTTCACCATCCACCACAGTATAGCTGAAATTCTTCACGGTAGGGTCTGCGGGCAGAGTTTTGCGCTGCACTTCCGCATCGGCAACGTCCGGAGCGGCAATCTCCACCGCAGTGTACTGGCCCTCGATGTGCTGCACCGCTTCGGTAAGCTGGTCTGCAAGGTTTGCATCTTCGATTGGTGCAACGGTCAGGTCATGGCCGTACTGGGTGCTTTCTAGTTCCAAATTTCCCAGCACCATTTCCGGATGGTCTACAAAATACTGATTGATATTGAAGCCATCTTCGGTCTGCCCCAGCTGCACCCATGCAGGTTCGATGTCTGCAGGGCGGTCACGCTTCTGCAAAAAGAGGATATCCGAAACAACCTCGGTGCTTGCATTTGCCTTAAAAGCGTTGTTGGGTAAGCGGATGGCTCCCAGCAAATCAGCACGTTCCGCCATGTACTTGCGGGCACTGCTGTCTTTGCTGTCCATCGTGAAACGGCTGGTCACGAAAGCAATCACGCCGCCCGGTCGGATCTGGTCGATAGTCTTGGCGAAAAAGTAGTTGTGGATAGAAAAACCCAGTTTGTTGTACGCCTTGTCGTTGACTTTGTACTGACCGAAAGGGACATTACCTACGGCAAGGTCGTAAAAATCTCGGCGGTCGGTGGTTTCAAAGCCAGCAACCGTAATGTCGGCCTGTGGATATAGTTTTTGGGCGATGCGTCCGGTGATGGAATCCAGTTCCACACCATACAGACGGCTGTCAGCCATGCCAGAGGGCAGCATACCGAAAAAGTTGCCAATACCCAAGGAAGGCTCCAAGATATTTCCAGACTGGAAGCCCATCTTTTCCACAGCATCATAGATGGCGCGAATTACCACCGGAGAGGTATAGTGGGCATTCAGAGTGGAAGCGCGGGCGGCGGCATACTCCTCTTCGGTGAGCAACCCTTTCAGTTGGGTGTACTCGGCAGACCAGTTTTCCTTGTTGGGGTCAAAGACATCTGCAAGACCGCCCCAGCCTACATACTGCGAAAGCACCTGCTGCTCCTCGGCGGTGGCACCGCGATGCTCCTGCTCCAAAGTGCGCAAGGTCTGGATGGCTTCGATGTTCCGGGCGAATTTCTGTTTGGGGCCTCCGACACCCAAATTATCATCCGTGATGTGAAAATTTCCTGCGGCTTCCGGCATCGGTTCAGCGTTCAGGGCTTCGTCTGCGGCAGCAGCATCCGGAAAGGTCTGCCACTCGCCATTGACCTCCACAGAGATAGGCAACTTGTCCAGTTCCTCATCAGGTGTAGGTTCATCCCGCCGCAGACCGTCCTCGAATTGCTGCTTGTTGAGTACCTCGTTATCCCACGACTGCCCATGCGCGCTGGTGTCGATGCGCACATCGGTTTCGCCAACATAGCCGATTTTGCCTTCGATGGTTCGGGTGGGAAGGTCAACAACAACTTCGTCACCGACCTTGTAATCAACAGCCTTTTCAGGAGAAACGTCAATAATTTCATCCTGCTGCTGTTCATACAGTTCCCGGATATTGGGCAACCGTTCAACCCGGAAGATGGGCTGTCCGCTGTTGGTCAAGTCCATGTCCTGCAAGCTGACGGATTTGAACATGAAGTTGACGTGATCCACACGGAAATCCCGGCCATCTAGCTTGATGATGATGCCGATCGGCAGATAATCTTCCTCTCGCAGATATTTTGTCTGATGGTGGGTACCATCTCCGCCCTGTCCGGCTAGATAGATGCTGTTGCCCTCGGCCCACAGCTTCTGCGATTTTGCTACCCACTCTCTGCGCAAAAAGCCGGTCACTTTGACTTTTCCCAGCGCATTTTCCTGTGACAGCAAATTAGAACGAAAAACTTCCTTTACAGTGATTGCATCTTTGTCATAGAACAGAAAGTATCCGCCCAGTTCAAAGCCAATCAGGGTATTGGGGTACTGCTCTTTCAGAGCATTGTATTCGGCAGCGGCATCACCATCCAGCATTGGGAGCTGTCGTTCCGCTTCCTGCACGGCGGCACGATGCTCTTTTTCCTTATCGGTCAGGTAGCGGTCAGACTGAATCATCAGGTCGATGTATTTCTCGACCTGTGTCCAGCTTAACGTAACCTTTTGATGATCCGGGTAGTGGTCAAATTCAAGTCCTTTTCCATCATGATTTACAAAACCGCTGCTGCCATCCAGAAAATCCTGCGAATGCCCACCGATGCCGTACTCCTTTGCCAGTGCTTTGGCACGGAGTTTGCGGTCAGGCTGGGTCTGGTACAGCGCCATAATGCGCTGCTTACCGCCTGCAAACCCTGAACCGTGCTTACGCAATTCGTTTTCGATTTCAGCCTGCGACAAAACAAAAGCGGAGGGCAATTTTTCGCTCTCCGCTTGGTCGATTTTTCCAATTTGTTCAGCTTCGGTAGGGATGTGGGCATCGAAGAAACTTAGCTGTAGATCAGCTCCGTCAGCACCAGTTCCTCGGCTTGCGCTTTCAGGCTGTTCATGTGCTGCACCCACGCCATCTGCCGGCTCTCCTTGTCCGGGGCCGGGTTCTGTTTCAGAAGCTGCTCCATGGTCTGCTGCATCTGGCTCTCTGCCGTCTGCTCCACCTCCATCAGGTGCGGGTACAGGCTCCCGTTCAGGAGCATCGTGTGGTACAGCACCGGGCGATGGTTCATCAGGTACGTCCGGCGCAGCCTGCCGTACTTGCCCAGCGGCTTCCGGGGCTGGTTCATGGTCAGGTTCGGGAGTTGGTAGTCCCCGACGGTCGAGTAGGTCACGTTCCTGCTGTTCGTATTCATATTGGCTCCTTTCTATATTGCGGCGGCGAATGGTGGTTTTTACGGTGCGCTCAATGTTCCGCAGCACCTCCCGGCTCATGTCGCTGACGGCTGCGCCGAGGGCGTAGACACTATCCGGGGTGGAAAAATTGTAGATTGCCTGAAAATCGTCCTTGTCGAACCACCCGGCAGGCTCAAAGCCGCAGCGTTCCAGCAGCGTGTAGGTGACGCTGATGGCGGCGGCAGACTTGAACTGCATCTCCACCCCGGCTTCATCATAATCCATCAGGAGCGATCCGTCAACGATGGCACGAATGTCTCCGCCGTTGTTGTCCCAGTAATCCGCCACCAGTTTCCCGGCAACATCGGCAAGCTGCTGGCTGACACGCTCCCCGCTGATGCCGTAGGTGGCGGCGAGCATTTCTGAAACCGGCTGCACCAAATCGGGACCGAGCTGCCACACCTCCGGGTCACGGGAATTGCGGCGCACCCCGGTGTCGCTCACATCAAAGACATAGTGCAGACGCGGCACACTGCTGGACTGGTCTAACAGTGCGATGCCCTTGGAGCCGCGCCGGACATAGCGGTTCATGCGATTGTTCCAGATGTCGAAGCTGGCGCAGGCGGTGGCATCAGGCCGCTGGGCGTAGATCATCAACTGGTCTGCAAAACTGTACTTGTACAGCCGGGATGCAGTGGTCAGGTAGTCCGTCCAGTTTTCCCAATACCGGGTCAATTCTTTTGCCGTTTGCTGGGCAAGGGCGAGATATTCTTCGGTTTTGCTTGGCATTTTGGCCTCCTTTTTCAGATTTTGGAGTATAAAAATAACGGGCAACCGTTTTGAGGGTCGCCCGCAAGTAATGTGATGATATATTCTATTATAAAGGTCGGCTTTCCCCCTCTTGTGCCTCATACCACTTTTCGATATATCCATCTATTAATACAGATAAATCTTTTATTGATTTTAATAACTCTGTTGATGTTTTATCACTATCGAGCAACCCGGACGATGCATGCGACAACGGATTTGAATTTCTTAATTCATGTGCCTTTTTTATAACAACTTCGCTGCCTGTCACTTTTTTATAAAAATCAGAAATTGCTCTTTCCTTATAAAAACCTTTATAATTTGGCCTTTTTAATTGTCGATTATTTGAAAATACAAAATCCATGTCAGCCGTCACTCGGTCAAAGTAATTTTTATAATATGCAAATGCTGCCATATAATTTGCACGTTTTATTTCACAAAAATACAAAAAATAAAGATAGTGCGCTTTATAATCCTGTGCAATTATCTTGCACAGTCTGTTCGTTTTTGTTGAATCAAAACAGGCTATTGCACTGGCTTTGCAGTATAAGATATAGTATTCATAAAGACTTGGACAACTTCTGGAAAGAATCATCAATAAATCTTCATGTTCAAACTGCCTCTGTATCAAATACGATATGGCTATTGTTGTATCATAAGAATTCCACTTGCCGCTCCTGTTTTTTTCAAAGAGCTGGCTTAAAAAAGCTTTAATGGCTTTTTCGCTCTTTGTTTTCATAATCATAACCGTCAATCTTTTAGGATCAAGGCTGACAAACGATATACTCTGCTCAATGAGACATACAATTTCATCAACCACCTTTTCCGAATTTAATTCATTATCATTTTCATATACAAAATAATTGAACACCTCACTTGGAGTAAATTCTATATCCGGCGATGAAAAATGCTTATTTATCAGTTTATTGTATTCTTCAACATCGACACTGTCAAACAATAATTCAATTGACAAATCTTGCAAAAAGCGATATAGTGCTCCCGCAAAAAGATCTTCAATATTATGCTTTTTGCCGTTAAAGAATTCATCGTATAACGATTTCTTGAGTTCTTGATTGATTTCTGTTGTCTTTTTTAGGCAACATTTCTTTGAGTTTAATGCTAATCCATAACTCTTTAGAATAGAGGAATACTCATTTCGTATTTCATTGTACGATTCGTATAAGAACTCAATGCTTTTATCCGATGAAATCAAAATATACATATCATCAACATATCGAACGATTCGAAATGATAAAAAGCAGTGCATATTTGTAGTGATGTATTTGTACAATGCTGCATCAATCTCATCCAGATATACAATTGTTGCCAAGTATGATGAAGCTATGCTGTTTTCAATCAAAGGAAATCTTCCGTTTCCGCAATATAGGAGAAGCTCTTTGTAAAGCTGCAACTGTGTTTGCGAAAACACCACACTATTAGCGTTGCAATTTTTATCAATTCTGTCAATTAGCTTATTGATATTAATGTTTGAATAAAAACTTGTGATATCTGTTTTTATGAAATACTGATATTCTCCAATGGATGCATTTAATTCTTTATAAAAGTCATCATAATCCTGCTTATACTTTGGACGAAGATGGTTATAATTTCCAGCATAATAAGCCGACACGCCCTGTGGTCGCATAGGATTATATCGATTGTGAATTTCCATTCCAATGGATTGCAACGTCAAATACAAAATGGGCCCAATCAAGGAGGAGTCTCTAAAACTTCCGTCTCCTTTTTGGAGAAAATTTTCAGATTGGTGCATTACAGACGAAAAAAGCACAAGTGAGGCAGTTTTTATGTATGTGTTGTAAAAATCCTCTCCGGCAATAGTTTCTTCATCTTTCTTTGACAGTTTTGTGAAAGGAAACCATTGCAAATAAGCTTTCTTTGACCCTTCGTTCAATGAGAAATACATATCACATACACTTTTCCATGTGGTGTAGGATATTCCAAACAACTTCATTCACTCCTCATACTTTTTCAAGATATCTATACTGCATATATTTTCTAAATCAATCTTGTTAGATTCACTTCACCTTGGAATATGGTGCTCCCTATCAGATAAGATGGAGAACGCTTAATTCCGCTCGAACCCAAGATAGCGGGTGCCCTGAAAACTCAGCTTTCCAATGTCGCCCTCCACAAGCATTCCGTAGTCCGAACCACTTACGGTAAGCTCCATGCGGTCGCCGCTCTCTACCTGAAAGGTCACATAATAGGTGGTAAACGTATGCATCATCGTGTTGTCCGTGTGGTGATGAGAGACCTCCGTGCGCTTTGCCACCACCGCTGCCGGAACGGTGAGCCGCGGCGAATGGTTGTTTTTATTCCAGGTGCGGATGTTTCCGATGATGGCATACAGGATCATGCCCAGAACCACAAGGAACAGGATGGGAAACAGGATGCTGAACAACAGATCAAATCCAGCGAAAAACATCTTACTCCTCCAAAATTTCTTCCAGCAGTCCCTTTACGTCCTCCAAAAAGGATTCCTCTCCAAGGGTGTTCACTTTGAAGAACACCGCCTGACTGCCGCCTGCAGTGATGGCGGATAACCGGATCGGGCTGTCCCCGTTCTGAAACATGGTCAGCGTCAGACTCAGGCGATTACCGCCCATCACGCTGTACCGTTCAAAGACGCGGACGCTGCACCGGGCATCGCCCTCTTTGAAATCACTTCCGGCTTCCAGCTCTGCCGACCAGCTGCTGGCCGGAATTTCGTTTTCCAACTTCCAGAGCAGCTGATCAAATTTCTTGTTTTGAATGGTCTTTTCAAAGATCGCCATAATGGTTCCTCCGTTTTACCAACAAAATTCGGTCCCTTATCCTTAATACGAACGAACCCGCAGGAAAATTGCAGAATGCCATCCCTGCGCTCCGGATTCGGAGGAATACTTTGTGATCTTCCAACAGCATACAGTAGCACCAGGGGGTGCTGTGTATGCTATTAACGCTGCTGCAATTTTTCGCTACAAAATTTCTGGTGCTGGCGCTGCATCTGGAAGCGGGGAGTTTCCCAAAGCCGCTCAGTGCACGGGAGGAGATCGAAACCTTTGCGGCTCTGCGGGCGGGGGACAGGAGTGCGCGGGAAAAGATCATCCGGCACAACTTGCGGCTGGTGGCCCATGTGGCAAAGAAATACTACGCCCAGCCCGGCGACCAGGAGGATCTGATC
>ENA-OPCM01002217-OPCM01002217.1-human-gut-metagenome-genome-assembly--contig:-NODE-2217-length-11377-cov-1.487900_pt1 | contig 11377 bp, 9 predicted proteins | sample MGYA00241252_ERZ501484 | MGnify/ENA primary metagenome ERZ501484 (study PRJEB25962, sample SAMEA2042583) | human gut metagenome | biome: human gut; feature: human-associated habitat; material: faeces...
TAGAAAAACTTCGAATTATCTTACGAAAAAAAGAAACAAATGAATTGGAAGATTTAATCCAAAAATCATTCGAGGAGGAAAGGACATGTTATGAAAGAATGGATCAAGTGATCAGCCTGTCAAACTATATGCAAGAATTATTGTATCACGATTATGGAGTAGATATAAATCGTATAATAATTATTCCAAACGGAATGAGCGACAAGATAAAAGAAGAAGTTGACCAGAAGAGATTACGAAAAAAATGGCACTTGTACCCAGAAGAACAAATGATTATTTTTGTCGGACGGTTAGAAGAGATCAAGGGAACTCATTTCTTGATTCGAGCCTTTCAATTAATTTTACAAGAAAGCCCCAATTGCCGTTTATGGATAGTTGGTGATGGCGATTATCAAAATTCTTTCTCCGAAGCCAATCCTATCTTCTCCAAAATAACTTTCACTGGTTTCGTTGATCAAACCTCGCTTTTTGAGTTATACCGTTTAGCTGATGTCGGTGTCGTACCTTCCCTATTCGAGCCTTTTGGTTATGTACCTGTCGAAATGATGATGCATGAATTACCCATCGTCGCAACCGCCACATCCGGGTTGAACGAGGTCGTAGACGAATCTTGCGGATTGAAAGTACCATTAATAGTATCTCCTGATAGTGTAGAGATCGACACCTCCCTGTTAGCGCAGAAGATCGTCTACCTATTACAGAACCCGAAAGAAGCGAAACGACTCGGGAAGAACGGTCGCAAACGGTATTTGGAGAAATATTCCTCGGAAGTATTCGGGAAAAACATGATCGCATTTTATAAATCCTTATTCCAAGAATGTAAATAATAATCAACGAACCTGATACTATATGGATACGCTCAATCAAATCGACATATCGATCATTATCCCGATATATAACGTGGAGAAATATTTGACGGTTTGTATCGACTCGTTGAAGAACCAAGGTGGCCTTCGTATGGAGATTATATTGGTTAATGATGGCTCGACTGATTTGTCAGGGGAAATTGCTGATGAATACGCTAAAAAAGAGGAGCGTATCAAAGTGATTCATCAAGAGAACGGGGGAGCATCCGCAGCCCGCAACGTTGGTTTGGATATTGCCACGGAAGAGTACATCGCTTTTTTAGATAGTGATGACTGGATTAAAGATGAATCATTATCTCTTTTATATGATGAGGCGGTGAAACATCATGCCGATGTCGTGATGGGAAATATGTGGCTATGTCATCAAGACGGAAGTATGGATAAACCTTTTAAATGTATTTCCAACGGATCTATAAAAGAATTGCTTTCCGGTAAAGAAAGTTTCATAGAATTAGTCAAAACTTGTTTCTATTTGCCCATGCCCTTCAAATACATATACAATAGGAAATATCTGCATAAAATACAGGCTCGTTTTGAGGAAGGCATCATGCATGAGGATGAGTTATGGTGTCCCATCGTCCTTTGCCAAGCGGAGAGGATGGTTATCACCAACATTGAGTTTTATTATTACCGCCAGAACGAAGAATCGGTCATGCATACGACAAGCCTAGCCCGAAGGCTGAAATCATTATTTCAAGTTACTGAGGGATTGATTAAATTCTCTGATCAATTTGTTTCCTCTAAGACGAGCGTTGACTTGAGAAGCTGGTGGTATGTAAACATCCTCAGGCTTTATTCTAAGGCATTCACACTACTTCCCAACATAAAAGATTCCTCATACATAGTACACAAACATTATCTGGATCGATTTTGGAGGGATTGCGGGCAAATGATTCCGGAATCTATACAAAGATGCAGAAATTATTACTACAAGGCAGAAGCCGGGCTGAAAGAATATACGGATTGGCGTGTGTCTGATTGGGTAGCAGGCGTAGATTGCCAAATAAAGGCTGGTAAAAAAGTGATGCTCGTATTCAACACGATAAATGGGGAAGATCTACAGTTGAAAATAGAGGATGTACCCGTTGATTGGGTGATAACCACCGACAGGAAATATTTCCAACAGGCGACTATAGTCGTTTTCCACCTTCCCACATTGCATTATGAGCTAGAGAATGATCTGGATAAGTTGGAAGGACAAACATGGGTCAGCTGGCATCTGGAGTCCGAAAAGGATGATCCGGGAATCAACGACCCGGAAATAAGCGAACTATTCGACCTTTTGATAAGTGACCCACAAGATAGCGAGAGGAAACAACATCCATTGCTAAGCCTTTGCCTAAATTATGTAAATAACGGATAGAATTCCATTCACCGCTATAAGTTTTGAGCAAAAAGAAGAGATGTCGAGAAAAAATAACCTATTTTTGTAATTAGCATGATTGAGCGAACGTATCGCCCTAAGTGTTTAACCTTAAATCGTAAGAATAATGAAATGGATAATCACAATACCAGCGATCCTCCTCTTTGCGTTAGCGGGATGTGGAAAAGATAAGCAATCGACAAATGAACTCATCATAGTTGATGTTACAAAGAATTATCCTGAAAAGGAATTGATATTACAGGATTTCATGGATGTAGAATACATCCCGTTGGAAACAAATGATGAGTTTGTTACCCAAGGCAAAGTAATGGCCATTGGTGCAGAAGTTATATTAATAACCAACTGGGCCAACGACGGGAATTTGTTTGTTTTTAACCGAAAAACCGGCAAAGCCTTGAAGAAGATTAACAGGAAAGGGCAAGGTGGCGAGGAATATGTAGGTATTACGGAGGTTGTTCTGGATGAAGCAAACAAGGAAATATTTGTTATAGCCTATACCGGAAGTAAAATCTCTGTATATGATCTATACGGAAATTTTAAAAGGAGTTTCAAAGCCGAAGGTACGGAATCTCATATAAATACATTTAATTACGACCGGGATAATTTGATCTCTTATGTACCAGATAATAGTCTGGAAAACCCGTCAAACGCCATACCTCCATATTATTTAATCTTTTCCAAGCAGGATGGAAGTATCACCCGGAAAATATCAATTCCTTTTGATGAAGTTAAAAGCCCGGTCGCAAGAGACGGGGAAGCTTGGGCTGTTCCAGTTCCAACCGCTGTGTACCAAATAGTTCCAGATCATACCAATTGGGTACTTATGGAGACATCATCCGATACCATATACCACTATTTGCCGGATGCTAATACGACAATCCCCCTTATCGTAAGAACCCCCTCCATACACTCCATGGATCCTCCTGAAGTATTTCTTATACCAACCGTTTTTACCGACCGTTATTATTTCATGAGCCTGTTGAAAGCGGAATTTAATTTTGAAACAGGGAGAGGGTTTCCAATTTCCGGATTGATGTACGATAGACTGGAAAATTCTTTATTCATACCTAAAATATACAATGGTGATTATACCAGCAAAAGAGAAGTGGATATGACGTCGAGACCTTTAGATCCGGAATTCGTAATCGGACAGTCATTGCAAGCCCACGAACTTGCCGAGGCTTACGGGAAAGGACGATTGAAAGGCAAACTGAAAGAGATCGCAACTACATTGGATGAAGAGTCTAATCCGGTGATTATGCTGATAAAACACAAGAAAAATAAATACTAGCATGAAAGTAAATTTAATTTCAGTAGTCCTCCTCTTTGCCTTAGCGGGATGTGGAAAAGATAAGCAATCGACAGACGAGCTTGTCACGATCAATGTTAGCAAAGATTACCCAGAAAAGGAGCTAATCCTTCAGGATATTATGGATGTAGAATATATTGCGCTGGAAACGACTGACGAATTTATCACACATGGTAATGTCATGGATATCGGCGAAAAATTTATAATAGTAAAAAACAACACAAACGACGGGAACATATTCATTTTAGACCGGAAAACGGGGAAAGCTATACGGAAAATAAACCGTTTAGGACAAGGTGTCGAGGAATATCCGGGGATTGCAGGAATTACACTAGATGAGGAAAACAATGAGCTATTTGTTACACATACAGGGAAAATATCAGTATATGATTTAGACGGGGACTTTAAAAGAAGCTTTAATTTCCTAGACCCCGAGAGTGACTACCTTAAGGTTTTTAATTATGACAAGGATAATCTGATCACTTATGATAACAAAGGCTATGGAATGGTGGCAGACCAACAGCCTTATCATTTGATTATCTCAAAGTATGACGGAAGTATTATCCAGAAAATTACAATTCCTTCTAAAGAACAGAAAACACTGGTTATATTCGGAGATAATGATCAAAAAGTAATTCCTACTTTTTTTGCAACAACCGCCACTTCCGATAATTGGATACTTATGAATCTCTCATCCGATACCCTATATTCCTATTCGCCAAATGGTCATATTAAACCTTTTATCGTGAGGACACCCTCTATATATTCCATGGATACAGAAATATTTCTTTTTGTAGAGGAGGTGACAAGCCGTTATTATTTTATGAGAACCGTAGAAAAAAAACTCGATATTAAAACGAGAAAAATACCGGTGAGTAGGTTGGTATACGACAAACAGGAAGATTCTATATTCAAATATCAAATATATAATACTGATTTTTTATATCAAAGACCGATCTATTGGATTTCATCTATTAATCAAGATATCGCGAACTGGTATCCCTTTGATGCGCCTGAACTGATTGAGGCTTATAAAGAAGGGAAGCTCAAAGGCAGGCTAAACGAAATCGCGGCGAAATTGAATGAGGATTCTAATCCCGTCATAATGCTGATCAAGTATAAGAACTAAATCATGTCTATATCCTAATGTTTTAATTTATGCTAAGATCGTTTCCACATTATCAGCAATTGGATTCTATGGACTGTGGTCCTAGCTGCCTCCGTATGATCGCCAAGTTCTATGGTCGTGTGTACTCGATCCAGAACTTACGGGAGAAAGCCTTCATCACACGGGAAGGGGTCTCTATGCTCGGTATCAGCGAGGCGGCGGAGGCGATCGGGTTCCGAACACAGGGCGTGCGGATCACGGTGGAGGAATTGGAAAAGGAATGTCCCCTACCCTGCATACTACATTGGAACCAATGGCATTTCGTGGTTTGCTACAAGATAAGGAAAGGGAAGTTCTACATAGCGGACCCGGCGGCGGGACTTATCACCTATACGAGGGAGGAGTTCAAGCGGTGCTGGGTCAGTACCAAGGTGGACGGGCAGGATACCGGGACGGCGCTCTTGCTGGAACCGGGGCCGGAGTTCTACGGGATGGAGGACGAGGAGAGAGACAGGAAACGTAACCTCGGATTCTTTTTCCGATATATATCGCCCTACAGGCGGGAGATGGCACAGCTCGTGCTGGGCATGCTGACCGCCAGCGTACTGCAACTCATCCTGCCTTTCCTCACGCAGAGCCTGGTGGATACCGGTATACGGGACAACAACCTGGGTTTCATAACCTTGATCCTTATATCGCAATTGGTGATCTTTATCGCCAAGCTATCCGTGGACTTCATACGGAGCTGGATATTGCTGCACGTAAACACGAGGATCAATATCGCCTTGATCTCCGATTTCCTCGCCAAGCTGATGCGCCTGCCCCTGCATTTCTTCGATACCAAGATGGTGGGCGATATCATGCAGCGCATCGGAGACCATGACCGCATCGAGGCTTTCATGACGGGGACATCCATCAATACGCTCTTCTCTTTCGTCAACTTCATCGTGTTCGGGTTCGTGCTGGCCTATTACGACTGGACGATACTGGGACTCTTCTTGGTAGGTAACGGGTTATACGTGGCGTGGGTACTCGCCTTCATGAGATGGAGGAGGGAGCTGGACGTAAAGCGTTTCTCGCAAGCGGCCGGGGAGCAAAGCAACCTATTCCAGCTCATCACCGGAATGCAGGAGATCAAGCTCAATAATTGCGAGACCAAGATGCGCTGGAAATGGGAACGGATACAGGTAAAACTTTTCAAGATTGGGATCAAGGGGTTGGCGTTACAACAATACCAGCAACTCGGGGCGGTCTTTTTCAACCAGACCACGAACATACTCATCTCCTTCATCGCGGCACGGGCCGTCGTGCAAGGGGATATGACGCTGGGTATGATGATGTCGGTGACCTACATCGTGGGGCAGCTCTCTTCGCCTATCGAGCAATTGATCGATTTCTCACGGTCCCTACAGGACGCGAAGATCAGTCTGGAGCGGCTCGGCGAGATACACGGGAAGGAGGACGAGGAACAGGCAGGCGGGATAAGGCTGAATGTTCTTCCCGATGACAGGACGCTACGGCTGGAAAACCTCAGCTTCAGCTATGACGGCGCGGACCGGGATTACGTGCTGGAGGATATCAACCTGACGATACCCCATAACAGGGTGACCGCCATCGTGGGGGCCAGCGGGAGCGGGAAGACGACGATCGTGAAACTCCTGCTCGGTTTTTACAACCCCAACAAGGGGGATGTGAGGATCGGCGATACCTCCCTCAAGAACTTGAATCCTCACGTATGGCGTAGCAAGACCGGTTCGGTTATGCAGGATGGTTTTATCTTCTCGGATACGATCGCCAACAACATCGCCCCCGGCGAAGAGGTGGTGGACAAGGAACGCCTGCTGCATGCCGTGACGGTGGCGAATATCCGGGATTTCATCGACTCGCTCCCGCTGGGCTATAATACGAAGATCGGCATGGAGGGAAACGGAGTGAGCCAAGGGCAGAGACAGCGTATCCTGATCGCCCGGGCGGTGTACAAGAATCCCGACTTCATCTTCCTTGACGAGGCCACGAACGCTTTGGACGCCAACAACGAGCGGGAGATCATGGAGCAGTTGCACGCCTTCTACAAAGGACGGACAGTGGTGGTCGTGGCGCATCGGCTAAGCACGGTACGTGACGCGGACAAGATCGTGGTGCTGGACAAGGGACGCGTCGTGGAGGAAGGGACGTATCAGGAGCTCACGGCCTTGCGGGGGACTTATTATAAGTTGGTGAAGAACCAGTTGGAGTTGGGGAATTAATCACTTAACAATCTAAATATGCAAATACCATGAAAATATCAATGTACACATTCCTATTTGAGATAGACAGTAAATTTTATGCATATAATACATTGTCTAATGCCTTGATCGAAATAGCAGAGGATACATATAAGATTTTATTAGTCAACAAGAATAGACATACACCTTTACAAGAGAAAGACTTGGGATGTGATGAACTTTATCAAACTTTGAAAGAAAACCATATGATCACTGAAAATGATCGGGATGAGTTCTTACTGTATAAAAGTATTATCCTAGCAGGACGCTCCATCAATATCTTAAATCTAACGATAGCTCCAACCATGGATTGCAATTACTCGTGTTCTTACTGTTTTGAAAATTGCAAACGTAATATTTATATGACAGAAAAGGTCATAAGCTCAATTATTAAATTCATAGAACAATATGAAAACATTAAAAATATTCACGTAGTTTGGTTTGGAGGAGAACCTCTTCTAGGCATTAAGCAAATAGAATCACTTTATCGTAAGATGATTCTGATTCCCGATAAAAATTATTCTTTCTCAATAATCTCTAATGGGTTCTTGATATCACCGGATATTATAAAACTCTTTAAGGAGATGAAGTTACAACACATACAAATTACGCTAGATGGATTAAAAGAGACTCACAACAAGATAAAATTCACAAAAAATGAAAACGATACTTTTTCTAGAACTATAAAGAATATAGACTTGCTAGCATCTTCTGCCCCAGAAATACGAATTAGTATACGAGTAAATATGAATAAAGAGAATTCTTCTGAATTTATAACTTTATATTCTTTCATATTACAACGATATAAGAGCAACCCATTGATTGGAATTTATCCTGCTTTTATAACATCTACTTCTTCTAAATCAAGTTCTTCTTGTTCTTTACTTTTCAATAGACAAGAGAAATCTGAGTTTATACAACAGCTCTACTATGACAGAGGTATCGTAACCAATTTATGTGGATATCCAGATTCCTCTTTTACAGAATGTTCTATTCGAAATAAACACACATTTACAATAGATCCAGAAGGATACTTATATAAATGTTGGGAAATTATAGGCGATCAAAAATATGCCATAGCAAAATTGGATTCAGAAGGAACTATTCAATCCATAGATCAGAAAATTCTTAACCGATACCTCTATGCCGCAGATCCACTGGAAGATAAAACATGTTCTAAATGTCCTTATCTTCCTATTTGTTTTGGAGGTTGCCCCCATAAACGGATAGAAAATATATTTAAAGATAAACATTATGATACATGTACATACCTTAAGGGTTCTCTCAAAGAATTTATAAAAATTCATTTGTCACAAAATAGCTGAATAAGATTATAATAAAAAGGCTATTTATTTAAAAACTTAATATCATTGCGTTATGAAAAATTTTAAAGTGATTGAAAAAAGCCGTCTAAATGAATTTACAATGGCTAAACTTATAGGAGGACGGCCTTGTAACGAGCGTAATACAAATTGTGGAGCAACAGGATACTCATGTAATGCGGCTTTTGGCATTTCTGATCCATGTGGAAATTTTCGAGATGGTACTAATTGCCCTAGAAACTATGGAACTTGTTCTCCCAACATAGAAGTGTGCCCTGAACGTCGCTTACCTGATTTGCCGGTACTAATGAATATATAAATTTATGAAATCTATTATCATTAGTATTATCCAAATTCTTTTTTTGGTATCTCCCGTTTCTGCATCGGAACGGGAGACCGACTATATTGTTACGTTTTATCCTGAAAGTGGATCTATTCTTCAAAATATCTCATGTAAAATAGTTTTTACAGCGGAAGGAATTGACAAGAAAAAGATATCCATCACTGGAGTAATTATAAATGAGAGAGGGGATACGGTTCAATCCGTGAAAACGCTATTGCCCGGAATAGGCTACTTTCATATTTATGCAAATCCAGGAGAAAGATATATCTTAAAATGCGAAAATCGAGATAGAATCCGTAAGAATTTTTATTTGCCAATGATGAGTGAAAATGGCTTTGGTCTTAAAATAATTGAAAATAAAGAACAATGGCTCTTATCCGTTATCAACTCTTCGAGGGAAGTGCCAATGAAATTATTATATTTAGTGGCCCAATCGGAAGATTCTATTTTTTTCCAAAAAGTCTGGAATCCTAAAGATTCTTATTTAGTTTTTGACAAAAAACATTTTCCAAAAGGGATATCCTCGTTCGCTTTAGTAGATTCTATGAAGAATCTATTGTGTGGCCGTGTCGTACTAAACATACAAGAACAGACTGATTTCCAGTCATTGCCTCCAGACTTCCGAATGGGATTGCTTCCACTTAAGAACCAAATAGATTCAGATCCCTCACGATTGAGTTTGGCCTGGGATTTAATAGCTATGACATTAGAGGTTACTCCCATTAAAAACTTATCACAACCAAATCCGGATATATGGAAAACCGTAAATCTCGATGAAGTTTCTATTATCGCAAGCATGAGAAGAAAACAAAAATATAATGGATTGTATTCTGGATCTTTGCCATCCAGTCGTGTAATCTATCGACAAAACATAGAACAATGGCATATACAGGATATGAGGTCCTTACTTTATCTATTGGAGAGTGTTAACATTTCGTGGTATGTAGTAGATCATGTGTATAAGGAATGTGTGTTTATTCAAGATTATGGAGCCATTTCATTCCAAACGGATCCTGTAAAAAATTATGAGCCACCTTTATTTGTCGTTGATGACGTTCCATATCAAAATTATGATATACTTTCGTTTCCTGTGACCGAAATAGAAGAAATTTTTATCCTAAAAGGTGTTGATGCTGCTATATACGGTCCAAAAGGGAAAAGAGGGATTATCGTAGTTACCACCAAACGAAATAAACCACCTTATGAAAAATAATAAAGATATAGAGTTACGTAGCGAGGAGGTACAGGAGGTGATGGGGCAAGTGCCGGCCTGGATCGTACGGTGGGGGATAACGCTGTTATTCCTCGTGGTCGTAGCGTTGCTGGTGGGGAGCTGTTTCTTCAAGTATCCTGACGTGATCACGGCTGACATGACATTGACGGGGCAACATCCCGCAACGGCGGTGGTAACACGGGCGGCGGGAAAGATACAGGAGCTGCTCGTCAGGGATAATCGTCCGGTAAGGCAGGGGGATTGGCTGGCGGTCATAGAGAATCACGCCGACACGGACGATGCCATCTATCTGGATAAGGCGTTGGAACGATCCGGAAGCGACGTGGATAGCTTGGACAAGGCATTATCAAAGTACAAGGAGCTATCGCTGGGTGATATGCAAGCGGCTTACTCGGGACTACTCTCGGCGCTCCATGCCTGTATCAATTACAGGGAGATCGATTATTATCCGCAAAAAATGACCTCCATCCGCAAACAGATAGCGTTGTATAAGGCTTACTATAACGAGACCGAACGGCAGCGGAAGACCCTCTCGGAGCAATTCGCCTTGACAAGGCGGCAATACGCCCGGGATTCATTATTGTATAGCCGGTCCGTGATTTCCTCCTACGAGCATGAGACCGCACGGGCTTCCCTGCTGCAAAGCCGTTATTCGCTGGAAGGGGCGTCAGCCTCGGCCGAGAATCTCCGGATACAGATCGGGGAGCAAGAGCAATCCTTGCTGGATCTGACGCTGGAGCGGAGCGAGAAAGAATTTACGCTACGGCAGGAATTACAGACCGCCCGGGAACAATTGCTGAACAGCATGAACGAGTGGAGGTTGCGTTATTGCCTCATCGCCCCGGTAGGGGGTGTCGTGACTTTCACCAAGTACTGGAATGAGAACCAATATATCCCATCCGGAGAGGTGGCTTTCACCGTCGTGCCGCAAGGCGAGGGCCGGCTGGTGGGGAAAGTGCGCATACCGATAGCACGCTCGGGAAAAGTCCGGAGAGGCCAGCGGGCGATCGTCCGTTTCTCCAATTTCCCGGATCAGGAGTTTGGAGTGGTAAACGGCGTGGTATCGAATATCTCATTGGTCCCCACCGACGAGTACTATACGGCGGATATCGATTTTCCAGAGGGCCTGAGAACCAATTACGGTATCGACCTGCCCGTCTCGCCCGAGACGCAAGCCTCTGCGGAGATCGTAACGGAAGAATTACGCCTGATCGAACGATTCTTCCTCCCGATCAAACGGATCGTGAAAGAAGGATTTTAGTGTAATATTATCCTTTCTTTCCTATGCGTTTATCACAGATGTCACGAGTGACAGAGTCCGCCGCAGACTCTAGTTCCACGATATCCACCATCATAGCTGATTTCATGGTTGATAGCATCTGGCGATCCATATAGTTCAGTAAGGCGACAACCCATAGTAAACCGACTACGATCCAAGGATATAATTTCTTATTTTTCATTTGATTGAGGAAAATAAAAAGGAAAACAAAGCCTTAGAAACATCAGGAGCCACGGTTGTGACCCCTGATGTCAATTGACCAATTTTC
>ENA-OPCM01002218-OPCM01002218.1-human-gut-metagenome-genome-assembly--contig:-NODE-2218-length-11375-cov-2.785689_pt1 | contig 11375 bp, 8 predicted proteins | sample MGYA00241252_ERZ501484 | MGnify/ENA primary metagenome ERZ501484 (study PRJEB25962, sample SAMEA2042583) | human gut metagenome | biome: human gut; feature: human-associated habitat; material: faeces...
CAGTATTGCCAGCATGCCATGTCGCAACTTTGGGATAAAGAAGGCAGAGGAAGTATTCCCATTAACTGGACAATCAGTCCGGGACTGGTAGACTTTGGACCTGCGTTGCTGAATTATTATTATGATACAGCTACAGAAAATGACTGTTTTGCTTCCGGGCCTTCCGGATTAGGGTATTCCCTGATTTATGACTCTCACAATTACATATGGAACAGCGACAGCGGGGAAGCTATTTCACCTTATGTGAAATGGACTCAGCAATATCTGGAAAAAAGTGGGTTGAGGATTATAACCATATGGGATGAAATAAATGATGAACAGCGAAGTGCTTATGCTCGCTATTGCCGTTATTTGTATGGACTTACATTACAGGATTGGGAACACCAGCCTTACAAACTGCCGACCTTAGTGCAAGACCGTAATTTGCCGGTGATAGCCAATCTACCCTGCTATGCAAACGGAGTAGATGTTATTTACTCGTTCTGGCAAGATACGATAGCTAAATTTGATGGCTCAAAACCGCTTTTTCTTTCGGCACAAGGTGAGTCGTGGAAAATGGGACCGGATAATATTGTAGCACTGAAAGAACGTCTTGAGGCTCTTTCTCCGGGAAATATTGTTATTTGTAGGGGAGATCATTTTTTTAATCTTTACAGAAAGGCAAACGGACTTCCTTTTAATTTGACGCTCTCTCCGGACGTTACGGTAAAGACGTCGCTTTCGAAGACATCTTCTGATCTGGTGGCCGATGGTTCTGCTGCTGAGAAACAGATGTGGGTTTCGGGTACGGATGACGGCAAAGCATGGATACAATTTGATTTCAAGAAAAAGTATCTGATAAGCCGGTATGTAGTGCGCCATGCAGGAAACGCCGGATTGCCCGATTCGCTTAATACGCGGGATTTTAAACTGGAAGTAAGTAATGACGGAAAGAAGTGGGAAAGCGCAGACTGTCAGTCTGGAAATACAATGCCTGTGACAGATGTCGATATTGTTCCGGTTAAGGCACGCTATATACGTCTTTCCATAACAGATTCTGGTGAAGATCAGCGGGCCCGTATTGCCGATATCGAGATATATGGAAGTGTATTGTAGGTATCTTTATGTTTATTATGAGAAAATTCATCTGGCTTTTACGCTTATATATGCTTTAAGAAGCGATGAATCTTTTGGAAATATCTTGAAGACTTTCTGCCGAAGTGCATGAAACTTTAAGTATGTTTCTGGGTTTGGTTTTAGTAATACAATAAATCCTCTCTTGAGTTTTTCAGGAGAGGATTTTTTATCAGTATAGCAGTAGATTCTGCTGCTGTTTCTTTTAAAAGTTCATAGATGCATAGAACCCGTAATGTCCGTCGCCGGCAACAGGGCTGATTGTCAGGTTGTGCTTCCTGGCAAACGGGCGGGTAAAGATGTAAGAACTTCCGGCTCCGATTGCTGCTCCGGCAGCTACATCCCACCAGTCGTGTTTCTTTCCGTAAACACGGGTCCATCCTACATATGTAGATAATATGTAGGAAGGCAGTCCCCACTTCCAGCCATAGCGCCGTTGGATGAATGCAGCTCCCGTAAATGAAACTGAGGTGTGCATGGAAGGAAACGAATGTTTGTCGCTACCGTCCGGTCGCTCTTTCTTGATCAGATATTTCAGGGCGTATGTCATACCTATAGTAGAAACTCCTGCCAAAGCGCCTTGCTTCAATCCTTTCCAATCCTGCAACACCAATACGGTGGTCAAACTCGCTACAGGCGTTACAAACGCCAACACGTCACCTGACGTACGGACAGCCTTGCGGCTTCCGCTTATCTCAACCTCCTGCGCCTTTCCCGATAAACAAACGAATAATATGAAAATCAGGGTAAGAATTCGTTTCATTTATAGATATGTCTTATTTGCGTTTATTTGCTTTTTTCAAGAATAAGGCGGCTGATACGTGCCTGTACTTGCATTAGTGTTACAACGTCGATATTTTCAAAGTCAATGTCAATGAGTTTGATTTTGTCTTTTTTAGACATTCTGTGTGGAGAATGTCCCATTTCCTTTACTAAATCATCAATCATTTCTTTAATTTTTTCCGCTCTTTTCGGATAATTTACTGTGCGTGCCATAATCTCCTGTTTTAATGTTTAATTAATAATGGCACAAATATAGGAAAAGAGAATTGTAAAACAATGAAATAAAGGACTATTCTTTTAAATAGTCATTCAGAATCCCAGTTTAGGGAAAAAAATAATCGATCCGACTATGGCGGCTGCTATTGCCATAATTAAGACGGCTCCTGCCGCGAGGTCTTTCGTTTTTTTTATTATTTCGTTGTATTCGGGTGAGACTAAATCTGCCAATGATTCGATGGATGAATTGATTGCTTCTGCCGATAATACGGCTCCGATTACGATCACGACCGCTATCCATTCTGTCTGGGATAAACCGAAGAAAAAGCCGGCAATAACCACACAAATAGCCGCAAAACAATGTATCCACGCATTGTGCTCTTTTTGTATCAATAAACGGATGCCGTTAAAAGCATACCGGAAACTGGCTAGTCGTTTACGGAAAGTGAAGCCGCTGTTTTTCATATTATTTATTGTTTTGAGAGAACGAGACAAAGATACTAATAATACTTCAAAAACGGACACTATGTTCATTTTCGGACACTGTTGTTTGGAACATGTTGCAGATAATCAGTTATATATCTTTTTGGCATAGCTTTTGCCAACGGTAGATCAAAACATTTATTACGATGAAAAAGATCTATATAGCCATCATTTCTCTCCTGTTATCGGATGTCGGATTGCAGGCACAGGAACAAGATACTGTCAGGCTGACCCTCAAAGAAGCGATTAACTTGGCACAAATGCAATCGGTGGATGCTGCAGTTGCCTTGAACGAGCTGAAAACGGCTTATTGGGAATACCGTACACATGTTGCCGACCAGTTACCGGAGATAAACTTCAAAGGGACGCTTCCAGCTTATAGTAAACAGTATACCAAATACCAGCAGTCCGATGGTTCGTACACTTTTGTCCAAAATAATTCGCTCGGCTTGAACGGAGAGATTTCGATTGATCAGAATATAGCTTTGACAGGTGGTAAGATATCGTTGAACTCTTCTCTCGATTTCAACCGGCAGTTGGGGAAAGGGGCTTTCAACGAATATATGAGCGTGCCTATCGGGTTGACGCTTACGCAACCGATTTTCGGTGTGAACGATCAGAAATGGAAAAGGCGTATCGAGCCTGTACGCTATCAGGAAGCGAAAGCCGCTTATATCGAGAGTGTGGAAGGGGTGACGATCAACACGATCGGTTATTTTTTCAATTTGTTGCTGGCGAATGAGAACTTGCATATTGCCAGGCAGAACCTTGAAAATGCCGATAAATTGTACGAGATAGCTGTTGCCAAGCGTAAGATCGGTCATATCTCCGAGAGTGAACTGATGCAGCTGAAGTTGTCTGCCTTGCAGATGAAAGGGAAGTTGACTGAGGCGCAGTCCGGTCTCAATGCCAATATGTTTCAGCTCCGTGCTTTTTTGGGGTTGAGCGAACAGGAAGTGATCGAGCCGATCCTGCCGGAGTCCGCTCCTTCTCTACGGATGATTTATGAGGTTGTGTTACAGAAAGCACAGGAAAACAATTCGTTCGCCAAGAATATTCGTCGTCGTCAGCTGGAAGCCGATTACGAGGTCGCGGCTGCCAAAGGAAACCGCCGCAGTATCAACCTTTTTGCCACGATCGGTTATACCGGAAAAGACCATACGTTTGATGCTGCCTATCACCGGTTAAAGGGAAACCAGGTGGTGGAAGTCGGCATGACGATCCCGATTCTCGACTGGGGTAAGCGCCGGGGCAAAGTGAAGGTTGCCGAGTCTAACCGCGATGTGACATTGTCCAAGATTCGCCAGGAGGAAATCAGTTTCAATCAGGATATTTTCCTGTTGGTGGAAAACTTTAATAACCAGGCTGCCCAATTGGAGATCGCTCAGGAAGCTGATGTGATTGCCGAGAAGCGCTACAAGACTTCTATCGAGACATTCATGATCGGAAAGATCAATATTCTGGACCTGAACGATGCACAACAATCGAAGGATGAGGCTAAACAGAAGCATATCCAGGAATTGTACGACTATTGGAACTACTATTACAATATACGCAGCGTCACTCTTTATGATTTCATTAATGACCAGACTCTTGATGCGGAATTTGAGAAGATCGTGAGGCGATGATTGATTTAATTCTATAAATTTGCAAATCATAAATTTGAAATCATAAATCAATGATCTTGATAATAGACGATGATGCTGCCGTTCGTTCTTCGCTAACTTTCTTGTTGAAACGAGCCGGGTTCGAACCGGAAGCTGTTCCGGGGCCGGAAGAGGCGTTGGTTGTCGTACGCCAGACGACGTTGCAGCTTATCCTGATGGATATGAACTTTACACTGACTACGACCGGTGAAGAGGGTATACAACTACTGAAGCAGGTGAAGGTATTCCAGCCCGATGTCCCGGTTATTCTGATGACGGCATGGGGATCTATTTCGCTTGCCGTACAGGGAATGCAAGCAGGAGCTTTCGATTTTGTGACTAAACCTTGGAATAATCTCGTACTGCTGAAATCTATCCGTACGGCGATCGAACTAAGTGAACAGAAGAAGGAGCAGAAAATGCCATTGAACCGCCTGGATGCCGATAATAAATTTCATTTTGACAAGATCATAGGCCAGAGCGCTCCGTTGATGGATGTGCTGGGGACGGTTTCCCGGATTGCTCCGACCAACGCTTCAGTCCTGATAACCGGAGAGAGTGGAACGGGCAAAGAACTGATTGCCGAGGCGATTCATACGAACAGTTCACGTGCGAAGGAGCCGTTCGTAAAGGTCAACCTTGGCGGACTTTCGCAAAGCCTTTTCGAGAGTGAGATGTTCGGGCATAAGAAAGGAGCGTTTACCGATGCTTATATCGATCGTACCGGACGTTTCGAGATGGCAAATAAAGGGACGATCTTTCTCGATGAAATCGGCGATCTCGAACTGTCTTGTCAGGTGAAGTTGTTACGTGTTCTGCAAGACCAGACGTTCGAGGTTTTGGGCGATAGCCGTCCTCGCAAAGTCGATATCCGTGTGGTTAGCGCGACAAACCGTAACCTGCGTGAAATGGTGGTAGAGCGCATGTTTCGGGAAGATTTGTTTTATCGCATCAACTTGATAACCGTCCACCTACCTGCGCTTCGTGAGCGTAAAGACGATATTCCTCTGTTGGTACGCTATTTTGCCGACAAACAATCGGAGATAAACGGCTTGCCTACCGTCCGCTTTTCGTCGGAAGCCTTGACCTTCCTGCAAAAGCTGCCTTATCCTGGTAATATCCGTGAGTTGAAGAATTTGGTGGAACGGACGATATTGGTATCAGGCAAGGCTGTTTTGGAAGCCTCTGATTTCGAGAGCCAGTGCTTCCATACGATGCTGTCGGCAAAGGCTGAGGCTGCTTCTTCGCTTGAAGGCCTGACGTTGGACGAGTTGGAAAAGCAAACGATTCTCCAGGCACTGAAGACACATGCCGGTAATCTTTCACACGTTGCTACGGCGCTCGGCATCAGTCGGGCAGCCCTGTACCGTCGTCTAGAGAAATATGATATACCTGTAGACAAGTAAATCGTCCCGGCTGATGAGAATAAAAGGACTGTTTTGGATATTGACTGCATTGCTGTTGTCTGTATTGGCAATCATTACCTATCATGCTTTCTATACGGAATCGGTTTCCCTGTTCTTCTTGGTGGAAGGACTCGTACTTCTGACGGTTCTCTATTTGTCTGTGTTCTATCGCCGTATCATCAAGCCGCTTCATATCATTGGGAACGGTATGGAGCTGTTGAAGGAACAGGATTTCAGTTCCCGTCTGAGCCGTGTGGGACAGAAGGAGGCAGATCGTATTGTCGATATATTCAACAAGATGATGGAACAGTTGAAGAACGAACGACTGCATTTAAGGGAACAGAATCATTTTCTGGATCTGCTGATCAATGCTTCACCGATGGGAGTGATTATGTTGAATCTCGATAAGGAAGTCCTTTCGGTTAATCCGGCGGCTCGTAAGATGTTGGGGATCTCTTCCTTGCCGGATATTGTGGGTAAGCGTCTGTCGGAATTGGATTCACCTTTGGCGGCAGAGCTGGAGCCGATCCCCTTGTATGATTCGCAGACAGTTCGCCTGAACGATGCCAATATCTATAAATGTACGCATTCATCATTTGTGGACCGTGGCTTCCATCATTCGTTCTATCTGGTGGAAATGTTGACGCAGGAGGTCTTCAAGGCCGAAAAGAAAGCGTATGAAAAGGTGATCCGCATGATTGCCCATGAGGTGAATAACACGACTGCTGGCATTACTTCTACATTGGATACGCTTGAAGCGACCTTCAGCGGGATGCAGGATACGGAAGATATTTGTGAAGTTTTGAGCGTTTCGATAGAGCGTTGTTACAGTATGAGCCATTTTATCACGAATTTTGCAGATGTGGTCCGCATACCGGAGCCGCAAACCAAGACACAGCCGCTGAATGCAGTTGTCTTTTCTTGCAAACGTTTTATGGAAACGATCTGTCTGAACCGGAATATCCGGATCGTGATGGAGCTGGACTCCGTCTCGCCGATTGTCAATCTGGACAATTCACTCTTCGAACAGGTATTGGTCAACATCATCAAGAACGCCTCCGAGGCGATCGGCCACGATGGCGAGATTTATATCCGTACCTTCCGTAATCCGGTTTGCCTGGAGATTGCCGACACTGGTAAAGGCATTGATAAGGAAACGGAGGCCAAGTTGTTCAGCCCTTTCTTTTCCACCAAACGCGGTGGTCAGGGCATCGGCTTGATCTTTATCCGCGAAGTGCTTCAAAAGCACAACTGTTCTTTTTCTCTTAGGACGTATGCGGACGGATTGACGAGGTTTAGAATTTTGTTCGAGTAGTATCGGGCTTACAGGCTTGACCGGACGGAATGATAATAAGTAACTGTAATAAAATATAGATAAACCTACATTTATGATTGAAAATATGACTACTGAACTGACTATGCTCGGAACAGGTAATGCTACCGTTACAAAATGTTATAACACCTGTTTCACGATTAAGACCGGAAAGAACATCTTACTGGTCGACGCCGGAGGTGGCAACGGTATATTGGGACAGTTGGAGAAAGCGGAAATCGCGATAAGCGAGATACATGATATGTTTGTGACACATGCTCATACCGACCATATATTGGGGGCTGTCTGGATGGTCCGTATCGTTATGCAGAAAATGCTGTCCGGACAATATACGGGCACTTTCCGGGTGTATGGACATGATAAGGTGTTGGAAGTGCTGGATTGGATCTGCCGGAAATTGCTGCCGGCAAAGATCGTCGCATTGATCGGGAGCGCAGTCGAGTTTCGTGAGGTGAAGGATGGAGAGACCTTTGAAGCCGGAGGTTTATGCCTGCAATGTTTCGATATCGCATCCACCAAAGAAAAACAGTTCGGATTTCGAACGCAGCTGCCGGACGGACAGTCGTTTGTCTGTCTGGGAGACGAACCTTATAATGTGATAAACCGCTCTTATGTGGAAAATGCGGACTGGCTTTTATGCGAAGCCTTTTGCTTGTATGAGGATCGGGAAGTTTTCCAACCTTATAAGAAGCACCACAGTACGGCATTGGACGCCGGGAGATTGGCTGCGGAATTGGGAGTGAAGAATTTGGTCTTATATCACACCGAAGACCGTAACTTGGATACCCGCAAGCAATCTTATATGCGTGAAGCTGCACAGGCATTCTCCGGAACCGTTTATGTACCGGACGATTTGGAAAGGATTAACATTTGAATAAACACCGGTCGATAGTTGTTCCGAGTGTGGCTGATATTATGCCGGATCTCTGTCGTACGGATTTATATGATTCGCTTTTTGTATAAATAAAAAAAGAGGACTTCAGTCCTCTTTTTAATTATTGCGTTATACTTTATTTTGCAGCAGCATTGATAGCATCCAGAATCTTTTTGGAATTAGCATCGGCTGCGTTCAAAGCGACTGCCTGTTCCAGATAACCTTTTGCTTTTGCCATTTGAGCATCTGCTTTTTTCTTTTCAGCAGCGTATTTGTCTGGATCGGATGTTGCGATCGGGTTGGCATCGGCCAGAATTTTTGCACCTGCATTGTAGAACATAACGCCAAGGCTGTACAGAGCGTTGCCTTTATATTTGGCGTTACTTACAACTAATACGTCTTTGAACAGTTCTTCTGCTTCTTCTGTCTTACCTGCTTTCTGGGCTGCTTGTCCTTTCTTCATGCAATAAGCATACAGAAGTTTTTCGAGGTTTGCGTTTTGGGCATTTGCTTTCAGACCAGCTTCAACTGTTGCTGTAAAATCAGCAGCTTTGTCCTGACTACGCAAAGACATCGCTTTGCCTACATAGGCGTCGTCCGCTTTATAGCCCTTTTGAATGGCCATGTCGTAGAACTTGATGGCATCGTCATACTTTTTGGCATTGTAAGCTGCAAATGCACAGTTAAAGATACGGCTTTCATCTTCATAGTTTGTAAGTTTCAAGTATTCGCTGTACTTTGCTACAACTTCGGGATAGTTTTTTGCAGTCATGGCTGCGTCTCCTTCTTCACGCAGTTTGTCTGCGTTCGCATCTTGTGCGAATAAATTGCCTACACTCAGGCAAAAAGCCAGTAATAAGATAATTTTCTTCATGGTGATTAAATGTAATATTTAAATTAGTTCGACTAAGGTAGTAAGTGTAATGTAAGAGACAAAAGGATTTTATGTTTTTTTAGATTTATAAAGAAAACAAAGGCGACCTTCAGAGCCGCCTTTGTTTTGATCTTACAGGATAGGATTATAAACCTTGCCCGTGGCAATTCTTATATTTCTTACCGCTTCCGCAAGGACAGGGGTCGTTGCGACCTACGCGTTTTTCGGCGCGAACTGGTTCCTGGCGCGGTTGTTGCTGGGCACGTTCTTCCGGATTGTTGTTACCGGAGATATCGGTCTTCTCAGTACGATATTTGCTCATGTCCTGGTGGCGCTCGGCTTCAGCTCTTTGGATAGCGATACGCTGACGGGCAGCCTCTTCCATAGCTGCTTGACGGGCAGCCATAGCCTGCTTTTCTTCTTCGGTCGGTTCTTCGCGAACAGGGATCTGCCCGCGCATCAAGACGGCAGCAGTCTTACGGTTCATCATATCCACCATGTTCTTGAACAGGTTGTAAGACTCTAACTTGTAGATCAACAGGGGATCTTTATTTTCGTAACTGGCGTTTTGTACCGAGTGACGCAGTTCGTCCATTTCACGCAAATGTTCTTTCCAAGCTTCATCGATAGTATGCAGGACGATCGATTTTTGGAATGCTTTCGTGATAGCTTTGCTTTCTGTTTCGTAAGCTTCTTTCAAGTTGCAGGAAACATTATACATACGTTTACCGTCCGTAATAGGGATCATGATGTTTTCATACATCGCACCCTGATGTTCGTAAACTTGTTTGATCACCGGATTGGCAACCTGAGTCATACGTTCCATGCGGCGTTTGAACAGCTGCAACGCTTCATCGAACAGTTTATCGGCCAGCTTGTCGGCTTTGCCGTTCTTGAATTCTTCTTCCGTGAACGGACATTCCATTGCGAAAGTCTTGAACAGTTCCAGCTTGAAACCTTCGTAGTCACCATCGGCATGCTGGTCGACGATTGCAACGGATGTATCATAAATTGTATTTAATACGTCCAGACCGATACGTTCTCCCATCAGAGCATGACGACGGCGGGTATAGATTACGTTACGTTGCGAGTTCATCACATCGTCATATTCCAACAGACGTTTACGAATACCGAAGTTGTTTTCTTCCACCTTCTTCTGAGCACGTTCAACAGATTTGCTCAGCATGCTGTGTTCCAACACTTCACCTTCCTTGAACCCTAATTTGTCCATCAATCCGGCTATCTTTTCAGATGCGAACAGACGCATCAAATCGTCTTCCAGAGAAACAAAGAATACGGAAGAACCCGGGTCACCTTGACGTCCGGCACGACCACGTAACTGACGGTCTACACGGCGGCTTTCGTGACGTTCCGTACCGATGATGGCCAAACCGCCGGCTGCTTTTACTTCCTGCGATAGCTTGATGTCAGTACCACGACCGGCCATGTTGGTGGCGATCGTCACCGTACTGCTCTGTCCGGCAGTCGCTACGATTTCAGCTTCTTTCTGGTGCAATTTCGCGTTCAGGACGTTATGTTTGATCTTACGCATAGTAAGCATACGGCTCAACAATTCGGAGATTTCGACGGATGTCGTACCGACCAGTACCGGACGTCCTGCTTCGGTCAACCGGACGATCTCTTCGATTACGGCGTTATATTTTTCGCGTTTCGTCTTGTAGATGCGGTCGTTCATGTCGTTACGGGCGATCGGGCGGTTTGTCGGGATTACGACAACATCCAGTTTGTAGATGTCCCAGAATTCACCGGCTTCCGTTTCTGCCGTACCGGTCATACCTGACAGCTTGTGATACATGCGGAAGTAGTTCTGCAGGGTGATTGTTGCAAATGTCTGTGTTGCAGCTTCCACTTTCACACGTTCTTTTGCTTCGATAGCCTGATGCAGACCGTCGGAGTAGCGGCGTCCGTCCATGATACGGCCCGTTTGTTCGTCGACGATCATGACCTTGTTGTCCATCACGACATATTCGTCGTCTTTCTCGAACAAAGTGTAAGCCTTCAACAACTGGTTGATCGTATGTACGCGTTCGCTCTTGACGGAATAGTTGGCCAGCAATTCGTCTTTCTTAGCCTGTTTTTCTTCTTCGTTTTGGATATGTTCCAGTTCGGAAAGCTGGGAGGTGATATCCGGCAATACGAAGAATGTCGGATCATCGGTCTTGCCGGTCAGCAAGTCGATACCTTTATCGGTCAATTCGATACTGTTATTTTTTTCGTCGATCACGAAGTACAGTTCGTCTGTCGCTTCATGCATGTGACGCATGTTTTCTGACATGAAATATTCTTCCGTCTTCAACATCTGGGCTTTTACGCCTTGTTCGCTCAGGAATTTGATCAGTGCCTTGTTGCGCGGATATCCTTTGAAAGAACGGTACAGTTGGATAGAACCTTCTTCCACCTCTTTCTGATCGCTGCTTGCCATTTTCTTCTTGGCTTCGATCAGCATCTTGGAACAAAGGTCTTTCTGTGCGTTTACGACTACTTCCACGTTCGGACGGAACTGTTCGAACAGCTGCTCTTCGCCGCGAGGGATCGGACCGGAAATAATCAACGGTGTACGGGCATCGTCGATCAACACGGAGTCGACCTCATCGACGATGGCGTAGTTGTGTTTGCGCTGTACCAG
>ENA-OPCM01002230-OPCM01002230.1-human-gut-metagenome-genome-assembly--contig:-NODE-2230-length-11304-cov-2.884701_pt1 | contig 11304 bp, 8 predicted proteins | sample MGYA00241252_ERZ501484 | MGnify/ENA primary metagenome ERZ501484 (study PRJEB25962, sample SAMEA2042583) | human gut metagenome | biome: human gut; feature: human-associated habitat; material: faeces...
TTGTTTCTTTTGCTTCCCCGGCCGCCGACGTTTCCGTCTGCACTGACGCTTCCGCCGCCCACAACGGCGGCGCAGACCACATCTGCACACTGATCGCCAGCAGTACTGCCGCCACCAGTCTTTTGGCACGTATCTCCCTTTTACTCACTTCGTCCATCTCCCTTGCTTTCCCATCAGTCCTGTTTTGCCTTTACTTTTTTTTACCCAGCAGCTGCAGCAATTTTATGATCAGCACCAAATCTTCTTCGCTGTAGGGCAAATCGCCTCCCTGCCCGCGCAAATGCTCGGGAGGGCGAAAAAAATCATCCAGCAGGCATTCAAAAACATCAGCCATTTTTGCCATCAGGCGCAGATTGACCTGCACACGCCCGCTTTCGATATTACTCATATGTGTCTGGCTGATGCCGATCAGTTCGGCCAGATATCTCTGCGAGATATGTTTACGGGCCCGCAGCATTTTAATGGCGATACCGATTTTAGTAAAATCGACTTCCGAGTACATCGTTCACCTCCACGACAATATTTTTTAATTTTTACAAATTTTACTAAACTATATTCATTGTTTTTGAGGTATTTAACTAAATTTATTTTTTGTAGCTATATCTTTTGTTATTATAGCACTTGTGTACCCCCCCGCAAGACACTTACTTTAAGCCTGTATAAAACGCCTTCGAGTCTTGCCCGGCGCATTACGCCAGCGGCTTTACAACTATCAGCGTCTGCGCAGTTCTTAAGACTCTATTACCCATACTTTTTGCCAGTCAGCACAGTTATACCGGCTCACAAGCTGCTGTCCCAAAACTATGCCTAATCACTGCAGCAGAAACAAAAAACAGACTGCTAAAAAAAGCAGTCTGTTTTTATAAATCTACTAAATCATAAAAAATAGCTTATTCTTTAAAATTCAAATCTTACGCCAGCATTGATCTGCCATTTCTTTTCTATCTCTCCTCCAAAGCTCCTTTCTATATCACCATAAAAATAACTTGCTTTACTGAGCTTGATATTTGTTCCGATTCCTACTTCAAACCACGTGTCGCTGTAGTCTTTTGACATCGACAGGGTTTCTCCATTGGCTGCTTCCATATGAATATCTCTGCTGCCTCCAAATTCATGCAGCGCCGATGCCTTGAAATAGACATCATTGCCCTCTTTCGTTTTTTGACCTGCAACAAAGCCTACACGCCCTATATAACTGTTTAGACCACCAATATAGACGTTATTACCACGGTCTGTTGTATATTCACTGCTTCCCAATCTTCCCGCTATGAACTGCAGCTGCGGTTCGATAAAGGTTCCGCTTTTTTCATTCACTTCTATGGTTTTTCCATATTCTAAACTCACACTGTAAGCTCTGTTTTTATAGCTTGCTTTATCCGGGTAATCTCCATAAGATTTAATATCCGTGTCAAATTGGCCTATTTTGGCTACTACGTCCGTATAGCTTCCGTCATCTCCGGTCCAGGTACCATAGACGCTGCCAGAGAATAATTTATCTTTACCACTGCCGAAGCTGTAATCAGCATTTCCGGTTCCGCTTTCTACAGCAAAACCATACGTGCTCTTGGCATTATCTGCTTTGTCATAACCAAGCTGATACATATTATAGATGCTGTCAAAGCCACTGCCGCCAAATTTTCCGCCTGTGTAACGCGCCCAAATTCCATCTCCGTCTATTTCATTAGTACGGTAATGCAAGTCTCCCAGCCGCTTACGCAAAGTGTCATTGGTATTACGCCACAGCGCATAGCTGTTATCACTTCCTTCTAATAACACTTTGGTATCGTTATTGATCGCTTTCAAAACATGCGTTAAATACCACTGTCTTGAATTACCTATTACATTGCCTAATGAATCAGTAACATTAGCGCCGTTTTCTATTTTTGGCGTCAGGGTCCACAACCCTCCACTATTGAGGTTTTTCCCTTCAAAAGTTGCCGTACCACTTGCTACTGTAACTAAGAGCAAATTCTTATGTCCAGTTACCGCTGTGCCGCTCAGCAAACTGGCATCTTTAACCTGGATATAACTTTTGCCTGCATTGGCACTGGTGATATATATTTCATCGCCATTTGTTTCACTGGCGAGGTCTGTATCCATAATAAAAGTACCGCCACCATGCTGCAGATTATCGATATTTAGAGTCTCATAACTTCCTGGCGTACTACCAGAAATGTTTTTTGTCATATCAAAATTGCCACCGGAAAATCCAAAATTACCGTTAATATAATAAGTACCACCATCTGTTCCTAAAAGATATTCACCGCCAGTCATTGTAACGTCTTCTACCGCTGCTCCTGCTCCTAAAATAGCGGCTGTACCACCATTAACAATTGTATTATTTGCTGTGCCACCATTAGCAATAAGCTGGATACCACCGTAAATCATTGTATCACGACTTGTCCCTCCACTTCGGATATACTGAATACCACCACTCATGGCACTTACTACCCCTGTCGCTCCACTGTCGATACCCTGAGAACCAGCACTCATGGTACTTATTGTCCCCGTTCCCCCATGAATAGACTGATACCCACTACCATTCAAGGAGCTTACTGTTCCTGTTCCTCCACTGGCGAGACTCTGCAAACCACCACTCATGGTACTTACTATTCCTGTTCCCCCGCTGTAGATATTCTGCTCACCACCACTCATGGTACTTACTACCCCTGCCCCTCCACTGGAGATATTCATATACCCACCACTCATCATGGTACTTACTGTTCCTGTTCCCCCGCTGTGGATATACTGCAAACCAGCACTCATGGTACTTATTGTTCCTGTTCCTCCGTTGCGGACATTCTGAATACCACCATACCTCATGGCACTTACTGTTCCTGTCGCTCCACTGTAGATATTCTGAGTACCACCACTCATTGTACTTATTGTTCCTGATCCTTCGGTTACATTTTGCCTACCATTAATGAAAGTACCGATTATCCCTGTTCCCCCGCTGGAGATGGTTTGAGTACCACTGCTCATGGTACTTATTGTCCCCGTTCCCCCAGCCAGAGTCTGATAACCACCATTCATAACACCTAGTGTTACCGCTCCTCCACTGGAGACATTCTGCAAACCACCACTCATAGTACTTACTGTTCCTGTTCCTCCATCATAGATATGCAAATTACCAGCATTCATGGCACTTACTGTTCCTATTGCTCTGCTGAGGATATGTATATTACCAGCATTCAAGGTACTTACTGTTCCTGCTCCACCGCCGGAAATATACTGAATACCAGCACTCATGGCACTTATTGTTCCCGTTCCTCCGCTGTAGATATACTGCTCACCACCACCATTCAAGGAGCTTACTGTTCCTGTTCCTCCACCGGAGATAACCTGGGAACCACCATTCATGGTACTTACTGTTCCTGTTCCCCCGCTGTATATATTCATAAAGTCCCCAGAGGCAAGCGTAGGTAAAGTGCTTGTCTGTCCAGCGCCTACGCTGATTACTGCAGCCTCTGCTTTACCAAAAATTAAATCGTCAACAAACTCCAAAGATTGTGGCAAACTCACATATTCCAATGGTTTTGCTTTACTTTTGACCATCTGTAATTGCGATTTTCCCTCAGTCGGCAGCTTTTGCATTGCCACCGCCGCCGGCGCTATTGTGTTAACAAAATTCATCCCCATTACTAATGCTGCCAGTATTTGTTTGTTCTTTTTCCTATTTACTTTAATGTTTTGCATTTTCTATTCTCCTTTGCTCTCTTAATCATTTTCATCTCAGTACCACTAAAATTATTCCTCTGTCCCAAATTTTTTGACGGGTCAAACCCATATTCCTCCATCAGCCTGTCTATTACCTTGTTTACTGCTTCCGGCGTTATATATCGGCTGCATTCAAACTGCCTTTCTGTTCCCTTCAGCCGCGGGCACCATTCAAAATCCTTATGGTCAAACACTACCTGCGTATCGTTCCAGCAGCCGTTGCACACATGGTAGTTGATCACCCGGTACGGAGTCGGGAATTCGTTAAGCGGCAGTGTGAATCCGCTGATCAAAATTACTGGTATACCCACTCCGTTGGCTACCCAGCTCAATCCGCTCGACAGCCCAATGAAAAAGTCTGCATGGTATAAAAGGTCTATCCGCTCCTGCAACGGCAATTTACCCGTAAAATCCTCTGCTCCATAAGGTATGATGTTAAAGCGGCTGTTCATGCCGTAGACATTTTCTCTGTCGATGCACAGTACTCTATAGCCTTTTTCTTTCAGGTGCTTGACTACGTTCAGCCACCCGGCTCCATTGTTCCAGTATTTCGCCTGGCTGCTGGACTGGGCTGCTATGCACACATACGGTTCTTTGATCTTTCTCGTTTTGTCCTTAGGCAATAATTTGATGCTGATATCTTTGGGTTCACTGCCTTCATCAAGCCCTAATATCATCGCCGCATTTTTGTGCAGGCCACGTATTCTGAAGTCTGACGGCTGGTGCATCCTGTCCTCGCAGGGGAAGAATATCCCCATATAGTAGCTGGCATATAGGCCTTCCGGACGTTCTTCCGGTTTCACGTAATGGATCTCGGGGTATCCAGGTTTGAACAGTTCTGCCATGTCTTCTGCCAGTGCGCAGTAGAGCTCACACTGATGTTTCTTTCTGAATTCTTCCGCATAGGGGAACCACGCCAGGATATCTCCAAGGATTCCTGTAGGAAATTTGAGCAGCACTTTTTTACCTTTCAGCTCCAGGTCATGGGCAAAGATCAGTTTATCTTTTTCATAGACCTCGATGCGAAAATCAACAAAATACTTTTTACTGCTGGTCACCATTACTCCTGATGCCGGGGCGTCGTAGACTGTAAGGCAGGCGCTGCGGTCGATGAGCTTGACCCTGTATTCTCCCTGCGGCACTGTTACTCGGGCTCCGTAGTTAAAGTCGTAATTTATCCCCGGCAGGCCGCTTTCCTCCACTACTTCTCCGGTCTCAAAGATCATATACGGCTTCTGTACAGGTGCTTCTTTATCACCGGCTTCAATATTCTTTTGAAAGTCTATTTGTTCATTAGCTTCATTAACTTTCGCTTTCATACAAATTTTCAGCCTTTCTGATTATCACTATCTTTTCTCCTTTGGGTTGGGCCGCTTTTTATAACAGCTATAACTGCAGTAGTACTGCCGTCTTCTATTTACCAAGGCCGTATACACATGGTAAGCTTTATTACATCCAAACTCTTTACCGCATATCGGGCACTTTACTGTTAACGCTCCTAGGTGCAAATTAATCTCCGAATTTCCTGACAGCAAGTCTTCTAATTTTTCCATTTGTACAAACCTTTCCTTTTATTCTTCATATGGCACTAACTTATACCGTTTTACTTTTTTACCTGTTTCTTTTGTTGCACTGCTCATTTCCGGATCCAGCAGATCATCTAACGTACAGCCTAAATATCTTTTTACTTTCAGCAACCCTTCTAAACCCAGCATGGTCCTGCCATTTTCCACATTGCTCAAATGTGTTTGCGAAACTCCTAAAACTTCTGCCAATACCTTCTGGGTTATTCTGCTTCTGATCCTTCTGATCTTTATTTCTGTACCTGTGCTTTTAGCGTCTATTCCATATGTCATATTTTTCAGCTCCTTTCTCTTCAGCCATCTGAATCGATTTCTATAATTATTTGTTCACCTCTATTCTCTGCCTTACTTACAAACCAATGCTTACAAAGTCTGCCTTCCCTGACCGAAAAATAAAAGCTGCCCTCCTCCAGAACAAATTTCTGGAGGAGGGCAGCTTATGAAAGGTCGCAGGAACGCATGTCCCCCCCATATATACTTTCTCGCTATTTAGTTTGTATACGACACTACGTTTTTGTAAAACGTTACGTATTCTTTTATTTTGCTATACAATACATCTTATTAAATAATATTTTAAAACTATACCACTCTACTTTCAATAAAGTTATTGTTTATATATATTGTTTTTTGTTTATATGCATTTATAAGACATGACTTAAGTTAAATTTTATTCAAACAATTATGAACACAAAAAATAAAAAGCATCTGCTTTGCAGATGCTTTTTATTTACGCATGCACCGATTAATAAATACAACACAATATTAGGAGTTACAGTTGGTTCTAGCTTCTATGATTAAAATTACTCATTTTATAATCATACAATATTCCAATCAACATTTTTAGAAGGTATTTTCGAAAGACATCATCGGTACATGCATTTTTATTATAACAAGTAGCATTGCACCGTTCAACTTTTTGCAATTTACCTTTCAGCTTCTATCTGTTTGCCTACGTCCCGCAGATAGCTTTGCAGCGTCAGCATGGAATTGGTGAGATAACGCTCACCGCACCACGACAGGTAAATACTGGCTTCACCGATCTCGTCAGCCAGCGGTATGGAACGGATATCACGGTAAGCATCTCTGACGCTCGCCAATCCGAAAGAAACGCCCAGCCCTTCGCGCATATAGTCGCTCAGCAGCTCAACATTGCCTTCCAGGACAAAGTCCGGCTCGAAGCCGGCTTTTTTACACAGCTCGTCAACGATCCGCAGCTTACTTTGATCCTCCGGCAGGGCGCAGATCTTTTCGTTTTGGATATCCTGCAGATAGATCTTCCGGCGGCGGGCCATAGGGTGCCTGGCTCCGACCAGCAGTGTATAACGGTCTTTCCACAGCGGCACTGAAATGATTTTAGGATGATCGAGCCTGCCAGTTGTCAGCCCAAAGTCAAAACGGCCGCTCAGAAGTCCGTCCATGATCTCGTTATGCGCTGCCAGCAGATGCGCCAGCCTGATATCGTCATGTTCTTTAAGAAAATCCACCAGCCAGCGTTTGGAAAGCATGGTACTGCTGCTGCCAAGACGTATGTATTTAGTATCGCGCGAGCGCATGTCGGCGATTTCCTTTTTGGCGTCCTCCAGATGCTGCAGGGCTTCGTTGGCATGGTGCAGCAGGATCTTGCCGTATTCGTTCAGCACTACGTTACGTCCGTCGCGGTCAAAAAGCTGCCCGCCCATTTCTTCTTCCAGCCGGGCAACGATAGCGCTCAGGTAGGGCTGTGATACCATCAGCAGCTTGGCTGATTTGGTGATGTGTTCCTGTTCGGCGACTACTTTAAAATACTTGAGCTGTAATAGATCCATGACCGTCACCTTTCATAACAAATAGCTTATGAGTACATACAATAACTAGTATTATACTTATTCTACCCCAGGTTTTACAATAAAGACAAGAAGAAATCTTGCAAGATATTTAAATTCTAAAGTTTTGGGGAGGTCATTATGTCTACTAACTCTGCTCTCAGTAAATACAAGTTTCTCGGTCTCTTTCCTCTGGTCATGGCCCAGATCGGCACTTCCGGCGACAATTCGGTGCTTACCGTGGCTACAGCTTCCCTGCTGGCCAGTCTTAATGCGACAATGTCAGACATCCAGCTGGCCAACATTATTTATTCTTTGTGCGCCGGCTGCCTGATGATCGTCGGCGGTATGGTCGGCCTGATCGTCGGCTGGAAAAAAACTTTCCGCATCGGCGCTGCGATGTGCGCCGTCGGCGAACTTGTCGTAGCTTTCTCCGGCAACATTTTTATGTTCACCTGGGGCGGCCGTCTGCTGGTCGGTATCGGCGCCAGTTTCCTTATCCCTTCTGTACTCGGGCTGATCCCCGGTTTGTATCAGGGCAATGACCGCGCTTTCGCTTTCGGGGCTATCGGCGCTGCTACAGGTATCGCTTCCTGCCTCGGCCCTATCGCCGCCGGTTTTTTGATCGATACTTTTGACTGGCGCATAGCCTTTAGCTGCATGGCCGTTTATTTTACTATCGTTTTTGTTGGTTCGCTGCTGGTAGGCGATGTACCGCTGCCCGAACAAAAAGTGCGTTTTGACCTGAAAGGTACGGTCGTTGCCGTTGCCGGCCTGTTTTTACTGATCATCGGTATCAGCAAGATCCCAGTCTGGGGCCTGATCGATCCGATCGCGCCGCCTGTTATCGGCGGCAGTCCGTTAGTTTTGTTCGGTATGTCACCGGCTTTGTTTATCGCGCTGCTGGGACTTATCACTCTGGTGCTCCTGGTCCGTATCGAACGTAATGTTGAAAAAACCTATGGTTCCTGTCTTATTCCTTCCTCCTTCTTAACGACACCGCAGGTACGCAGTGGACTGTATCTTACAGCGATGCTGTTCCTCTGCTTCGGCGGGTCGTTCTTCCTGGTCATCACTTATCTGCAGCTGGTCGCCGGTTTCAGCGCCATTATGACCGGTATAGCCATGAGCGCTATGGCGATCCCGATGATCGTGTTCTCTATGGGTATCCCCAAGTTCAGTCCCGATGCTTCGCCGAAAAAGATCTGCCGCACGGGTATCGCTATGGTTGCCCTTTCGACGATCCCGATGGCTTTGTCCTTAAATCCTTACGGAGTTAACTGGCTGATGTATGTGGGCCTGTTCTTCTTCGGCTCCGGGCAGGGCTTTGTTGCTTCACAGTCTTCCAATATCATCGCAGGGGCAGTCAATGCCCGCGACGCTCAGCAGTCCAGCGGTATCCAGACCGCGACCCGCAATGTCGGTCAGGCGATCGGCGTCGCTATTCTGGGCGTAGTCATGCTGTTTTCCATCACCGGCACCTTTAAGGACGCCGCTTTGAGCAGCGCCGATCTGAGCAGTACTTCCAAAACCGTTATCAGCGAGCAGGCTTCCATCGGCTTTATGCCAGACGCTGCTTTCGCAAAATATATTGCGGATAAAGCGGCAAATGCCGATGACGCCGCTGTCTTGACCGCTATCAACCGCAGCACCCGCCAAAATTCCACTCAGCTGGGCCTGTATGTCCTGGGCTTCATTTGCGCTCTGTTCTGGCTCAGCACCGGACCGCTGCCCAATGAAAAAATAACTAAATGATTCTAACTGTTAATCAGTAAATTTATAATGAGGTGATCTTATGTATATGTCCGCAAATTTTCAGGTGATTTCCGATCCGGTAGTCTTTCAGAACGCTCAGGTTACTATCTACCGCGCGCAGAAGGTAGTGACCATGAACCCGCAGATGCCGTGGGCAGAATGTGTTGCCGTTGCCGGCGGCACTATTATCGCAGTCGGTGATTTTATCGATATGGAGGCTTATTTTAAAGCGCATGCTGCGTCTTATCAGATCAATGATACGTTTATCAACAATGTTATTTATCCCGGTTTTATCGAAGCCCATATGCACGCTCAGCAAAGCGGCCTGTATAATATGAATTATGTTTATATCGGCTACTTTGACCGGCATACTGCTGACGGCGAGATTTCCAGAGGCTGTAAAACGCCGGACGAGATCATTGCCAAGCTGCGCGAGGTAATAGAAAAGAACCCCGGTAAATATAACGATCAGAACTGGCTCAGTACTTATGGTATCGATCCGCTGATCTTGGGCGACGCCAAGCTGGAAAACATCAACAGCAAATGGCTCGACCAGGTTTCCAGCACTGTACCCATCTGCCTGAACCATGCTTCCGGCCATTTGATGACCGTCAATACCCGTGCGATCGAGCTGTCCGGCATCGATGCTGTCCACGACGACAATATCGGCCGTTATCCGGACGGCAGCTGCAACGGCAACGTTGCTGAACCCGAATTTATGTCCTATGTTTTAAAGGCAGGCGGTATGAGGATCAGCGGCGACGCTGCGGAAACCGCCGAAAAAGCGACCCGTTATATCGCCAAGCTGGCCAAACACAACGGCTGCACTACGATCGCTGATAAGGCTTTCGGCTTTATCCTGACCCCGAAGGCTATTGACGGTTATACTAACGCTCTGAAAAAAGAACAGCTGCCTGTACGTTTTGTTGTGGAACCTTTCTACAGTAAAAATATGGATGGTGTCTTCGGCGGCTGGAATGGCCTGCAGCAGCTGCGTCAGCAGATCGAAAATGACCGTTTCATTTTTAACCACGCCAAGATTCTGGCTGACGGTTCTATCCAGGGCTATACTGCCAATTTACTGAATAAGGAATATTACAGCGGCGCCAAAAACGGCAAGCTGATCTACGACGACGATACCATGTTCGATATCCTGAAGGAATGTGAGAAACACGGCTACTCGGTCTCTATCCATACTAACGGCAACGGCGCTACCGAGCAGGTACTGCGCGTAGTAAAACGCCTGCGGGAAGAAACCCCAACCAGCATCTACCGCCATACTGTGGAGCATGTGCAGTTGGCAACTGAAAACCAGCTGGCACGCCTACATGAACTGAATATCGGCGCTAATTTCTTCGCCAACCATCTGTATTACTGGGGCGACGTCCATGCTGAATACACCGTAGGGCCTTACGAGGTCAAACGCATGGAGCCGATGCGCAGCGCTGTCAACCACGGCGTCCGCTTCGGCGTGCATTCCGACGACCCGATCACAGAGGTCAATCCGCTCTTTTCCGCCTGGTGCGCCTGCAACCGCAAATCAGGCATCAGCGGTAAAGTTTATGGTGAAGACCAGTGCCTGACCGCCGATGAAGCAATGCGCTGCATCACCTTAAATGCCGCCTGGCTGCTGCAGCTGGAAGACAGGCTCGGTTCGATCGAGACCGGCAAATTGGCAGACTTTACCGTCCTGGCCGAAGAAGTTACCGAAGCCAATAAGGCTACGATGAAGGATATAGAAATCATCGGTACTGTTTCCGGCGGCGTGATCCAATAACGTAACCAGCTTAAATAATGATCAAAGAACGGCAGCAATAGCTGCCGTTCTTTTTTGTGATTGCTGCCCAATAATAACTTATTCCTAAAATCAGTAAAATTCTTCATTTCAACAATGTTTCTAAAAAGTGTTATACTATAAGTAATCATTTATCGCAGAGGAGGAATATTTATGTTCAAGACCCGTAAAGTTGTTATCGTCGGTGCTGGCCACGTTGGTTCACATGTCGCACTGGCACTGATCCAATCCGGTGAAGCCGACGATATCGTCCTGATAGATATCCTGAAAGAAAAAGCTATCGGTCAGGCGCTGGATCTGGATGACTGTGTCAGCGGCTCGCTGTGCGGCAAAGATGTCAGTATCCGCGCCGGCTCCTATGAAGAGCTGCACGATGCCGATATCATGGTCATGGCCTTTGGCCGCAGCCGTCGACCCGGTGAGACCCGGCTGGATATGTTCGACGATTCGATCAAAATGGCCAACGAAGTTGTTTCACATTTAAAACAGATCGATTTTCGCGGTATCATGATCAGTATTTCCAATCCTGCGGACATCATCTGCGAATACATCCGCCGGCAGATGGACTGGCAGCCTTCCCGCTGCTTCTGTACAGGCACCAGCCTGGAAACCTATCGCCTGCTGCGGGTACTCAGCAAGGCCACCGGCTACA
>ENA-OPCM01002242-OPCM01002242.1-human-gut-metagenome-genome-assembly--contig:-NODE-2242-length-11270-cov-2.131609_pt1 | contig 11270 bp, 4 predicted proteins | sample MGYA00241252_ERZ501484 | MGnify/ENA primary metagenome ERZ501484 (study PRJEB25962, sample SAMEA2042583) | human gut metagenome | biome: human gut; feature: human-associated habitat; material: faeces...
AATTGCCGAATCCCTGCAGTTCCCAACATGACGGTACACCGATTTTCGTCCATTTCCCGGAATTGCGTCCGTCGGTACAAAAGAAGTCCCATTCAACCATATCGTCGCATCCGTGACCGGAGAGATATTGCCTTTCCGTTTGTGGAAGGTTTTGAGCAGCCAGGGTAGTTGCCAACGCTAAGGTCGATAATAAAGTGGTTACTTTTTTCATTGTTACTTTTATAATTGTGTTAGTTATTTATTGCTATCATTGTTTACTACTGATGCGGATATGCAGCGTATGTTCTTTTTTCTCTATGGCATATTTCTTCAATACACCCGGTCCGCAACTACTGTTTCCTAATCCAAGTACGGCAGCATCCATACTAAGAATGATTTCCGCACGTGGTTTTAAATTACAATCGTGAGTTTCTTCATAGATGTCCTGTACGGTGTAATGCAGGGCAGATGCAGAAAATGCGTTTTCTACCGCGTCAACACGAATACCTTTATTCTGTTTGTCGGTCAGGGTCAGATAATGCACTTCCTCTTTGTTCCCACTATCCTGCGGACGTGGATAATGTACGTACTGTTCTGCAACGCTTCCTTTCCAAAGCCCTATCATAGCAGATGTTTTGCGGTCAGGATAGTTATCCTGTGGCCCTCTGCCATACCAGGTAAATGTATCATAAGCAGGCGCCAGACAGAATGCGATACCTAAACGGGGAATTTCAGGAAGAACTCCTTGTGGCAAGAAAGTTGTTTTCAGATCAATTGTTCCATCTGAAAAGACTGTATAGACAGAAGTAGTCACCACTTTTCCTTCTTTATATAAATTACTAGTTTGAATCCGGACAATGACCGCCCCGTCTGCACGTTTTTCATGGTGGAAAGATTCCAGATTTATCTGCGGATGATCCATTCCATGCAATTTCCAGTCTTTAGCCAACCAGTTTCCGAAGCTCTTGTCATTATCTGTCGGAGCACGGAAAACTTGAGTGACAGGCTGAACCGGAAAATCATCGGAGTGAGCCAGCATTTCTTTGTTCTTATATATAAGGGAGGTCATACTTCCGTTCACTTTCTTTTCCCACTGAACAGAAAAACCGCGTCCGCTAATCAATAAAGATTTATCATCCTCTTCCACTTGAAGCGTTCCTTTATTAATTAAATCAGCAGAAGCTAAATCTCCTTTTTGCAAACAGAATTGTTCCCAAGTTACTTCATGTCCTGCCTTTGCCCAAAGAGCATCCGATTTCAAAACAATGCTTACTTTCAGTTGGCAATCGGAAAGAGAATAAATATCTTTTAATGATCGGAAAGCCGGCAAATCAATCGTTTTACTTTCGCCTGGAGTTATTTCCGGCAATGTTATTTCTCCCCGTTCTTTCTCCTTACCATCCACTGATAATGTCCACAGACAACGATAAAGTGATAAATCAATATGATGATTCCGGTTGGTTACTCTCAACTCTCCATTCTCAACTCTCAACTCAACTGGTGCATATACCTTCTTTACCTCCCAATATTTAGGCGTAGTTTCACGGTCACTCATCAGTAATCCATTAAAGCAGAAAGCTTTTAAGTTCGGCTTATCGCCAAAGTCACCACCATAAGCCACCATGGTACGACCGTCGGGTAATGTCTTGTAGATTCCCTGATCTACCCAATCCCATATAAAACCACCCAGCATACGGGTATTACTATATATCTCATCCCAATATTCCTTGAAATTTCCTAATGCATTTCCCATGGAATGTGCATATTCGCTCGTCATTACCGGACGGTCGTCATTGGTGCGTTCCGCAATCTCCAGCAACCGTTCCCAACGTGCATTTTCAGCGCGTTCTTTATCCTCTCCTTCTGCAATACCGGGATTTAAATATTCTTGTTTCACCCGGGTATAAAAGCGGCTGATAACATCGACCGTCTTCGGGTCAGGATTTCCGTCCACTCCCTGCGCCCCCTCATAGTGTACAGGGCGAGTGGGATCGAAATCATGCAGCCATGCCGAAATAGCAGCGAAGTTTGGTCCGTAACCGCTTTCGTTTCCCATGCTCCACATTACAATACATGGATAATTCTTATCACGTTCCGCCATACGGACCGCACGGTCCATAAATGCCGCATGCCAGTCGGGGGTACTTGCGAGTGTGCCACGCAATCCGTGTTCTTCTATATCCGCTTCGTCCATCACGTACAATCCCAAGCTGTCGCATAGCTCGTACCAACGGCTGACATTGGGGTAATGGCTGGTGCGTACAGCATTTATATTTGCCTGTTTCATTAAAAGAATATCCTGAAGCATCCGTTCTTCGCTCATGACACGTGCCGTCCGTGGATCATGTTCGTGACGGTTCACCCCACGAAAACGAACCGGATTACCATTCACTAACAGTTGTCCTTTTTTGATTTCTACAGAGCGGAAACCTACGGCCTGTTCTATCTGTTCTACGACTTTTCCTTCTTCATTTTGGAGAGTTAAGTGTAATTTATAAAGATAGGGCGTTTCTGCCGTCCATCTTTCCGGTGATTTTATAATGGCTGACAAACGTCCCATTTTACGCGGGCCACGCTGCGGATACCATTCATTCATCCGGCTTGCTTTATGCTCCAAATCAAGAATATCTTCCACATCGCCTTTCAATGTGGCAACTTCTTTGCCTGAAGCATCCTTTAATACTCCCTGTAAAATATACCCTTTTCCGGTCATCCCTCGATATACACTGAATTGCGGATCAATCTGCAAAATAAAGTCTTTATAATTACCAACAGATGCGGGAAGAGTACGTACCGCATAATCACGGACATGAATATCCGGTGTATGTATCAGATGAATACTACGATGAATACCACCAAAACGCCAGAAATCCTGATCTTCCAGATAAGAACCGTCACTATATCGGTAGACTTCCAGTGAAATCTGATTTTCTCCGGATTTCAGATACTTCGTGACATTAAATTCGCTCGGTTCCATACTGCCTTGGCTATACCCTACCCGCTCACCGTTGATCCAAACATAAAAGGCGCTCATTACGCCCTCAAACCGTAGAAAAGTCTGCCCGTTCGCTTCCCATCCGGCTGGTAAAACAAATGTACGGCGATATTGCCCTACCGGGTTTCGTTCTTTATACGTGGTATAGTCAGCTTTCGGTTCTCCCATCACCCGTGGAGGATCTATTTTAAACGGATAGCCTGCTGAAACATAGATAGGCGTGCCATATCCGTTCACTTCCCAGTTGGCGGGAACAGGAAAATCCGTCCAATCTTTATCATCAAAATTTATCTGATAGAAGTTCACGACTCTTTCATTGGGAACGGGAGTCCAACGGAATTTCCAGGTTCCGTCTAAAGAGATTGAGCCGTCTCCTTTCTGTACAGAGAAAGGGGTAAAAGTAGCTCTTGCCGGTTCACGGTTGATCTGGAGAACATGATGATTCTCCCAATCATGCATTGTTTGTGCCTGTGTAGGACTTACAAACAATGCGCCAAGCAGTAAAGTATATATTTTCATTCGTTCTTTTTTCTTCATATCAAGTAGACGAACGAAAGGGCATTTTGTACCCCTTTCTTTTACAGAAATATTAAAGAACAATAAAAGGAGTAACACTCTATAAAGAAAAGCTTTACCTTGTGGCGTATAATTACTTCTAATATTATGATGATGAAAAAACTACTATTTAGCAGCCTCTTTTTATTTGGCAGTCTCGTTTCACAAGCACAGCACGAGTATACGATTGAAGGTAAAGTGGAAGGTGTAAAGGATGGAACTCTTGTTTCTCTTTTTCTACTTGACGGAAATGTAGGAAGTACAGTAGCCATGGATACCATACAAAACGGTACTTTCTTCTTCAAACGAAATGCCGGAGAAGATGGTTTAGACAAATTATCTCTAATGTGTACCCGTAATGATGATTTTCCTTCCATGTCGCTGGAGATTTATGCAACTCCTAATGCAAGAATCAAAGTAACCGGAACGAATACCTTGATACATACGTGGACAGTAGACAGCCCTGTAAAGGAACAAATAGAATATAATAGGTTTATTGAAGATTCACACGATTTATGGGATGAGTATCAACGTTTGTCTATAAAAGCAAGAAGTCTGCGTTCTGCCCCGGAAGCAGAACGGAAGGCTCTACGTGCGAAAGAAGACAGTATTTCAGCTTTAATCAGCAAACGTGAAATGAAACTGATGCAGGAACTTCCTGTATCAAACATTTGGATGGACAGGCTATATAAATTGAGCATGTCAGTGAAGTACAATCCAAATTTCTCTTATAAAGATGAAACACTGGCTTTGTATAATAGAATGAATGAAGCACAAAAAACTTCTATAACAGGACAGGAAATTACAGTTAATCTTTTCCCGCCTACAGTTGTGAAAGAGGGAGATAAAATGGCAGATACCGAACTTTTCGATTTGGATGGAAAGATTCATCATCTGACTGATTTCAATGGAAAATATATATTGCTTGATTTCTGGAGTAGCGGTTGCGGTCCTTGCATTATGGCTTTACCAGAGATGAAAGAGATTCAAGAACAATATAAAAAGCGTCTTACTATCATTAGTCTAAGCTCCGATACGAAAAGCAGGTGGAAGGCAGCTTCGGCAAAACATGAAATGACCTGGCAGAATTTAAATGACTTAAAACAAACAGCCGGATTATACGCTAAATATGGAGTTCGAGGTATTCCCAATTATGTTCTTATCTCTCCCGAAGGCAAAATCATGAAAATGTGGTCGGGTTATGGCAAAGGCAGTTTGAAACTAAAAATGCGCAGGTATCTGGATGCTGTCAAACATGAAATGAGTATTACATGGCAAGGAAATACAAAAGTCGTTAACTATCCGGTGTCGGAATCAACCAATACCGATATTCTTGAAGTCAAGCAAGTGGTACTGACAGACACCGCTACCATCGTACATTTCAACGCTTATTATATTCCCAAATACTGGATACGAGTCAGCCCGAATTGTAGATTGGTAGATGAGAAAGGTGAAACGTATACCTTAAAGAAAGCAGATGGGATTAAACCCGGTGAGCACTTTTATTTGCCTGAAAGCGGCGAAGCAGAATTTTCACTCACATTCGAACCGTTGTCTTCTTCTGTGCAATCATTCAATTTCACTGAAGGAACAGAAAAAAATGACTGGCAAATAAACGGAGTGAGGCTTAATAAATGAGTATCGAATCTTAAAAAAGGAATATCGTATTAACATTCAATGTGTTGCAAATTAAAATAGCTGTATAAACAGGTACAAAAGGTTTGTTGAAATAATGTTTTCTTCAGTAAAATGGCTTTCTTTGTTATGAATTTAATTATTATCATGTACATTGAACGAAAAATAACAAAATATGGAAGCGAACGGACAAACACTCTACAATGATGATTTGCTTAATATCCTGCCTGACGGAGTTATCATATTGGATATAAATAGAGAAGTCATACAACTGAATCAGCAAGCTCTTACGGAACTTCATGTACATTCGTCAGTCAATGCGCTGATGCCTCTTCCGACCAACAAGATATTCAAGCTGTTAAATAAGAAAGAAGATATACTCTCGACCATTTTGGAAGAAATCCGTCAGGGCAAAAAAGTATACTCGCTGCCTGAACATACATTTATGCAGGAACAAGTTGACTATACACAATTCCCGATAAGAGGAGAATTTGCTACAATGGAAAATGAAGAGGGCGAAAAAAACATCTTGTTCTTTTTCCGTAATATTACTGTGGAACTGACACAAGAATATATATTAAATACAGCCTTGCAAAGAACTAGGATATATCCCTGGTATTATGACATAAGCCGTAGTGAATTTACTCTTGATGATCGTTATTTTGAACATCTAGGTATTCCAGCCGGAGAGAATAATACTTTGACAATGGAGGAATATGTGAATATGATTCATCCGGACGATCGGCAAACTATGGCTGACGCCTTTGTTGTACAACTTAGTGGTAATACAACTTTTGACAAAACAGTTCCATTCCGTTTGCGCCGGGGGGATGGTACTTGGGAATGGTTTGAAGGGCAGTCAACTTATATTGCAAACATATCCGGTCATCCCTATCGGTTAGTGGGAATCTGCTTGAGTATTCAGGAATATAAAGACATAGAAAACACCTTAATCGAGGCACGTAAAAAAGCAGAAGAAAGCGATCGTCTTAAAATGGCATTTTTAGCCAATATGAGTCATGAAATCCGTACGCCGCTGAATGCAATAGTCGGCTTTTCTGATGTTATAGGTTCTACTTATGATGAGTTAAGTGAAGAGGAACGTGCCGATTTCGTGCGACTAATCAGCATCAATAGCGAACATTTAGTACGATTGATTGACGATATACTTGATTTGTCCAAGATTGAATCAAACACTATCAAGTTTACTTATTCCAATTACTCCCTCAAATCCATAATGAAGGATATAGAGAAAGAGCAGGTCGTGAAAAATGTGCCGGAAATCGAAATAAAAGCAATCTTGCCGGATGATGATATTTACATAACTACTGACGCTACACGCTTGAAACAAGTAATATGCAATTTCATAAATAATGCCCGGAAATTTACAGAAGAAGGATATATTCATTTCGGTTTTATGGTTAATCCGGAAAATGACGATTCAGTTTGTCTGTTTGTGGAGGACACGGGGGAAGGTATTCCCCAAGAATGCCAGAAAGAAATATTCGACCGTTTTTATAAAGTCAATACTTTCAAGCAGGGTACGGGGTTGGGACTCTCTATCTGCAAAACGATTGTAGAACATCTGCAAGGGAGTATTTATGTTGTATCGGAAGTAGGAAGAGGCAGCCGTTTTACCGTTACATTACCACTCGAAAAACAGCCGGTGGAAGCTTAATGTCCTCTGTATTCCTGTGGGGTAACACCCGTATGTTGCTTAAAAAACTTATTGAAGAAAGAGATATTATTAAATCCCAAAGATAAGGCTATATTCTTCACCGGTTCATTGGTTGACTTCAGCCGGGATTTGGCATCCATCAGAATGATGGAAGCTATGACTTCCAAAGGAGTGTTTCCTGCAACCTTTTTTATTGTTGAACAGAAATGCGGCAAGCTAAGTCCTAGATGTTCGGCATAAAAAGAGGTTCCGTGATGAATAGTATAATATTTCATGACCAATTGCAAAAATTCCTGATAAATCTCGTACTTTCTTGACTGGGAAGATAAATACAAGTTATTTTGCATTTTATAGATTTCAGTGGCTCCCTGAAGGAACATGGTAAGAACCGCCTTTACTATTTCCTTGTTTGCCAATGTTTTTGGAGAAGCATACGAAAGAATTGACGATTCATAGAACATTTTATAACTGCAAGCCTGCAATGGAGATAATCTTATTATCGGATTTTCCATAATTATAGGGAGAAGATGTTCTGTAGACTTCATTAGATTTATACCCTCTATGAATCCGGATGAGAACCCGGCATAATAGATATGAATATCTGGTGAAAAATCAAGAATTTCCATAAAATATCCGGGCGGTAAGGTTATCAAATCATTTTCACCAATATTTTGAAGATTCCCATTGATTGTCGTTTGCATTATCCCTTTTACACAAAGAATGAAAAAACCGGCTTTTACCCTGCAAGGAAAGTTTTTATACCTTTTTAATAAATTTATCCCATACCCTTCTCCAACCATATAATCAGACGGCAAATCAAAATTAGGTAAATCGCTCTCCATTGTGTTATTTTGTTTTTGATTTCAAATATAGGGATTATTTGAAGTTTCTCCCTCGAATAATTAAAATCAGAACATCGAATCTTAAAAAAATAACATCTATATTTTATTTATAAGAAAGTATCAGAATATGAAAAGCAGGACACCGGAAGTATATTCAAACTTCTTAATGTCCCGCTTCTATTTTTCTGTTTATATGTGTGTTTTTCTAAAAAACTTATTGAACTTCCAATGCATCGAATGCCAGACCGTCCATATTTTCTGCCGAAAGTAATACTTTGTAATGTCCGGCATTGATAAAGGTTCCGGTAGTGGTGCTCATCATCTTCCATTTATCCGGTGTTTCCGGGAAGTTCAATACGTCCTCTTTCAATACTACTCCTTTTGAATCAATGAATTTCATCAAGACAGGTATTGGCTTTCCGGTAGTATTCATATACTTAAAGCGAAGGGCGTACACTTGCGCCAATCCGGTAGAAATATTCCATTCAATGCTGTTGCTTTTTCCTTTACCAAAAAACACTCCGATCTGTTTGCGATGTTCTTTCTTTTGGAATTTGCCTTTCAGTACAGCCATTTCCGCTTCGTATGATATACTGACACGAGCATTTTTGTCTTCCGGAAGTAACTCTTTCGGAGTCTTTTCCATCACTTCTTTATCCGCCTTTTCCCAGCTCCAACCGGATGCAGGGAATACCGTCGGTTTCAGTTCCTGATCTATGCTGGCAATAGCAATGCCTGAAATCAAGGCTTGCCCAGCTTTCACTTCCGGGAAATGAATTTTCAACATTCCACCTTTCACTGTGGTATATACTATCTTTTTACAAACTCCGTCATGACCACTTTCAGCCCAAATATCCAAATCATCTAATACAACAGAATCATTCACGGCAACATCGAATATGCGCAATCCTTCACAGTCGGTAGAAGCGCTTCCGCCCGTACCATGCCAAGGCTCTGTGAAATATAGTTCAATACGATATGTTCCGTCTGCCACAGGGAAGCGATATTCCAGCTGATGACGTCCGAAGCGGAAATGTTGGAATAACGTCCAGTCACGAGTGCCATGAATCGGATCATTGGTGGTACGTTGACTGGCAAGATAAGGATTCAGATCCTTGAAATTCTCCGCCCATGAACGGGAATAATTCGTATTGTCCTGCAACCAGAGCTGTCCGAAGCTATCTGTATAATCATCCCCTCCACAGTTGAGACGATACAGATAATTATATCCTGCCTCTCCTTTCAATATCTTTTTATCATCCTGATAAAGAAGTTCGAAGTTAGGGGCTTGCTCCAGACCATTCAATAGGATCAGGTCTTCTGCTACCGGTTTACCTTTATAATATCCTACAGCACGAAGCACATTATAACGAATATCCCGGTTTTCCCACATAAAATGAGTGCCTGTTCCGTTGTTCTTTTTACGTCCAAGGAAGGTTGCCTTTTCATTTGTCAGATCGTTGTATAGCAATACAGAATCACAATTGCTGTAAGCCTCGATAGTGGCACGGCGACGTCCTTTTTCAAAGCGGTTGGCCCATGTATGTGATACCAGGTAAACCATCGGGTCTTTTGCAGCCGGAACATAGTTGGCGCGATACATATAATATACGTCTAATGGTTCTTCCCACGGAGTAACCAATCCTTTATAATTGAACGGACCTACTTTATCTATCTTGCGATACGCTTCATCCGGTTGACGACGTCCGGGATTATCATGACTGCTGTATATCCACTGGAATTGTCCGCAAACACTATCTTTAGCCTGTTCTGCCAAACGGATTTTAGTTTCCATCAACTGACACATGCGGTCTTCACTCCACACTCCGTTCACTTGAAAATCCCCTGGTTCCGTATGCAGACCGATGCTTCTCCACGCTCCATATTCCCCGTTCAATAATTGGTTCGTTTGAGAGAGTTCACGACCGTATTTCGTCACATCTCCTCCATACGTACCACTCCAATTTTGAATTACATTCCAGTCTGTACCTTCACCGCCATTACAGGTTGTTATGACACGCATTGTCTTTGCAGTCGGATCCATCTCCCGAATAATATCACTGCACTCCTTTGCAAACTCACGAGGCAAAGTGCTCTCATTTTGCAGTCCCCACATCACCACTGACGGAGAATTACGACGTTCTTTCACCCATTGACGAAGCAACTTTTTAAAGTTCTCACGAAACTCCGGAGTGTCATACCACACGTGGGCAGAAAACTGTGTCCAAAACAAGATTCCCTCTTCATCCCAATACTTCTGATAATCGAGATGATGGGGCTGATGAGCATCCCGGAATGCATTGAAACCGGCTGCGCGTATCTGTTTTACCCTTGCGGCAACCTGTTCATTACTGAACGCATGGCTTTGTCCGAACTGATGCTCATACTCGCATACTCCATTGATAAACACCGGCTTTCCATTCAGGTAAAAACGTCCGTCTCCATCGTTTCGTTTTACCGGCCAGCTAATGGTACGAATACCGAAGGGTGTCGGAATTTCATCTGTCGTCTTCGTATCACGCTTAATCATGCTGGCTAATTTATAGAGATATGGATTTTCCGTATTCCACAAGACAGGATTCTCAACAGGAGCCTGTTGGCGGATCACTTTCATTTCTCCCGGAGCTAAAGTAACTTTCTCAACCAAACGGAAAACTTGTTTTCCATCGGCATTGCTTAGTTTATTGACTAACTCTACCGTTTCTGTTGCTTTACTATAATTTTTTATCTCTGTTTCAACAAATACGTTAGCAGCTTTTTCGTCATTCCAAATATGTACACCGAAAGGTTCTATGCGAATCTCATCTGTTACTTCCAATACCACAGGACGGAAGATACCTAACGGCTGGGAACCCTCACTGAATCCCCATTCCGACGAACATCCCCCGCATACCCAAGGCATATCGGCGATCATTTCAGGATGCTCGGCTTTCACTTCCAAGCGATTTACTCCCTGTTTTAATTCATCTGTGACATCCAAAGTCAATGTGGTGCGCCCTATGGGGTGGCGACCGAAATTCTTTCCGTTCACTGTAATGGTGGCGTATGTACCCACTCCGTCAAAACGAAGGAAATACCGTTTCCCGGATTTTACATCTGCCGTGAAATCTTTCACATACATAGCTGTTCCATGCAGGTTTCCATGTGTCAACTGGCGGTATCCATAATAATCGTCCCAGTTATGAGGAATGTTCACCGTTTTCGCACGCATCATAAAATTACCTTTCAAATGAGTTGCCTCTGTAATCCAGGTTTTCCAACCCTCATTCAATGTAGTGATCTGCCGGCGGTTCTTGATTTCCGGTTTCGGGAAACGGACAGTCGAACGTCCCATCGGCTTACTGGTAGCAATGGCAATGCCACGTTGCTCTGCGTTGTTTACCGCACAATAGAAATGATAAACCACTCCATCATGTTTTACCACATAGCTCTTATGAGCAAACAGTTCATCGTAGTTCTTGGAGGGAATAATCAGGTCGGCCCCTTTCCAGTCTGTCCAGTTCACCAAATCATAGCTGGCGGCAAATGTATTGAATGCTTTATATTTACGCGAAGGTTCAAAAGCAGAGAAATAAAACATCACATA
>ENA-OPCM01002248-OPCM01002248.1-human-gut-metagenome-genome-assembly--contig:-NODE-2248-length-11249-cov-2.819368_pt1 | contig 11249 bp, 8 predicted proteins | sample MGYA00241252_ERZ501484 | MGnify/ENA primary metagenome ERZ501484 (study PRJEB25962, sample SAMEA2042583) | human gut metagenome | biome: human gut; feature: human-associated habitat; material: faeces...
TTCTTTCTTGGAATTCCTTATATTTGAATTATACAGGAAGCTCCATATGTTTTATATTTTACAGACAGATCATATACTGCTCACCTTAATTTTACTTAAAATCCCGCCATATATTTCTACTGCTTTTCAAAATAGAAGTCCGCAAAATCATACTTATATACACGGTAAATATATTCATCGGCAAGTTCCATCTCAAATTCTTGAATGATATTCCCCGATGCGTCATATTCTCCGAAAATTCCCTGCATACCGGAATCTATAATAATATTTCCCTTATACTCCTGTGCACTGCTGACATAAGCAGAATATGGAACTTTAAAAGATTGTATCAGGGAATAGGTTCCATTATTTTCATTTACTTTATATTTATAATAATAGGATTCCTCTCCTTCTTTCATCGATGTTTCGATTCCTTCTATCTGTTCCCAATCATAAGCAGGTTTCGACTTACTTACTCGAAATTATTATTAAACAGATAGAGATAATATTCTCCTGCATTTAAAGAATCATCTTGTACATATGTGACAGAATGCTGCCCTCCCGTATTGGAAAATGTTCCCGCACTCTCATCTTTTTCAAGCAACAATTCCTCATATCCTGTTCCTTCCCAGAAACTCTCCTCCCCAATCATATATGTTATCTGAGGAGTATCATAAATATCTTCGATCATCAAAATAGTCGAAGTCTCTCTGGAGCTCAGTAAAACGGCATCGTCCCCTATCCACTGTATCGTGTTTATATGTATCCAATCCAATTCTCCATCTTCATTTTCCGTACATTCTTCTTTATAATCAGAAAATAACTCTCCCAAATCGAGCACACAGCTAACTTCACCTGTCTGCGTATTAATCTGAATAATTTGATCTTCCACACTGTCGCTTTCAGTGTCTGTTGCCAAAACAAGCAAATTTCCATCATCATCAAACACATAATCATGATGAAGACTGTATGTACCCGTATCATAAATCTTCTCTGCTTTTCCAAGATGATTCACCGCCGCAATTTTGCTTTCTGATATACTGTAATACATACAATCATCCCGGAATAAAAGCCTGTGGCTCCTGTAACCGATCAACGGAATTTCTCCTCTGAGCACCCCGGAATTATCGTAATAATACATGAAATCTTCTTCATCACTGTCATTTCCTAAAACGACGTATAACCCGTCTGAAACAGTTTCACTCCCTTCGGCTGCTTCTGTTTGTTTCAGCTGAATCTCCTCTTTTCCGGACAATTCTCCCATTTCATGTACATAAGAATATATCTCCACGCTTCCATCTTCTTTTGTCAAAGTAAATGTAATAGTATTACATTCTTCCGGTATCAACCCCATAACCTGAAACTCATGTTCCGTATCAAATCTGCCTTCCCCTTCCGGCGTTTGTGAAAAGTCACCGATAGACAAATCCGGAACTGAAACATTGTAAGAAACAGATACCGGCTCCTGCGTAGTAAAATAAACGTATAAAGACAAGGTATTTGTTCCATATGGATTTTCTTTTATCAGCATATTATCCTCTGTGTATGCTCCGCTGCTTTTTTCTTCTTCAATCTGTGTTTCCACTTCATCTTGATACGCTTCGGTATAAATGGTCTTTATTTCATTTTGATATATTTCTGACGTTTCTTCCTGTGCAATTTCTTCTGCCGCCGATTTAAAAAAAGAGGCGCAGGCTGTCACTGCCAAAACTAAAATCATCCCACCTATTATCTTTTTTTGTTTCTTCATCTCCATCTAAATGTTCCCTCCATCTGTTCTATCCCATCAAAACCTTCAACTTCCCACGTCAAACTCCTTGATGAAATAAATTATCCGTTTTTATTGACAGGAATATCGTACACGCTGTACCTTAATTGTACTTTAAGACAAAATCATCTTAAAAAGGCAGTAAACCCTAGGTTATTAACCTGAGATTTACTGCCTTTTGCATATTCGATATTATCAGTACAGAGATCTCTTTGACGCTTCTCATGTACTGTTTATTCATCATTGCCCCGGAAAAGTCACTGTAATACGCAGCGATTTTTCATCTTCTGTTTCTGCCATGATCTTTCCCTTGTGAGAATCTGCTGTCGCCGCTGCTATAGAAAGTCCAAGTCCGTATCCTCCTGTCTGGGAATTTCTGGAAATATCTGTCCGATAAAAACGATCAAATAAACGAGAAGTCTGTTCTTTTGAAATATATTCTGTCGTATTAAATACAGACAGATAAATACGGTTTTTCTTTTTCCCGAGAGTAACGTCAATCCTCCCCCTTTCATTCGTATATTTGACGGCATTATCAAGCAAAATCGTTATCAGACTTCGGATTGCTTTTTCATCGCCTTTTATAGAAATCATAGGTGTAATCGCAGTTTTCATACAGATTCCCTGTATCTTCGCCGGCGCCTGAAAAGTATGACATACCTCTTCCACCATATCAGATAAAGGAAACTCTACTTTCAAATTTCCATTCTGCCCTTCTTCCATACGGGAAAGCATAACTAAAGAACCTGTAAGATCCGCAAGTCTTTTTGTCTGTTCCCGAATATCCTGCAGCCATTCATTCTCATCGAAGTCCATTTCCAAAACCTCCGTGTCTGCTTCAATAATCGTCAAGGGTGTCCTTAATTCATGCCCCGCATCCGTAATAAACCGCTTCTGCTTTTCATAATTATCAGAAAACGGTTTGACAATACGCCCGGAAAAATAAATCATCAAAAACAAAACCGATAATAGCCCTATGAAAGATACGATCATTGTAGTAAACAAAAAGTTCAGGAAATTATCCAGCTGTCTCCTGCAATCTAAGAAAATAACACGTATCTCCCCGCCATAAGACGTCTTCCAATAGCGATAATGATCCATAAATCCTTTTTCTTTTCCTCTTGCCCAAACTTCTGATGCGTATTCTATTGCATTTTCTGTGTCTATGGATACAATCTTTGACGTATCTGTTAAAATAACCTCTCCTTTTTCATCCAATAGAACAGAAAAATATCTGGATTCATAAGGGATCTCCGGTGAGATCCCATGTCTGTCCCCTTTTTCGTTTCCCGGAATCATTTTCGGAAAATGTCCTGCATTTTTTTCCAAAACTTCAAGAATTCGATCAGCATCTTCTGCGATCTTCCTGTAGTTTAAAACACCTGCAATCCCTCCTATGATAAAAAGTACAAGAAACAAAGATATCATGGACGCTACGATGAGTTTAATACGAAGTTTTTTTATCATGACCGCTCCTCCAGAGAATATCCTGCATTTCTCGTCGCTTTGATCTGAATATCTGCGTGGAGAGCAGACAACTTCTTCCTCAAATAAGAAATATATACCCAAACTACATTTATCTCTGCTTCACTGTCATATCCCCATATTTTTTCCAAAAACCGTTCAGAAGAAATTAATTGATGCGGATTGCACATTAAAAGCTCCAACATCTGAAATTCTTTATTGGCAAGGCGGAAACTTCCCTTACTTGTAGAAAGTTCAAATGCCGCCCGATCCAGCGTGACATTTCCCATCTTCAATTTGGAATTTGCCTGTGCCGTCTGCGCTCTTGTGATTGCCCGGATTCTTGCCAGCAGTTCTTTTGAATGAAAAGGTTTTGCCAGATAATCATTTGCTCCGGCATCCAATCCCTCTACTTTATCATCCACTTCTGATTTGGCTGTCAACAACAGAATCGGAATCAGATTCCCCCTTTCCCGAACTTTCCTTAACACTGTCAGTCCATCCACTTTAGGCATCATAATGTCTAAGACTACCCCATCATAATTATCCGCTTCCAGATAGTCCAATGCGCTCTGACCGTCATAAACTGCATCCACTGAGTAATTATTTCTTTCCAAAATCGCTGTCAGCGCTTTTGACAGCGCTCTTTCATCTTCTGCCAATAATAACCGCATAATATATATCTCCTGTTTCCGCCCGCTTCACTTATCTTTTTCCTTTACTCACAGCGAACTATATTTCTATTTAAAAATAAACGTATCACCTTAATCCTACTTTAAAATGCTGTTACTATGACATAGTATATCTTAGGAAAAACATATTTTCCAGTTTTTCTGCCCTCTATATCAATATACAGACAGCGCTTTTTTCATCTCTTTCACATAATCGCCGACATATTGCGGCGCATCCTTCCCATACTTTTCCATTATATTTACGATCGCAGATCCTACGATCACTCCATCCGCATATTCTGCCATCGCGGCTGCCTGTTGAGGCGTGGAGATTCCAAAGCCGACCGCACACGGAATCCGGGTGTTTTCACGAATGGTCGCCACAATGGAAGTCAGGTCTGTCGTAATCTCACTTCTCATCCCCGTCACGCCGAGGCTCGAGACAACATACAAAAATCCTTCCGCCTCTCCTGCTATCTTTGCGATCCGCTTTTCAGAAGTCGGAGCAACCATAGAGATCAGATCCACCCCATATCCGGCACAGATCGGGTGAAATTCTTCCTTTTCTTCAAATGGAAGATCCGGCAGGATCAGTCCGTCAATCCGGCTCTTTTGACACTCTGAAACAAATTTTTCTACACCATAAGAAAATACCACATTCGTATACGTCATAAAAACAAACGGTACATCTATGTCTTTGCGCAGTTCTCTTACGAACGCAAAAATTTTATCGGTAGTGATCCCGCTTTTCAAGGCTCTTAAATTTGCCGCCTGAATAACCGGGCCTTCCGCGGTCGGATCAGAGAACGGAATCCCAAGCTCTATCAGATCCGCACCGTTTTTTACTGCTGATCGGATCGCTTTTTTCGTTGTTTCCAGATCCGGATCTCCACAGGTGAAAAATGCAATAAATGCTTTTTTGTTCTTAAACGCATTCTTGATATTACTCATAAATATCCTCCCCTCTGTATCGGGCGATCGCCGCACAGTCTTTATCTCCTCTGCCGGAAATCGTAACTACGATTATCTTTTCCGGACTCATCAACGGCGCGACTTTCATTGCATGAGCAACTGCATGCGCCGATTCGATCGCCGGAATGATCCCTTCTGTCTTTGCCAGATATTCCGGAGTAGTATAAGTAAAAGAGATGATTGACTTGTCCTCAGACAAAGTAGCTTTCACCAGTTCCATATCTGCTTTCTCTCTAATCGCAACATAAGCCTCATCAGTCAGCGTATCTACCGGCAGATAAAAAGCCTCGACAGAAGGAAGCCGGATAAAATCACTTTCCGCCAGTTGCTCCCACCGTGTACTATAAAAACGAATTTCACTATCACAAACCGGACCACAAACTGTATTGATCACACAAATCACCTTTACGGAATCATTCAAGGGCAACAGTTTCATTTCCATAGAACTACTTCCCGTGGTCTGCAGAAACAAAAAATCGTCAGTCAACTTTTTCAGCTCGGACACCTTTCCAAAACGGTTCTTGACCTCCGCCTTCATATTACTTGCCAGAAAATCCACACAATCCTCGCGATTTACCTTTGTCAATAAAGGAGCTATCGAATCAGGCATAGCGATAAAGAGAGTTTTCATATCCTGAGCGTGCAACGAAAACACGCACAACAACATACCTATTATAAATAAAGTCTTTTTCATCACATTTTTAAATTAAAATCCCCCAAAGATACATATTTTGTCAGCTTATTCCCAACCGCATTATATTTTTTTCTATTTTTGTCGGACTAATAACCAACTAAACAGAAAATGCTATGTATTTACACAAAGAGTTAGAAACTCTAACACGGCCGGAAATAGAGAAATTGCAATTGGAACGCTTGCAAAAGACTGTCCGTCATTGCATGAATTCCCCTTTCTATAAACAACGATTTGCCGAGAGTCATCTGAGCCCGGAAGATATCCGTTCACTGGATGATTTACAAAAAATTCCGTTTACTACCAAACAAGATTTACGTGATACCTATCCCTTCGGACTGGCATCCGTACCTTTGGAAAAAACCGTCCGCCTTCACTCATCCAGTGGAACCACCGGAAATCCCACTGTCATTCTCCATACTCAAAAAGACCTTGACGAATGGGCCAATGCAGTCGCCCGTTGTCTTTATATGGTAGGATTGCGTCCAGGTGATGTTTTCCAAAACTCTTCCGGTTATGGCATGTTCACTGGCGGACTAGGTTTTCAATATGGTGCCGAAAGGCTGGGAATGTTAACCGTACCTGCCGCTGCCGGAAACACCAAGCGCCAGTTAAAGTTTATCTCAGATTTCGGAACCACTGCCCTGCATGCCATTCCCAGCTATGCAGCCCGTATGTATGAGGTAATGCAGGAAATGGGGATTGACCCTCGCCGTGATACCAAACTGAAGACATTGATTATCGGAGCAGAACCTCACTCTGAAGAACAACGCCGCCGCATCGAAGATATGTTAGGCGTAAAAGCTTACAATTCTTTCGGCATGTCCGAAATGTGCGGTCCCGGTGTGGCTTTTGAATGTCAGGAACAGAACGGCCTGCATATATGGGAAGATTATTATATCGTAGAAATAATCAACCCCGACACTTTGGAACCCGTACCCGAAGGGGAAGTGGGTGAGCTGGTGTTGACCACGATCAATCGTGAAGCGATGCCTTTACTGAGATACCGCACCCGTGACCTTACCCGTATTCTGCCGGGCGAATGTCCTTGTGGCCGTCATCACAAACGTCTGGACAGAATGAAAGGACGCAGTGACGATATGATTATCCTGAAAGGGGTCAATATCTTCCCCATTCAGATTGAAACAATTTTGTTACAATTCAAAGAATTGGGCAGTGATTATCTGATTACACTTGAAACTGCCGAATCAAATGATGAGATGACCGTAGAAGTGGAATTAAGCCAACTGTTCACTGACGATTACGGGCGTCTGCAATCATTGACCCGTGAAATCACTCGCCAACTGAAAGATGAAATATTAGTTACCCCACGTGTGAAACTGGTACCCAAAGGAACACTCCCTAAACCAGAAGGCAAAGCTGTCCGCGTGAAAGACTTACGTAAAACCTTTTAAAAAATAAGTTTATGACTATACAACAATTATCCGTCTTCATTGAAAATAAATCGGGGACTCTACAAAGGGTATTGAACTTATTAAAAGAAGCAGGCATACAACTGATTGCCTCCACTATTGCCGATACAGTGGAATATGGCATTTACCGTATCATCTGCTCGGAACCCAAACGCGCATACGAAACACTGAAAGAGGCCGGAATATCCGTGGCGCTCTCTGATGTGTTCGCCATCACACTGGATAATCAGCCGGGACGGGCAGCGGACGCTATCACCATTTTCAGTGAAGCCAAAATAGGAATCACTTATCTGTATTCCTTCTTGTTAGGAAACAAAGGCATATTGATTTTCCGCACAGATAATCCCGACAGAGCAAGAGAAGTGATTATTCTTAATAATCTCTCTTTCGTAGCTGAGAAAGATTTATCAACGCTGATTTAAAATATACATCCCCCGTAGAGCGTAAGCATTACTCCCTACGGGGAATATAGTTCTTATCCTCTGCGTTTCAAGAAGTCCGTAGGACTTTCCCCGAAATATTCCTTGTAACACTTTGTAAAATAAGAAGGAGAAGTAAAACCTACCTCATACGTTATTTCGGATATGGTTTTCTCTGAAGAGGCCAGCAAGGAAGCAGCTTTCTTTAATCTGGCAATACGTACTAATTCATTGGGAGAATAATTGGTAAGCGCCTTAATCTTACGATAAAGCTGCACTCTGCTTAATCCCATCTTACTGCCTAAATCTTCCACACTTAATTCAGAATCCGCCAAGTTTTCTTCTATCAGTTCCCTGAAACGGTCAACAAAGCCTTTATCCACGTCGCTTACCGATTCTTTAGATAAAGTAGTCTTATCCCCGAAGAATTGTTTCAACCGCTTATGGTTATCCATCAGATTACGAAGACGTACCAGCAACAGTTTGGAATTAAAGGGTTTGGAGATATAAGAATCCGCCCCACACTCAAATCCCTGTATCCGCTGTTCATCCAACGAACAAGCGGTGAGCAACATCACCGGAATATGGGAAGTCTGCAATTCTGTTTTCAACTTTCTGCAACACTCCAATCCATCCATCACCGGCATCATCACATCACAGATTATGGCATCGGGCACATATTTCATGGCTTTCTTTAATCCGGCACGCCCGTCGGGAGCCTCTATCACTGTATATTCTTCTTTTAGTAATGACTTCACATAGTCACGCACATCCGCGTTATCATCTATTATCAAGATACATTCTTTATTCTCATCCGGAATCTGCTCTTCTGTTTCCATATCCTCCAGCTCCTCCACCACCGTCTGTTGTGTAATGCGCGGTTCCTGCACGAGGTCTGCAGACGGCTCTTCCACTACTGTCATAGGGATATCCACTGTAAATACAGTTCCTTTTCCTTCCACACTATCCGCCGTTATCTCTCCACCGTGCAGTTCGACAAAAGCCTTTGCCAAGGCAAGGCCGATACCCGAACCCGCATGGTTTACATCAATCTGATAAAAGCGGTCGAAGATATGCCGGATATGTTGGACAGAGATTCCCGAACCAGTATCAGCAACTACCAGACGGGCATATCTCCCACCTTCCTCCTTCGTCAAAGTAGAAAGTGTAACCGTAATGGTTCCATTCTCCGGTGTGAACTTAAACGCATTGGACAATAAGTTGAAATAGACACGTTCCATTTTCTCGGCATCCACTGCCATCAGATAATCTGCCCGGTCATCATTCACCTCCAATACAAAATGGATATGCTTTTTCAAAGCCAAAGTTTGGAATGAATGACTCCATTCCTGCAACTGCACCCGTAGATTCATATTGGCTCTTACCAATTCCAATTTATCATTTTCATACTTACGAAAATCAAGAATCTGGTTGACAAGCCTCAGCAGGATATGTACATTCTTATGCACCACCTTTAATAAGGATTGTTGTCTGGGAGTCAATGCTTTATCTTCCAATAGTTGCTCCACCGGATCGGCAACCAAAGTGAGTGGAGTACGGAAATCATGAGAGACATTCGTAAAGAAAACCAGTTTGGCATGGGTCGCCTCTTCCAATTGTTTGGAAAGGCTAATCAGCTGGTCACGTTGTTCCTCCAATTTTTTCTTTTGACGGGACAGTTCCATATTCATCCGGTTCTTTGTCCAATAGGCACGGACAATAATCGCCAATAAGGCAGCAAACAATAACAGAATAATCAGACAGGCATACAGAAACATGGTTTGGGCAGAGTATCTGGACAGATATTCGTTCACCTGATTATTCAGCCGTTCTATCTTTCCATCCTGTTCGGTAATGTGGTCTGTCTGCAATTGCATCACCCGGGCATTCGTTTTATCAACCAAAGCTGTTGATAACTTAGTATCTCTCTCATACGGGCGTTTCTCCAAAATATCCATCGCCACCTGTACTACCTTGTCACCTCCGGTCGGATAAATAAATGTAGCATCCAGCACCCCGTTTATGATCTGTTCCACTCCATATTCCTTACCGGGCAGCGCATCAATGCCGACAAACAACATTTCCTTTTCCAACTGTTGCTGACGGGCGGACAAATAGGCCCCGATAGCCATGCGGTCATTCTGGGCAAACACCAAATCTATATTCTTATTAGTTTGAAACACGGAGTCCATTTTCTCACCTGCCACACTTTGCAGCCAGGCTCCATCTACGCTGGCAGTTATTTCAATTCCGGGCTCTTCTTTCAGCACATCCGTCAACCCCTTATGGCGTTCCATAGCAGGCGTGGAGCCTTCAAGCCCTGTTATCTCCAAGACTTTCCCTTTTCCATGCAGGCGGTTGAGAATGTATTGCCCCACATCTTTTCCAATCTCATAATTATCGGCTCCCACAAAAGCCGTGTACTTGTCCGACAGAATCTTACGGTCAATCACCACCACAGGTATTCCCTGCCGATAGGCTTTCTCCACAACGGGAGTAATGGCTGCCGCTTCGTTTGGAGCGACAATCAGCAGGTCCACTTTCTTATCAATAAAATATTTGATATCCGCTATCTGGTTCCGGTTATTGTCTTTTGCCGTACGTATCTCCACCTCTACCCCATCATAGAATAAAGCTTCACGAACTATTTCATTATTCATTTTGTGCCGCCACTCATCATCACTGCATTGCGAAACACCGATGCGATAACGCGTATGCTTCTGAGTGCACGACATCAGAATTCCGGCGAGGCATAAAATGGACAATAAAAGATAGTTTTTCATGTTCCTCAAAATATTTATGGATACACAAAGATAAAAGGTAACCGCTAATGAAACAAACATCTGCTGGAAAAAGAGCACCACACACGTTGGAAAAATCATCGAGGACTCCATTCCTGTTTCTTCGAAAAGTTTCTTCAGACATTTAAAATGGATTTCAGGCATCTATAATATGCCTGAAAATCCTATAGCTTCTTTCATAACGCCCCTTAGCAGGTTTACCCGTTATCAACCAACTGTTCCCTCAAACGGGCAGGCAATTCGGGCATAGCCCCATTTTGTGTACATACATAAGCAGAAACCTCAACCGCCAGTTTATGCGCTTCGGTAACCGATTTTCCTTTCAACACGGCTGCCACAAACGTTGCCGTGAAAGAATCACCGGCTCCCACCGTATCAGCTACTTCCACCTTCGGAGTCTCTACAAATGAAATCTCACCCGGAGTAAAGACATAGCTGCCATTAACACCACAAGTAAGTATCAGCATCTTCAAATTATATTTAGCCAGCAGAATCCAACATTTATCCTGCAAATCAATACCGGGATAGCCGAACATACGGCTCACGGTGACCAGTTCTTCATCATTAATCTTCAGAATATTGCATTTTTTCATGGAGTTGCAAAGAATCTCCTTCGTATAGAATCCCTGACGCAAATTCACATCAAATATTTTGCACTGTCCCTCGCCGTCGGGCATGGTATCCAAGAAACGGTTGATAGTCTCCCGTGAAACGACACTGCGCTGTGCCAATGAACCGAAACATACCGAACGGGTATTACGGGCCAGTTCCTCCAAAGCGGGAGTGAAAGGAATATTATCCCAGGCAACCCCTTCCTTTATATCATACATAGGTACCCCATTAGGATCCAGTTCCACTTGCACAGTTCCGGTGGGATAAGGAACTTTTTCTATCAAATAATTCAATTTCTTGCTATCAAAGTTCTCAAGTATCTCATTACCCAATTTATCATCACCAATCGCACTGACCACACGGCTGTCGAAACCGAATTGTGATACATGATAAGCGAAGTTTGCCGGAGCACCACCAATTTTCTTTCCTTCGGGCAGCA
>ENA-OPCM01002252-OPCM01002252.1-human-gut-metagenome-genome-assembly--contig:-NODE-2252-length-11243-cov-1.866107_pt1 | contig 11243 bp, 10 predicted proteins | sample MGYA00241252_ERZ501484 | MGnify/ENA primary metagenome ERZ501484 (study PRJEB25962, sample SAMEA2042583) | human gut metagenome | biome: human gut; feature: human-associated habitat; material: faeces...
ATCGTCAGAAAAAACTTTCTAAGAGCCTCCAATATCATGCAACGCCGTGTCAATGAAAATCCTAATATAGAAATCTTATTTGAAACTCAGGCCGAAGGATTGTTCGGAGAAAACGGAGTGGAAGGAGTACATTTGGTTAAAGGCAAAGACACAGCGCATGAAGAGCGTTACGATTTACCCATAGATGGATTTTTCCTTGCCATTGGACACAAACCTAATACAGATATATTCAAACATTCCATTACCCTCGATGAAAACGGATATATAGTTACTGCACCTCACACAACCGAAACTAACATAGAAGGTGTATTCGCTGCCGGAGATGTCGCAGATCCCCGGTATAGACAGGCTATCACTGCGGCGGCATCGGGTTGTAAAGCGGCAATGGATGCCGAACGCTATCTTATAAATAACAGTCTATAAGGACACTTTTGCTTTATACAAATAAGGAGCGTAAATGATTTTTTCGCTCCTTATTTTTTATTGATATAAATCCCGATTTACTATTAAATATTATAGTTTTTCCTCTTTTAAGGAACAATGTATCAATTTTTTATATATTTTTGTGCTGTAAAACATAGTTATAAGGCAAATGGTTAAAAAAAGCACATTAGAATCCATACTACAACAAGAAATGTCTGATTTTTGGGCTCTACTTGAAAATGAAGAAAAACGCATTATCGCCGAAAACTTTAAAATTCAGAATTTCAAAAAGAATGAAATTATTTACAGTGAGGGAGAAGATCCCGCACAACTAATGTGCTTATTAAAAGGTAAAGTAAAAATTTACAAAGACGGAGTTGGGGGCAGGAGCCAAATTATTCGATTAATTCGACCGGTTCAATATTTCGGCTATCGGGCATATTTCTCTCGCGAACCTTATGTAACGGCAGCAGCAGCCATTGAAAATTCTATTGTGGGATTCTTGCCCATGCCGTTAGTAGAAGAACATATTCGCAAAAATAACGGCTTGGCTTGGTTTTTCATTAAAGAACTATCCAACGATTTAGGCATTTCGGATGCCCGCACAGTCAATCTCACACAAAAACATATTCGAGGACGATTAGCCGAATCCTTATTGGTACTTAAAGAAAATTACGGTGTCGAAGAAGATGGACTTACACTCAACATCTATATGGCTCGTGAAGATTTAGCTAACTTATCGAACATGACCACATCTAACGCCATACGCACCCTATCGAGTTTTACAAACGAAAAAATCATAACAGTCGATGGCCGACGCATACAAATTATAGATGAAGAACGGTTACGAAAAATTAGTAAATTCGGATAATATCCCACTTGGGCTATAATAAGTAAAACAAAGCACTCTCGACAAATTTGTCGAGAGTGCTTTGTTTTACACAGATTAATTATTCCAACTCAAATGCGACCTTCGATCTTATATCACTCGAAGAGGATCCTATCAATATTTCGAACTTCCCGGGTTCCGCAACCCAGGCATATTTCTTATCATCGAAATAAGAGAGTTTCGACTCGTCTATCTCAAACTCCACGATTTGACTTTCTCCCGGTTGCAAATCAACTTTCTTAAATCCTTTCAATTCTTTCTTCGGACGGGGCAAACTCGATTTCAAATCACTCACATACAACTGAACGATTTCTGCCCCAGATCTATTGCCTGTATTGGTTACAGGGATACGAACCCGGAGACTTTCACCTTGTTGCATGATTTTCTTATCGATCTCGGCTTTACCATATTCAAATGTCGTGTAGCTCAATCCGTGACCGAAACTGAACATCGGTCGCATTTTCTTGTGAAGATCGCTCCAACGATAGCCTACAAAAATATCGTCTTTATAAATTTGTTGGTGATTCAACCCCGGATAAACAATCGAATCATTGAATGAATGAGCATGATAATCTTCCAATTTGGCATACATACTGAACGGGAGTTTTCCAGAAGGATTGACATCGCCCACCAATATAGAAGCCAATGCGTTACCGGCTTCACTACCGCAATACCAACCTTCGACGATGGCAGGGACCTGGTCTATCCACGGCATTGCCACACTGTTTCCCGAAATCAATACGACTATCGTGCGGGGATTGGCCTGAGACAAAGCCTCGATAACTCGGTCTTGACCATAAGGAAGCCCATACGATGTGCGATCTCCACCTTCACAATCTTGGCGGCTATTCTTATTCAACCCGCCGACAAAAACGACATAATCGGCCGACTTCGCTTTATTTACAGCTTCATCGAGCAGTTCATCGGCAGACCGAGATTCAGCAAGATTGACTTTGGAAACCACCCCATTATAAGATCCATCGATATTACCGACATATCCACGAGCATACATCACCTCAGCAGCATCTCCGACTCTTGCCTTCAATCCGTCCAATGGGGATATCTCATATCGTGCTTTCAACGAAGAGCTTCCGCCACCTACCGTCATCATCTTTATCGCATTCTCTCCGACAACCAAGATGCGTTTGGTTTCGCACAAACGAATGGGTAATACATTGTTTTTATTCTGTAACAACACAATGCCTTCCTCGGCGATTTTACGAGCAGCAGAAGCATGAGCCGGGGTTTTGAAAGAGCCGTAAGGTCTGTTACGATTCATCGTAGTACGAAACATCAGACGCAATATATTTCGAACTTTGCCATCGACAACAGATTCCGGAATCGTCCCGTTTTTCAACAAATCAAGAAACGGTTGTGCCAAATAGTAATTGCTATACGCATCTCCTTTACCATTCGTCAAACCATCTGTCCAAGTCCCGAACTCCATATCCAAACCATTATAAGCAGCCTCCATCGTATTGAATACTCCACCCCAATCCGATACTACGACACCATCAAATCCCCATTCTTTTCGGAGAATATCGTTCAACAAATATTGGTTGTGACAACAATATTGATTCTTATAACGATTGTAGGCTCCCATAATAGCCCAAGCCTTTCCTTTTTGTACAGCAGCCTTAAACGCTGGAAGATAAATTTCATATAAAGCCCGGTCACTAACCTCGACATTGACAGCATGCCGATCGTATTCCTGATTATTCAACGCATAATGCTTCACACAGGCTGCTACCCCGTTAGACTGTACCCCTTCGATATAAGGAACCACCATCTCCGAAGCTAAATAGGGATCCTCTCCCATATATTCAAAATTACGACCATTCAACGGAGTACGGTAGATATTGACACCCGGTCCCAATAATACATTCTTATTTCTATATCGCGCTTCCTCGCCTATCGATTTGCCATACAACAGAGCCATCTCAGGATTCCAAGTCGCTGCCAAACAAGTCAATGCCGGGAATGCCATACAAGAATCGTTCGTCCACCCTGCTTGGTCCCATTCGTCCCAAATGACCTCGGCACGAACTCCATGAGGACCGTCGGTCATCCAATTTTCGGGCAATCCCAAACGAGGCACTCCCGGTGAACTGAATTTGGATTGTGCGTGGCACAATGCCACTTTTTCTTCGAGCGTCATTCTCGACAGAGCATCCTCTATTCGGTCTTCCATCGGCTTGGTTTCATCAAGATAAACAGGTGTTTGAGCGGCCACTGTACCCGATAACGAAAAAATGGCTACCCATACTAAATTTTGAAAAAATTTCATGATAAAATATTAAAATGTTAGAGATATATTAAATTTGCAATAAAGGTAAATATAATTTGAGTATTCGGCAAGACAAGTTAATACAAATAATTTTTATTACTATCAAAATAAAATCATAAATTTTATATTTCTAATTCTTTCTCAACGAAGAAAAAGGACTAAATATTCCGTATAACTTTTCCCGAAGACGTCTCCTTAAACTTCTGCACATACAATACTTTACGTGGGAACTCATATTTATTTACTTTTGCCCGAATCTTTTCCAGAAATATTTTTTCTTGTTCCAGAGACAAAGCCTCGCCTTCTATAACGAGAGCAACCGATTCACCCCATTTCAGGTCGTCACAAGACGTTACAAAAAAACGGCGTGTAAACAGACCTGCTATTTTCTTTTCGATCAACTCTGGAAAAACCTTTATCCCTCCCGTATTGATCACATGGTCATACCGTCCTATCCATCGAAAATTCCGAGAATCCACCAACTCAACCACATCGTTCGTTACAAACTCTTTTACAGAAAAGTGCGGAGCGTGAATGATTAAACAATTTCGTTCATCTATCGAAAAAGATATACCACCCAACGCACAATATAACGACAAAGAGTCACCGATACGGCGTAATGCGACATGCGAAACTGTCTCGGTCATACCATAAGTAGCATACATATCGACAGGAAGTTTTTCCAGCTCCACCTCAGTACCGGGAGATAAAGGTGCACCACCTATTATCAGAGACGTTATACGAGAAAGTCTTGATTTCTGCATCGTACTTTTCAAAGATTCGACTACTTGCGCCGGAACCATCGCGGCAAAATCGATAGGCTCGTCTATTGCCGTCAAAGGCAACGACGAAGGAGTTACGACCAACAAATCAGCACCGGATAACAAGGCTCTTACAATCATCATTTTACCGGCAATATAATCGGGCGACAGGCATAACAACATTACCGAACGACAGGTAATATCGAAAAAGTCATTGGTCAACCGTGCCGAAGCCTCCATATCTCGTTTCAGTAATCTTACCGGCTTTGGAGTTCCGGTCGATCCCGAAGTATGTCCCCAAACAAAATCGGAAGGTGCGAACCACTCATCGAGAAAAGCAGCCACTTCGGGTGTAGAAGCATTGAGTATCTCTTCTCGATTACGACAAATACGATGATTTAGCCTTATTTCCATGAATCCATCGAAAAAATCCAAGTTTTATCAGGATTATATCTCAACTCATCTCCTATCTGCTCCAACGGTGACGGTATATTATTGGTGTACAAAGCTCCCGTGCCCAATCCCTGAGGCATATTTATAGGCAATGTCGCCGTCCATTGCGCAATTGCATTCAATCCCACATTCGATTCCAATGCCGATGTTACCCACCAACCCACACGACAATTCCGAGCAAATTCGATCCACTCTTCCGCACCCGAAAATCCACCTATCAAAGAAGGCTTCAAAACGATATATTGCGGAGAAATCGTCTCCAATAACGCCAATTTTTCGGTGGAATCGGTTATCCCGATTAATTCTTCGTCAAGAGCTATCGGTAGAGGAGTTTCTTCGCACAACCGAGCCATCGCCTCCCATTGTCCGGCTCGTATGGGCTGTTCTATCGAATGTAAATCATAAGCCGAAAGACGTTGCAAATGTTCCAACGCATTATCAGGAGAGAACGCACCGTTGGCATCGACCCTCAACTCTATATCCTCCCGACGATATCGTCGCCGAATTGCAGCCAGCAATTCACATTCATCATCGAAATCTATCGCTCCAATTTTCAACTTAATACAAGAGAACCCGGCCGCTAATTTCTTATCGATACGGGAAGCCATAGTGCGCTTATCGCCCATCCATATCAATCCGTTTATTTCAATCGCTTGTTTCCCGGCAGTAAACTCAGACGGGTAAATCATGCGTCGTCCGCCATGCTGCAAATCGAGTAAGGCGGTCTCCACTCCAAAACGGATAGAACTCCATATAGACAAATCTATTTCATCTATTTGGTCGATACCCCGACAAACCGTTTGCAACATAGCTTCATAATCAGGACGATCGTCTGCTCCCAATCCCTTAAACAGTGCGCATTCTCCTATCCCGAAACAATCGGGATTATGCTCGTCCCACACTTTCAAGAAATAGGTCTCCTTTTGCGTGAGAACGCCCCGAGAAGTTCCGCTAGGGACTTTGAAATGAAGTATATAAGGAGTATAACTTGCCTTTAACATCTATCCGGGGAATTTGGGAAATTTCTGGAAATCGGGGTCTCTCTTTTCAAGGAAAGCATTCTTGCCCTCCTGCGCCTCCTCCATGAGATAATACATGAGAGTGGCATCACCGGCAAATTCCATCAAACCCCGCTGCCCGTCAAGTTCGGCATTCAACGCCCGCTTAATCATTCGTATAGCCATCGGGCTACGTTTCAATATCGTTCGACACCATTCGATTGTCTCTTCCTCCAATCGGTCGAAAGGAACAACTTTATTGACCAGCCCCATTTCTTCTGCCTCTTTCGCTGAATATTGGCGACATAGGAACCATATTTCGCGCGCTTTCTTCTGCCCTACGATACGAGCTAAATAGGACGAACCGAATCCTCCGTCGAAACTTCCCACTTTCGGACCAGTCTGTCCGAATCGAGCGTTCTCCGAAGCGATTGTCAAATCACATACCACATGCAACACATGTCCGCCTCCGATCGCATAACCGTTGACCATAGCGATAACCGGCTTGGGAATGGAACGTATAGCTTTATGCAAATCCAAAACATTTAACCTCGGGACACCGTTTTCATCGATATAACCGCCAATTCCTTTCACGTTCTGGTCTCCACCGGAACAAAACGCTTTGTCTCCCGCTCCCGTCAGAATGATAACGCCAATATCGGAACGTTCCCGACAAATAGACATGGCATCGAGCATCTCACAATTCGTTTGCGGACGAAACGCATTATATACTTGCGGGCGGTTAATCGTTATCTTCGCGATTCCATCGCAATAATCGAAAAGTATATCCTCATACTCTTTAATCGTTTTCCAATCTATCGGTTTCATATTCTTATATTTTTAATTTTAATCATTATCATCATTGTCTCGACCGGCGGAAGTATCCTCGCAAAACCTCGGCATTATAAACATTCGGGGTGTGGACCGCCAGTATAGCCGGCCGATCTTTCTCGGCAAAAAAGAGAGAAAGTACCTCTGCGGCCAATTTTTCATCATTAAGCTCGAAATAACGAAGTCCGAACAAATCGGCATATTTCTCGACCGAAATATCTCTATGTATTTCAAAACAAGTTTCCAGTTCGGGCAAATCGGAAGTCGGTTTAATAAATCGAAAGATTCCCCCACCCCCATTACACATTACGATAATTTTAAACCGAGGAGAAAGATAAGTCGATGATAACCCATTTACATCATACGAAAAGCTCATATCTCCCGTAATTAACACCGTCATTTCCTCACCCACACAAGCCGCACCCGCAGCGGTCGAGGTGGATCCTTCTATACCGCTCACGCCCCGATTACAATCGCTCCGCAACACCTGTTCGCACTTGAACAACTGGGCATAGCGTACCGTAGTACCGTTGGAAAGCTGCAATGCTGTTCCCGGCGGAATCGCAGGTAATATCAATGAAAATGCTTTCAAATCACACCACCCGACATGAGCGATATAATCGTCGTGCAAACGAGTAGCAATCACCTCTTTCCTATGCCACAGCATCGAGTAGTCGCTCTCTATCGGGAATACACTTCGAGACAACACCTCTAAAAACGATGCAGCCTGAGAATCGATATGGCAAGTCAACGATTGCATCGTATCTACTACATGATCGCCTTGTGATATACGCCAATGCAACTTGGGCTTATGCTGCCGTAAAAAAGCCTTTATCATACGCGACACCAATGATCCGCCTAATGTAATGAGCAAATCGGGTGCATAATCTTCCCATTCCGCTTTATCGATTACCGAATAAACCCTATCGATCGTAGGTATCAAATTCTTACCCCTCACATTGGCTATGCTTTCGGTAAGAACGACAACCTGCGGCAATTCCGCTAAACGTAAAAGAGCTTGACTCAACTGCTCGTCGGGCTGTGAGAAAGCCACTAAAACCAACACCTTTCGAGCCGACATAAACTCATCGCACAAAGGTTTCATAGATTGCTCATCGGGAATACTCGACGAAGGTATGCGAGTAACAAAACGCTCCCGTATGGAAGGCATATCCATTTCTTGCGTGAGCGGCTCGGAAACAGCGATATTAATATGAACAGGGCCCTTTTCTCCCGACAATGCCGTTAACAAAGCGTCGTTTATACAACGATTGAAGTACCACCCGTCCATCGGCAGAGACAGTTCCGCCCGTAAATTATACGAACGTTTCACAAAGTGAGACAAAGCGCCGTACTGCCGCAATGTTTGATTATCGTCCTGATCGATCCACTCCATAGGACGATCCGCCGAAACAACTATCAACGGAATATGTTGGTAATAGGCCTCGGCAACAGCCGGCGCATAATTGAGTAACGCTGTTCCCGATGTACAAACCAATGCCACAGGTTCACCGCTACGTTGCGACATACCCAATGCCATAAAAGCCGCTGTACGTTCATCGACAACGACATAGTCCTGTATATCGGGTGTACGCGAAAATGCCATTAATAAAGGAGCATTTCTCGATCCGGGCGACAGAACGACTCGCTTTACACCATGCTCCGCCAAAAGTGCGACAAGAATATTACAGCCCTGTTTATCGGTCGTTTTCATATTCACTCTACTTATAACCATTGATAATCGACAGTAAAGTCTGCGCTTTCTCCTCGGTTTCTTTCCACTCACTTTCCGGGTCCGATTTATCGGTCAAACCTCCGCCGACATACAATCTCAATCGGGAATCATCTACTTCCATGCACCGAAGATTGACGAACAAACGAACATGCTCACCAAACATAGGGCCCAAATAACCGCCATAATATCTGCGCTCATGCGGTTCTACTCGACGAATCCATTCCATCGCAAGTTCTTTGGGATACCCACCCACAGCCGGCGTAGGGTGAAGCACCGACAATATCTCGGCCAATCTCCCGTTTGCCGAACCGACTTTCAGAGAAATAGGCGTACACAGATGTTCCACCTGTCCTGCCTTGCGAGAAAACCGCTCACCGATAATCGGTTCGAGACCTTTATCTCTAAATACCTTCGATATATAATCGGTCACAATTTGTTGCTCCTCTTGTTCTTTTTGTCCCCACGGCTCCCTCCTTCGCTCCCGCCTTTCGCGTACCTGCGAGAGCCATCGTAGTCAATGACACTCCGTCACAATCGAGCAATGTTTCGGGCGTAGCTCCTATCCATTGTCCTACACCGGGCACATTGACCCACGAAACAAAAGCCGAATCGTATTTTGCAGCCAGTCGAAAAAACAGCTGCCCATCGGAAACTACCGGACGGTTCAATGTGACGGTGCGGGAAAGAACAGCCTTTTTTATCTCTTTACGAGACATTGCTGCAACAAGCGTATTTACTTGTTTTTCATACTGTTCAAAAGAACTATCTACCGGTTTTATCTCCAAATTTGCCAAAGTTTGTCCCGCCTCGTAATTCAACGCCTCCAAACTTATCTCTTCGGCCCGTTGTATTTTCACAGGGAAAAAGTAACGAGGCAACTCGCCTTCTTCAAAAGGTGCGAAAAAGAAGCCCTCCTGTCTTTCAGGGAAAACGCCATCGGCAAGAGTCATAAGTCTATCAGGCTCACAGGCCCCCCAATAAAAGCCATCTTCGCCCGGCAGACGAAAAGCGAAAGCCGGGAAATCATTCCCCAAACTCGCCTCAATAGCACAAGATAACAAATGTATAGAATCAACCTCTTTCGCCATATCTCACCGACTTATCAATCCAACTCCACGGGAACAGCCATAAGCTCAAAAGGCAGAGCTTCGACGACTTTTACCCGACAAAAATCTCCAACAGTCAGAAAGCGATCTTTTGCAATAAGCACTTCGGGATCGACCTCGGGAGAATCGTACTCCGTACGCCCCACATAATAGTCCTCCTCTTCCCGATCGACTATCACATCAAATATTTGACCTACCTTTGAAGCATTGCTTTCAAGTGCTATTTCTTCTTGTAATGCCATCAACTCGTCGAGTCGGGCCTGTTTCACTTTATCCGGGATAGAGTCGGGAAAATGATTGGCCGCATAAGTACCCTCTTCTTCGGAATAGGCAAACGCCCCCATACGCTCGAAACGAGCCTCCCGAACAAACGCTTTTAATTCCTCGAAATCCTCATCGGTCTCACCAGGATATCCCACCATCAATGTCGTGCGAATATGTATGCCGGGGACTTCCGTTCGTATGCGTTTCAACAAATCATAAGTCTCCTGCTTCGTCACATGCCGACGCATATCTACCAACACATGGTCGCTGATATGCTGCAATGCGATATCGAGATATTTGCAAACATTATCATGACGCTGTATAACAGGTAATATCTCATAAGGGAATTGTGACGGATAAGCATAGTGTAACCGTATCCACTTCACACCCGGAATCTGCGCCATACGATCGATTAACTCCGGTAATTTCAATTTCCCGTACAAATCAAGTCCATAGGAAGATAAATCCTGAGCAATAATCTGAAACTCTTTCACGCCCTGCGAAACCAAGCTCTTCACCTCGTCGAGCAACTGTTCCATAGGATAAGAAACGAAGCGCCCTGTAATTAAAGGAATAGCACAATAAGAACAAAATCGATTACAACCTTCGGCAATTTTCACATAGGCATAATGAGGCGGAGTTGTCAGTATGCGCCCGAAATCTTTCTCCTCGGAAATTCGCGATCCCAAATCCGTCAACAAATCAGTCCAGTCGAATTTTCCATAAAACTTATCTACCTCGGGTATCTCGGCTTCCAGTTCTTCCCGATAACGTTGAGACAAACAGCCCATCACATAAAGATGATGTATCTTATGAGCTTTTTTAGCCTCGACCATTTGTAAAATCATTTCGATAGATTCTTCTTTGGCATCTCCAATGAAGCCACAAGTATTCACTACGACAAACTCACTCGAAACTTTTTCAGGATCATGTCTCACCTTATAACCGGCTTCTGCGAAACGATGCATCAATCGTTCGGAATCCACCAAATTTTTCGAACAACCCAACGTAATAATATCAACGCTATTTTTTATCATTGTCATTACACAAAAATACGGCTATGAAGCCTTTGCAAGACCACCCAGCCGTCTATCCTAAAAACTCACGAATATCAATCTCCGAACAACGAGTCCACAAACTCCTTACGGCGGAACACCTGCAAATCTTCCATGCCTTCACCCAGCCCTATGTACTTAACCGGTATCTTAAAGTGATCGGATATACCTATGACCACACCACCTTTGGCCGTACCATCGAGTTTCGTTATGGCCAACTCGTTCACCTCGGTCGCGGCAGTAAACTGCTTGGCTTGCTCAAAAGCATTCTGTCCTGTGGAGCCGTCCAATACTAACAAGATTTCATGAGGAGCACCGGGAACGATTTTCTCCATTACTTTCTTTATTTTGGTCAACTCGTTCATCAAATTCAATTTATTATGCAAACGACCTGCCGTATCGATAATTACCACATCGGCATTATTGGCAACAGCAGAGCTT
>ENA-OPCM01002279-OPCM01002279.1-human-gut-metagenome-genome-assembly--contig:-NODE-2279-length-11180-cov-2.355056_pt1 | contig 11180 bp, 9 predicted proteins | sample MGYA00241252_ERZ501484 | MGnify/ENA primary metagenome ERZ501484 (study PRJEB25962, sample SAMEA2042583) | human gut metagenome | biome: human gut; feature: human-associated habitat; material: faeces...
CAAGATTAAAGGTACCTCTATCTACCGTACATTGTATTTCTTACCATCCGTAACCATGGCAGCAGCTGTTGCCATGGTATGGAAATGGATCTACAACGAGAAAATGGGTATCTTAAACAGTGTGATCCGTGCACTGGGTGGAAAAGGTATCGGCTGGCTGACAGATCCGAAAATTGCATTATATAGTGTTATGATCGTAGGTCTCTGGATGTCGGTCGGATATAACATGATCATCCTGCTTGCAGGTATGCAGGGAATTTCAAAATCTTATTACGAAGCAGCACAGATTGACGGAGCAGGACCAATTCAGTTATTTTTTAAAGTAACGATTCCTCTTCTGACACCAACGATCTTCTTTGTGATGATCACATCCATCATCAGTGGATTCCAGGTGTTCGATGTCATTTATATGATGATCGGAAAAACGAATCCGGCATATGCAAATACGCAGACGGTTGTTATGTTATTCTACCGTCAGGCATTTGATTATGGATACAAAGGATATGCAGCAGCAATTTCAATTCTGATCTTTGCAGTAATCATGCTGGTAACAGTGATCCAGATGATCGGTCAGAAAAAATGGGTAAATTATGATTAAGAGAGGAGGAGAAGAAAAATGAAGAGTAAAAATTCAAGAAAAATAATTGTACATATCTTACTTCTCCTTGGAATTACGATCACGGTATTTCCGTTTGTGTGGATGATCCTGACTTCTTTTAAGACAGTCGGAGAGGCCATGCAGATACCGCCGACCATTTTCCCGAAGAAGTTTCTGACAGATGCGTATTCATCTATCGTAACAGCACTTCCGTTTGGAAGAGTATATTTGAACACAATTATATCAACTGTGGTAACAACTGTTGTACAGGTGCTGTTCTGCTCTATGGCAGCTTATGCATTTGCAAGAATCGAATTCCCGTTTAAGAATGCGATCTTTGTACTGGTGTTATCTGTACTTATGGTACCGGGTCAGATATTCCTGATCCCACAGTACCGGATTGTTCAGAGTCTTGGACTTCTGGACACGATACCGGCATTGTTCCTGCCAAACTTATTCAGTGCATTTGGAACATTTCTTCTGAGACAGTTCTTTATGTCATTGCCGAAGGAACTGGAAGAAGCGGCGTTGCTGGACGGTTGTAACCGTTTCCAGATCTTTGGAAGGATCATGCTTCCGCTTACAAAAGCAGGTATCGTATCGCTGGTAATCTTTACAGCGAAATTTGCATGGAATGATTTCATGTGGCCATTGATCGTTAATACGTCTATGGATAAGATGACACTTGGTCCTGCTCTTTCGACATTACAGGGACAGTATACAACCAAGTATCCAATGCAGATGGCAGGAGCCGTAATGGCGGTTATCCCGATTATTGTATTGTTCTTCGTCTTCCAGAAACAGTTTATTGAAGGTGTGGCACAGTCAGGAATCAAGGGCTAGAATATGAATAGTTATAAGAGGATGAGATAGCAGGTCTTGTCCTCTTTTTATATGAAATAGAGACCATCCGTTATGTCAATAACAGGATAGCCTCTTATAGTTTTTACAATTATTCTATATTGTCCGGGGATTCCGGCTCATATTTTTTGAATATCCGGTCAAACAGAATACTGTAGATAAATGCTGCTACAGAGAATCCGCAGATCCCGCTGATCACAACGACCAGAGCAAATGTCTTAACAGAGCAGGCGCATAAGTACAGGATCAGTCCGGTGATCACCAACATTACCAGTGTATACGGTAGGTGTCCGAATGTCATAAAAACTGCATTTTTTAACGCCTGTGTTGTACTGCACACAAAATGTGAGATGATCGGAAAGACATATAAGAATACAGATAATGCAACGAGACATACACACCAGAGGAGAATGCGTATCACTGCAAACAGCGTTGTATTCTGTGAATTGATGATGTAAAAATCCATTCCAAGAAAGATAAAGACCAGAATGGAAAATACCCATATCAGTGTACCTTGTTTAAAATTCTGACGGAATGATTTCCAGAAATTCTGCCAGATGTAGGGGTCCTCACCACGAACCATTTTCAGTGTCACATAGGAAAGTGCGCTGGTGGATGCACCGATGGTGATGATCGGAACACAACTGAAGATAAAGATCAGGTTTAATAGGATCAAATCAAATATTTTTGCGATGAACTCCATAATAGGGTTATCGGGATTGAAAAAACGACTCATAATAATTATCCCCCGTATAAAAATAAATAATAATAAAAATCTCTAACTATTGTAACATATTATATATGGGATGTGAAAGATATGTTATAATTTTACATATGATGTCAAACAGGCAGATCATTTCTAAGTCGTCATTGAAAAAAGGAGGAAATATATTTGGACAAAAATTTTGGTTCAATGCCGTTGGGAAAAAAGGTAGAATATCTGTGGATGTATTATAAGATATGGCTGGTTGTACTTGCAGTGATAATCGGTGTTATCTACCTTGGCTGTACGATGTACAAGGGCAGACATACGACAGTTCTTCTGAATGTAGCGGTCACAGGGGGCGATTCGCAGAAGGCAGAAGAATTGAACAAAGATTTCTGTAAATACGCAGGCATTGACGAAAAGGACGGGATCATCCGGATACAGGCGAACATTCCGGAAGATGGAGGAAGCCTGTCCTCAAAGACAGCGCTGACAACGCTGGTAGGCGCAGATGCAGTGGATGTACTGATCTGTAGAGAAGATGTATATCAAGAGTACAAAAAACAGGATGGTTTTCAAGAAACCATTGATTTTCCGGAAGATAATATGCTTAAAAAGAAGAAGATTATTTCTTATGATGATGCGCATGCGGCTATTATGGTGAATGCACAGAATCAGAAAATGGCAGAAAAATTCATCAGCTATCTGGAACAATTAAACCACATAAATAATGCAAATTAAGAAAATAATAGGATAAAGATTTCTGGAAATAGTTATACTACAATGAATCTAGAAACGAAAGATCCTAAAGACATGGAGGTAATTATAATGAATAAACCAGTATTAGTGATCATGGCAGCAGGAATGGGAAGCAGATACGGAGGTCTGAAGCAGTTAGATCCTGTAGACAATGACGGACATATTATCATGGATTTTTCCATGTATGATGCAAAGAGAGCCGGCTTTGAGAAGGTCGTATTCATAATCAAACACGAGATCGAAGAAGAGTTCAAAGAGCATGTGGGAAAACGTATGGAAAAATACATGGACGTAGCATATGCTTATCAGAATATCGACAACATTCCGGAAGGCTATGAAGTACCGGAAGGACGTGTGAAACCATGGGGAACCGGACATGCAGTATTAAGCTGCATCAATGAAATCGACGGACCATTCGTTGTGATCAATGCAGATGACTATTATGGAAGCCATGCATTTAAGATGGCATATGATTTCCTGACAGAGAATGAAGATACTGCAGATATTTACAGATATATGATGGTCGGCTATAAACTGGAGAATACTTTGACAGAGAATGGCCATGTGGCAAGAGGTGTGTGCGTGACAGACGAAGAAGGACATCTTCTTAAGATCAACGAGCGTACCCATATCGAAAAGCATGACGGCGGCACAGCTTATACAGAAGATGATGGAAAAACATGGACCATGCTTCCGGAAGGCAGTACAGTATCCATGAATATGTGGGGATTTTCAGCAAGCATTCTGAAAGAGCTGAAAGACAGATTCCCTAAATTCCTGGATGAGAATCTGAAAGTAAACCCGCTGAAATGCGAATATTTCCTGCCATTTGTAGTAGATGAACTTCTCGGTGAGAAGAGAGCAACTGTAAAAGTTCTGAAATCTATGGATAAATGGTATGGCGTAACCTACAAAGAAGATAAACCTGTGGTAGTAGCTGCCATTCAGAATTTAAAAGATGGAGGGCTGTATCCACAGAAATTATGGGAGGAATAATTGAGTGGAAATTAACCGGGAAATAAAGAATATCACCAGTGCATTTGTTCTGGAAGATAATCTGACAGAATGTGTTCCTTATGGAAGCGGACATATCAATGATACTTACCGCCTGACTTATGATACAGGCAAACATTATATTCTTCAGAAAATGAACAAGAGTATTTTTACCAAACCCGTGGAACTGATGGAGAATGTCAGCGGTGTTACTGCCTGGCTGAAGAAAAAGATCCAGGAAAACGGTGGAGATGTGGAGAGAGAGACTCTGAATCTTGTGATGACAAAGGATGGACTTCCTTATTATGTAGATGAGGACGGAGAATACTGGAGAGTATATTTATTCATTGAAAATGCCACATGCTATGATATGGTAAAAGATGAGGAAGATTTTTACCAGAGTGCAGTTGCTTTCGGGCATTTCCAGAGGCTGCTTGCAGACTATCCGGCAGAAACGCTTCATGAGACCATCGTAAATTTTCATAATACGGTGGACAGGCTGGATAAGTTTAAAACTGCTGTGGAAAAAGATATATGTCACAGAGCAGCAGATGTGGAAAAAGAGATTCAGTTTGTGCTGGACCGCACAGAACTGGCACATGTCCTGTGCGATATGCAGGATCAGGGAAAGCTGCCGTTGCGTGTTACACATAATGATACCAAGCTGAATAACATTATGATCGATAATGCAACGGGAAAAGCCATCTGTGTGATTGACCTTGATACCGTAATGCCTGGACTTTCCGTAAATGATTTCGGTGATTCTATCCGCTTTGGCGCAAGTACCGGAGCAGAGGATGAGAAAGATCTGACGAAGGTGTCCTGTGATCTTCATCTGTATGAAGTTTATGTCAAAGGCTTCATTGAAGGCTGTGGCGGTGCGCTGACTGAGACAGAACTGGATATGCTTCCCATGGGAGCAATCCTTATGACCTTTGAATGTGGAATGCGTTTCCTCACAGACTATCTGGAGGGAGATCATTATTTCAAGATTCACAGAGAGGGACATAATCTGGATCGCTGCAGAACACAGTTTAAACTGGTGAAAGACATGGAAGAAAAACTTTCCCGGATGAAAGAGATTGTAAATAAGTATAAACGTTACTGAGAACGAAGTGAACAGTAACTATAAACAGGTATAAAAAAATGTACATGTCCATAAAGACTTGTATTTATGAACTGATTCGGATAGAATTATCCTGCGGGGATATGAGAGAAATCATATTTTCGCAGGATTTTCTACAATACATGATGTGCCAGGCAACGGTATTTTACAGTTCTGAATATAGGGTGCTGTAAAATACAGAGGTAAATTTTGCAGATGTGAAACAGGATATCCGCAGAATTTTATAGATTACACTCAGAATTATCAAGGATATTTCTGATGCTGTGAACTAATATAGGTATTGTTGAAAGAGAAAAAAACAGAAATTGCAAAAAACAGGTATTGTAGCAGGAAGACAGGTTAGGAGGAATTATTATGGCAATTTTAGTTACAGGTGGAGCAGGCTATATTGGAAGCCATACAGTTGTAGAATTGCAGAACGCAGGATATGATGTTGTAGTTCTGGATAACTTAAGCAATGCAAGTGAGAAATCTCTGGAAAGAGTTTCCAAGATCACAGGCAAACCAGTGAAATTCTACAAAGCAGACATCCTGGACCGCGATGCTTTAAATGAAATTTTTGATAAAGAAGATATTGATTCCTGTATTCATTTCGCAGGTCTGAAAGCAGTAGGGGAATCTGTTGCCAAACCTTGGGAATATTACGAAAATAACATTGCAGGAACCTTAACACTGGTAGATGTTATGAGAAAACATAATGTAAAGAACATTATCTTCTCTTCATCTGCAACTGTATACGGAGATCCGGCAATCATCCCGATCACAGAAGAGTGCCCGAAAGGACAGTGCACAAACCCATACGGATGGACAAAATCCATGCTTGAGCAGATTCTGACAGACATTCAGAAAGCAGATCCGGAATGGAACGTAGTTCTTCTCCGTTACTTTAATCCGATCGGTGCTCACAAGAGCGGAACCATCGGAGAGAATCCAAACGGAATCCCGAACAACCTGATGCCATATATCACACAGGTTGCAGTAGGTAAACTGAAAGAACTTGGGGTATTCGGAAATGATTATGATACTCCGGACGGAACTGGTGTGAGAGATTACATTCACGTAGTTGACCTTGCAAAAGGACATGTAAAAGCTCTTAAGAAAATCGAAGATAATTCCGGATTAAGTATCTACAACCTTGGTACAGGAAAAGGCTACAGTGTTCTTGATATTGTGAAGAATTTTGAAGCTGCTACAGGTGTTAAAATTCCATATGTGATCAAGCCACGTCGTCCAGGCGATATCGCAACCTGCTATTCCGATGCTTCCAAAGCAGAGAGAGAACTGGGATGGAAAGCCGAAAACGGTATTAAAGAAATGTGTGCAGACTCCTGGAGATGGCAGTCCAATAACCCGAATGGTTATGAAGAATAATTAATTAAATCAACTGAATGCAGGTGCATTTAGCAACTTACCTGCGGAAAATCAATATCCCCCACACATGGAAGGAATGTTCATGCGTGGGGGATGTTTTAATGTAGGATTGGCGATGTGATTTTTTTCGGCTATAATAGATAAAAGAAAGGAGAGGACGCATATGAAAGTAGCAGCAATTCAGATGCCTACAGTAAAAGATAAAATACAAAATATCCGTACTGCCGGCACTTATATAGAAAAAATAAAGGCAGAAAATCCGGACTTTGTAATTCTTCCGGAGATGTTCTGCTGTCCGTATCAGACCGAAAATTTTCCAGTTTATGCAGAAAAAGAAGGTGGTCCATCCTGGCAGGCAATGTCTGATTATGCCAGAAAGTATCATATTTATCTGATCGCAGGTTCCATGCCGGAAGCAGATGATGTGGGAAAGGTTTACAACACTTCTTATATTTTTGACAGAGATGGAAAACAGATTGGTAAGCACAGAAAAGCTCATCTCTTTGATATCAATGTAAAAAATGGCCAGCACTTCAAGGAATCTGATACTCTGACTTCGGGAGATCATGCTACCGTGTTTGATACTGAATTTGGGAAAATGGGTGTCATGATCTGCTACGACATCCGCTTCCCGGAGTTTGCCCGCACAATGGTACTGGACGGTGCAAGGATGATTTTCGTCCCGGCAGCATTTAATATGACCACAGGTCCGGCACACTGGGAACTGACTTTTCGTGCAAGAGCCCTTGACAATCAGATCTACATGCTTGGATGTGCTCCTGCCAGAGATACACAGGCAGGATATATTTCCTGGGGACATTCTATTGTAACAGATTCATGGGGAAAGGTTATGAAACAGTTGGATGAGAAAGAGGGTATTTTAATAGAAGAAATAGATCTGGACCGGGAAGACCAGATCAGAGAACAGCTTCCATTATTAAAACACCGCAAATCTGAAATGTATCATTTATAGGAGAACACATTTTTTTCGCAGACAGACCATAGATCAAACACATTTATCAGATATAGTAATACCATCAACAAAAACAAAAGAAACAGAGAAAATTCAAAATATAAAGAACAGAGAGGTATTATTATGAAATATAAACATCTGGCAATGCTCATGGGAGTTATGATAACAGCAACGTCTGTGGGCTCTACGGCAACTGCGTTTGCGGCGGACAGCAAAACAGAAAGTACTCAGGATGCAGATGACACCACAGAAGATACAGCAGAAGCATCTGACGAGAAAGCAGACGACAGCAAAGAAGAAACAAACGAAAATGAAATTCTCGGAGAAGTAAAATTTGTAGAAGATGGAAAAATCACCATTGCAGTAGGAACCAGAAAAGAAATGGCACATCCTGGTGAACAGCCTCAGGGCGAAGAGAACGGAGAAGCTCCGGAAAAACCAGAAGGCGAAGCTCCAGATGGTAACGGTGATGGTCAGGGAGCTCCGGACGGAGAAGCACCATCCATGTTAGATCTGACAGGCGAAGAACAGGAAATCACAGTTACAGACAGCACAGTGATTACGAAACAGTCCATGGGCGGTGGTCAGGGAGCACCTGGTGGAGAGGCTCCGGAGAAACCGGATGGAGATAATGCCGATGACAATGCAGATGCAAAATCGGAAGATACTGATGATTCAGAAAAGACAGATGCATCTGACAGCGAAAAACCAGACGGAGAAGCCCCGGACGGTAACGGCCAGGCACCAGATGGTGCAGGCCAGACCGAAGAGATTACATTAGATGACATCAAAGAGGGCGACGTAGTGGCTATCACATTAGATGATGACGGAAACGCAGCAACTATCACAGTCCAGTCCATGGGCGGCGGACAGGGTGGTCCTGGCGGTCAGGCTTCCGGTGTAGACAGCTACGATGCAGCAAATGAATACAGCTCAGATGAAACAGTCTCCGATACCTCTCTGGAATCTACAGGAACAGACGAAAATGCAGCACTTGTTTCCAATGGTTCAGAGGTCACCTTCAGCAATGACGCAATCTCAAGAACATCTTCCGACAGCCAGGGCGGTGATAACTCCAGCTTCTATGGTGTAGGAGCAGCAGTTCTTGCCACAGACGGAACTGCATATGTTAAAGACAGTACAGTAACCACAGACAGCAAAGGCGGTGCAGGACTCTTTGCATACGGTGACGGAACCGTATATGCAGCAGATACAGATATCACCACACAGCAGGATACTTCAGGTGGAATCCACGCAGCAGGTGGCGGCAAGCTCTATGCCTGGGATCTGAATGTAGAGACAAATGGCGAATCCTCCGCGGCAATCCGCAGTGACAGAGGCGGCGGAACAATGGTAGTGGACGGCGGTACTTATACATCTAACGGGGTAGGCTCTCCTGCGGTTTACTGTACAGCGGATATTGCAGTCAATAATGCTGAATTGACAGCAAATGGTTCAGAAGCAGTCTGCGTCGAGGGATTAAACTCTCTGAGACTCTATAACAGCAATCTGACCGGAAATATGAGTGATGATGAACAGAATGATACCACATGGACAGTCATTCTTTATCAGAGTATGTCCGGTGATTCTGAAGTAGGTAACAGTACATTCCAGATGGATGGTGGAACGATCACATCCAAGAATGGTGGCTTATTCTATACAACAAATACAGAATGTACTATCACATTAAAGGACGTAGACATCACATACAATGATGACAATGAATTCTTCCTGCAGTGCACAGGAAATAACAACCAGCGTGGATGGGGCCAGAGCGGTGCTAACGGATCTGACTGCAATTTCACAGCAGACAGCCAGGATATGAAAGGAAATGTAATCTGGGATTCCATCAGTGACCTTGATTTCTACATGACCAACGGCAGCACACTGGAAGGTGCGTTTGTCAATGACGAATCCAACGCAGGAAACGGTGGAGACGGATATTGTAACGTAGTAATTGACAAAGATTCTACATGGACAGTAACCGGCGACAGCATCATCACATCCCTGTCAAACGCAGGAACCATCACAGATGCAGACGGCAAAACAGTTTCCATCGTAGGTACAGACGGAACAACTTATGTAGAGGGTGACAGTGATTACACAATCACAGTAGGCTCCTATCAGGACAGCGCAGATACATTTGTATCTACTACAGTCGATGACTGGTCTAGCTATGAGGTGGAAAGACCGGAATCTCTGTAAAGTAAAATTCAAGTAAAATGAGAAAAAACTCATTTCCAATGCATGAATAAGGTAGAAACAGATAATTAAGACAACAGCAATAAAATCAAAATGTAAAAAAATCACGGCGAACAGTCGTGATTTTTTTATGTGCATTTAACATTTATTTGCCCAAAATAAGATTGTTGGTGATGTCAAAAAGTTTTTATAATAATGCCAGTGGTCAAAAGTAAAATGTCGGTGGACAGTGCAATGACAATAAAAAATCAATATAGCTAAAAAAAGGAGAGAAATATCAATATGCAGAACAATCTTGCATCAATGATAAAAGAAAAAAAACTGTTTCTTCTGGATATTGACGGAACTGTTGCTCTGGGAAGTGAACTTCTTCCGGGTGCAGCAGACTTTCTTCAGACAGTAAAAGAAAACGGTGGAATTTTCCGGTTTCTGACAAATAACTCGTCCAAAGCAGCCAGTGATTATGTAGAGCAGTTTCATGACTGGGGAATTGAAACTACGGAAGAGGAATTTATCACTGCAGGAACTTACGCCAGAGATTTCATGAAGAAATATTACGGAAACGAGAAAATCCTGGTAGCAGCTACCGAAACCTACTGCAGCGAACTGCGAAAAGCAGGCCTGAACATCACAGATCAGGCAGGGGATGATGTAGACTGCGTACTTTGCGCTTATGATACAGAGCTTACCTATGAGAAACTGGTTCAGGTCTGTAAACAGCTCACAGAGACAAAAGTTCCCTGGTTTGCAACAAATCCGGATCTGCGTTGCCCTATTGATTTCGGAATGATACCGGACTGCGGTTCCATCTGCCGGATGATTACGGCATCTGTTGGCAGAGAACCGGAATATATCGGCAAACCTGCACCCGGAATGGTATATGCCTGTCTGGAAGAAACAGGATGCACTCCGAAACAGACCCTGCTTATCGGTGACAGAATCTATACAGATATGGAATGCGGGAAACGGGCAGGCATTGACAGTTGTCTGGTGCTTACAGGCGAAGCCAGTGTAGAAGAATGGAAAAATGGTTTCCGGTGCCAGTCACTGGGGAAGCTTGCCGGATATTTTTCATAAAGATAACTGAAAAGGTATTGCCAAAGCAGCCCGACAAAAAAAATATCAGTGAAAAATATTAATCGTAAAAGCAGGAGAGGAAAGGAAATCAAATGTCGGAAATCATATTAAGAGACATCTGCAAAAGCTATGAAAACGGCTTTCAGGCAGTAAAGAATTTTAATCTTGAAATAGAAAAAGGAGAACTGGTAGTTTTCGTTGGTCCGTCCGGATGCGGAAAGTCAACCACACTTCGAATGATTGCAGGACTGGAAGATATCAGCGACGGTGAATTATGGATCGGAGACAAACTGGTCAACTATCTGGAACCAAAAGAGCGCGACCTTGCAATGGTTTTCCAGAGCTATGCTCTCTATCCACAGATGAATATTTACGATAACATTGCTTTCTCTTTGCAGGTAAGAAAAGTACCGAAAAAAGAGATTGATAAAAAGGTTCATCATGTAGCAGAACTTCTGGGACTGGAGCAGGAGACACCCTATCTCAGGGCGGAGATCGTCCTGACTGACGAGGA
>ENA-OPCM01002291-OPCM01002291.1-human-gut-metagenome-genome-assembly--contig:-NODE-2291-length-11130-cov-2.222664_pt1 | contig 11130 bp, 5 predicted proteins | sample MGYA00241252_ERZ501484 | MGnify/ENA primary metagenome ERZ501484 (study PRJEB25962, sample SAMEA2042583) | human gut metagenome | biome: human gut; feature: human-associated habitat; material: faeces...
ATACCTGTCTATTATATCATGGAAAAGCTGTTTGTCAACTACATTTTAGAAATTATTTTTTGATTATTCCAAATATTTTTATACCCATCTTCTTTTCGAACTATACATCATACTTTGTTCTGTCCGGAAAATATTCTACATCTTGTAATTATTACAGACATACACCCTTCCGTATTCAGACGGAAGGGTGTAAATAATCAAATCAATAACTTTTTTACAATAGTTTTAGATTAAACTAATGCTACTGTCTCACGTGCGATTGCAAGCTCTTCGTTAGTAGGAATAACCATAACAAGAACTTTTGAATCTGGTGTAGAGATTGTAATCTCTTCTCCGTGAGTATCATTTGCTTTCTCATCTACTGTAAAAATAAATTTACAGTTTGGAGCATACCTACGCACTTCCCGGCAGATTGCCAGACGTTCTTTTAATGACCACAATGCTTGACCTGTAATTTCCATCATCAGAATATGCGGCTGAATGACTCTGCATAATTCTGCTGTTTTATCCGGTGTGTCTGACATCTCAATAAAAAAATCAGAATCATAGGATTTGAGCACCTTTGCTATGGCATCCGAAAATAAATAATTCTGCATATCGATAACGACCTTTCTCACACTCTGTTCCCTCCCTGTTTTTTACACTCGTTTCACTTTTACATACTACTATGATATCTGTTTTTTGAGACTTAAGCACTACCCAGATGGGTAGTAAAATGTACTTTTGCAAAAAAATCCCATTGCCTCACTATCAGGAAAGCAATGGGATTTTTCATTTTTTAAAATCCGTTTATAATCAGATTTTTCTTTGTAACAGCTACCGCCAGTTTTGTTTTGGAATCAAAATTTGTTTTCTGCAGCATATTTTTAATATGCCATTTTACTGTCTCCGGTGATATGCACAAACTCTCTGCGATTTTTTTGTAGGATTCTCCTTCCACCACTAATCGCAGGACAGCCAGTTCCCCCTGTGTAAAATCACAACTTTTCGCCGTTCCGATCATCACCGTCGGCGGAGCGTCCGGATAGACACTCTCTCCTTTCATCGTGCGGTCCATAACCTCCAGCAGCTCTTCTTTTCCGGCATCTTTATACCAAAAGCTTTCTACTCCTGCTTTATGTGCCCTCTCAATAAAACTGCACTCTGCTAAAGAAGTCACGATAATTATCTTTATCTGAGGCATCGTTTTTTTAATCTGCTCTGCTGCCACAAGACCGCTCTCATCATCCTCTGTACAGACATCCATCAGGACAAGTTCACACCTGCTCTGTCTGCACACAGTTTCTGCCATAGCTGCATTTGTGATGGAAGCTTCCAGAGAGTATCTCCCACTGGACTGAATATAATTTTCCATATCTTCCCGAGCCATACGCTGGTCTTCCACGATTAGTACCCGTATCATCTCCGCACCTCCTTTGGTATCTTAACGATTATTGAAAATTTTGACTCCGCACAAATTCTCAATGTACCTCCACATTGCTCCACCCTTTTTCGTATACCGGATAATCCTCCTCCTTCTTTGACATCCTTCTCCGTTGTTTGTCCATTATCTGTAATCACCATAATCCATTCTTGTTCCCCACTACTGCATTTTACATACAGTTCGCTTGCCCCTGCATGGCGAACACAGTTGGAAAGTGCCTCCAAAAGTATTATATCCATCAGCTCAGAAATATGAGATTCCCAGACTTTTTCTCCTATATAAATGATTTTCACACCCAAAATCTCCGCTCTTTCCTGCACCTGCCTGTGCAGTTGTTCGCCTTCCACAGACTCGTTATCTTTATTCAGCAAGTCTAATGTCTGCTTCCATTGCGAGAGAAACATATCACGATCTTCTTCGGATTCCCGCATCAACATTCGCTGTGTTGCCAGCACGCTGTATCCCAGATTATCATGCACTCTCATTTTCATAGATAATGTCTCTTCTTCTCTGGTCAGAGTTACGACATTTTTGGAAAGTGCTTTCATAGCCGCCGACATTTCCTGAAGCTTCTGATTTTCTTTTTTTAACAATGCCTTGCTCTGACATAATTCTGATACTTCTGAAGCAAGGAACTGAGAAAATCGATCTCCACCTGCCGTAATGATCTCTTTCTCTGAAAATTTCCATACGCTTCCGTCTGAAAAGCAGTATACTTTCAGATCAAAATCATAAAATACATGATCTTTAAGAGGCCGTCTCAGTGCTTCCCGCAATTCTGTGATGTTCTGGATATCCCTGCCTGCCAGATTCCGGCAAAGCTGATACATTTTCCGGTTCATCAGTTTCGGCATTCCGTTCCTGTCAAAAAATCCGATTCCGCTCGGCAAATTGTCCAGACTTTCCTGGATCGCATTTTCCCTCAGACAGTTTGTGCGACGTTTATAAATTCCAAATGCCTGTATTCCCGCAAATAAAAATCCGCAGATCCCCATAGCGATCAGGATTCCATACGGCATTTTTAAGAATACCATGAAATCCTCTTCTCCATAAAATCCCCGCCGCACACATAACCCGGACGTTATCAGGAAAGCAGCTATAAGCAACAGGCTGTCCTGCAGCATCGCCTTTTTTTTCTTTCCCCTGTTCCCTCACAGATGAGCAGAATCATATACAGCAATGTCAGAAAAATGAAAATCCAGACTGCCATGATCCGATATTCCGGCGGACAGCTTCCAAATGCTTTCATCATTCATCATGACCCCCTTTCAGTACCAGGGAAAGCAGCCATGCACCGTCAAAATCCTGCTCTGCATAAGCCTGGTATCGTCCGGCAACTTTTTGCAGATTTGTTTTACATTCCACACTCAAAGACATAAGGATCTCTTCATCCCTGCGTTTGAGATTCAGGTTGAATGCCGACAGATCTTCGAGTGATTCTTCAATGACTGCCTCAAGAAAATCATAAATCTGCATGGCATCCTCACTTCGGATTTCATCCAGAGAAGTGACAAAAGCTGCTTCCACATGATTCCATTCCAGACTCCTTATCGTTTCCCTGAAGCATAATTCCAGCTCTCTTATCGGAAACACTGCACTCTGCTCTGCGATAAGGATAAGATTGCTGCGTCTTTTTATATAGGCTCCGATCACAACAATTTTCCCTAATATTTTTTTTCTTTCCTTCTCATTTTCTTCCATGGCATATGCTTCCATGAATTTCGCCAAAAGCGTACTCTGTCTTGCTGTTTGTTTCTGTATTTTATCATACAGCTGATTCTTCACAGAAAGTTTTTCTACTTCTCTTTTTGTTCTCAGATTTTCTTCTTCAATCAGATTTGCATCTTTTAATTCTTCTTTACGGTCTTCCAGCTCTTTTAAAATTTCCTGTAGTTCTGAGAGATTTTCTTTCCATAAGACATAGCCTCCCCAGATTGGTTTCCCTGACAGCCGAATTCCATTTTCCGACATGACAGGTCTTTGGATTACCTGTTTTGCGATCTTTGGTGCAATATATTCAGAACCCTGAGACTGATAAATGCATTTTCCATTCTGGTCTGTGATCTGTGCCGAAATGGTAGATGCTGCAAATAACTGTGCATATCCTGTATTGGAGGGGATCAGTCCGGACTGGATGCAGCTTTCAATGATCAAAGCAAACAGAAGGCACAATGTGGCTGTCATATCTTTTGAAACTATTTTCCAGAAAGGCAGATCAAGATAATAAGCAATGCTGTAAGCCGCCGCCACTCCATAAGCGGCAAAAGGCAACCAGCCCATTTTTTTATTTTTAATTTTCCTGCATCTTAACAGAATGATCAAAAGTGCCGCCAGTGCACATCCAAGCTCCCATGCGATTACAATATAATACCCTCTTCCATATCCATAAACTCCTGTTTTATAAGAAGACACTTCTCCAAGTTTTCCCTTCGGAAAGGTAAAAACCAACTGGTGCATATCATTTGTTAATACAATTCCGATCAGAAAAAGTGCAGGAAGAAACAGCAGCCATCGTCTTTTTGGTAATTTATAGCCCTCCGGCTGCCGTATATAAAAGGCCAGATAAAGACTGACCGTAGGGATCAGCAGCATAGGTATATAGTAAAAATACCAGGCGTATCGCCAGGCTGTCGGCATCTCGTCCGATATTTCAAATTTGCACATCCGGATAAACATCCAGAAAATCATCATTGCTGCGATTGCAGTCAGGCAACGACGGATTTCTTTCTGGATAATCCTTTTCCGGAAAGAGATCGCCCACACCACATAAAGTCCTATATAAATAAAAGGTCTTAAAAGACGGCAGGCGGATTCCAGATAAGGATCTGCAACCGACACATAATGAAGCAGAACTGCAGTGCACACGCACAGTGCCACACTTCCGGCATATAATGTAAACTTCTTTTTTTCTGACACTGCTCCTGCTCCTTCCTGTTATGATTTACCATTATGTTTCCAGTATATCAGTTTCTGATACATATGAAAAGAAAGAGATGGAGCTGTCGCTTTAACGAATGAATTTTCGTGAAGCGGCAGCTTCCTTTTTGCTGTTTTAAGGATAAAATCCATCAAAAAACGCTTTTCATTGTTACAGGCTATTATTAAAGACGCACTTTAATAAGCCATTTTTGATGGCTTGAAAAATTATTTTGATAAGTCAAAATTCAGGCACTTTTTATCGGAAATAAATGTGTTCCGGTTCTTCCATTTTGAATCTTATTATGCAGTTTGTTTATGTTTCTTGCCATGGCAAGCAACGTACTCTCTGCAAGAACATTTGCATTTCCTTTGCTTAAATATCTGAGGAACTGCATATCCTGCTTTCAATCTCCAAAGGAGCCTTCCGCCTGTATACTTCGGTTTGTCCTGAAGAGAATCCCTTTTTCTGATAGAATCCGCTCTGGAGTAAGTTCTCTAATCTTTATTGGGCTAATTATTTCCCTAATCGTCAATTTCCTCATAATTCTGTTCTTCATCAACTGCAAATCTGTAAGCAGCAAGAATATCCCTGATTCCTTTATCAGGATTCTGACGTTTAACATCCAAAATCTGAATAAAATCACGGATCATTGTTCGTGGCGTAATAAAAGTAGTCTCCCTTTTCAAATATGCAAGCTTTACAAAATCGATCATCTCGTCCTCCGTAATGACTTTTTCATACTCATTCAACTGAGCATGTATTTCAGCAAGTTTCTCTAAGAGTACATACATTTCTTCTCTCGTCAGCGGAAGTATCTTTATAATCGGGGTCATCATATTCACGATGCTTGGATCCTGGTATGAACCAGTAGATAAACGCGAACGCATTGCTTCATAACTGAAAATACCTTTTTTCTTATCATAGATGCTCTTTGGTATACCACTCATGATAATTCCCAGGTTTTCTGCCTTGCCCTGAAGTGCTGCATTATACATCATCAAGATTTTTTCATAGTTATTCTGGCGAGTGATACCATTTGCTGTATTACAAATATAAGCAAGCTCATCGATGAGAACAATAAATCCCTTATATCCCGCAAGGACAAAAAACTGTGCCCACAGAATGATATAATCAAACCAGTTTTCATCCTGCACTGTTGCATTGATGCCCAGTTCCTTTTTTGCTTCCTGATTGGTTTTGAATTCGCCACGGAACCATCGGAGAACATTTTCCTGTCCGGTCATTTTTTCACTCATATCAGAAGTTCTACTGGCCTTCCAGAATAAGTGCAATCCCATAGTAAATTCATAGCCATATGCAAGAGACTGCAGTTTTGCACAATCTTCTAGCATGAGCGTTTCTGCAATTCGTTCAATATTTGTCTCTCCAAACGGATTCTGAGACATCTGAATGGCAGCACGGGCAAACATATTATTAACCCAGGATTCCAGTACTTTGGCTAACGCTCTTCCGGACTGATTTGTCTTATTGGATACGTTCGCCATCAGTTCACGGTATATTGCCAATCCTTTTTTCTTTGCAGAATTTCCAATCAAGGCTCTATCTGGTGACAAATCCGCCTCTGCCACAATAAAATTATTCTTTACACAGTACTCTTTGATTGTCTGAAGCAGAAATGTTTTTCCACTACCATAATCACCTACCACAAAACGGAATGTAGCTCCACCCTCCTGGATAATCTCTGTATCACGAAGAAGAGAGTCTATTTCTTTCTCTCTTCCAACTGCAATATACCCCAAACCTTCTCGGGGAACAGTACCGCCCCCGAGAGAGTTCATAATGTTTCTATATGTTTTTTTAGGTATACGTTTTTCCATATCCAAACACCCCTACCGATTTACGCATAGTCTTTTGGCTTACCGCAAACCTTACATTTCTTATTAAATAATCCGGTAAATACACCACCACAATACTGGCAGACATTCATCTGTTTGTATCGTATTTTTTGTTGCTCAACCTCCTGCAAAACCTTCTCTTCCTCTGCTCTTCTTTGCTCTTCAAGCTGACGAGCTTCTTCTGCCTTACGCAGTTCTTCTTGCCTGCGGGCATCATCTGCTTTACGCTGCTCTTCCTGCTGACGAGATTTTTCTTCTGCCTTGCACAGTTCTTCTTCCAACTGAGTCCTGCGTTCTGCTTCAGTTCTTCTAAGCTCTGCCTCTTTTTCCCTTTCTGCTTCGAGTTTGCGACGCTCTGCTTCGGATTTTTTCAACTCATCGACCAGTCGAGCACTTCTTTCCTCAGCAAGACGACGCTGTTCTTCAATCATCAGATCAGCTTTGTTCTTGTCATAGTAAACATCATGCTGCTCTTTCAGTTCATCGAGATAATCTTCCTCAACATAAGGCAGCATTTCATCCGTATTGATAATGATTTCTTCATAAAAATCAAGTGCTTTTTCATTAATACGCTCCAGAATCGTTTTGTAATTCGGGAACGGTGAAACAAGCTTCACAAACTCAGTAACACTTTCCGGCTGATCTGCTACTAAAACGTCCAGAACTCTTCTTTCGTCACTATCTAATGTCATATAGAAATTTTCCGGTGCTGTCTGAATTATCGGCTGCTGTACCTGTACACCTGCTGCAGCCGCCGTTTCAACTTCTTCCGGCAGTTCTTCCCATTCCTCTCGGGCAACCAGCTTCTCTTGATTCTTACGAAGAATATTACGAATCTGTGCAAACTGATGAAAATCAAGGGTAAGATCATCCAGTGTAAGTTCCTCAATTGATTTCGTATCGTTGATACTGCTCTCTTTGATTTCTGAAGGACGGTTTACTCTCTTTACAAACTGGTATTCTTTATAGTCGAACCTTGTATTTTTAAAACATTCTTTGAAAAGATTAATCATGATACCGTTTGCAGTAGTAAAGAATATCTGAGTATTCTGCTCTGCCATAGATTTCAGAATATCCAACACGTTCAATACCTGTGTATCATCCATAGTGGCAAGCGGCTCATCCAAAAGCAAAAATTGTGGTGCATCCGGTGCTGCCATATGTAATGCAAACATTACTGCCATAGCGATGGTGGATCTCTGACCAGTACTCATCTCATAAGTTCTTACTTCCTGATTATTCAGGCCTCGAACCGCATAGATACCCTTATCGTCGATATCCAGCTTTTCAAATTCTCCTGAATGATGCATCCACTTGAAGAATTTGCTGATCTGCTGAATATTACTGCGAATTCCCTTTTCTACGAAAGAACTGAGGGAAGGCATCTTTTCAAAAGCCTGTACTGCTCTCGCACAGTGCTCAACCATAGGCTCAACTCTCTTGATTGTTGCCTTGTATTCAGCTAACATCTGGCGTTCCAAAGCAATTAAGTTCTGAGCTTCCAGACGTTCTACTTCTAATTCACACTTATCATATACCGCATGATACTTTAATACCCATTCGCCGAGTACACCTGTAGCCGGCAATTCAAATTTTGTCCTCAAGGTTTCAAGTGCCTGCTCGATGGCACGGTTAATATCCATATCAAGAGCTTCCAGCTGTGATTCCAGACTATGGATCTCACTTCTTAGAAGTTCTTCCCTCTGCTCATTCTGCTGAATCTTTTTCTGGTGATCTACGATAGCACTTTCAGATAATGCCAGTTCCTGCTGAATTTTCTGCAATCTATTCTGCAGGAATTCTGCGTAGATACCCTTTCCATTTTTCTTATACTCTAAATATGTAGAATCCGTGCTGGTATATTCCTTACATGCATTGATATTGCGGATAGAGAATCCCTGGTTATCAAGAGCTGTTTGCTGCTCAACAATCTCTTCTTTTCTTTTCTCCTTTTCAGCCTTTGAAGTAACATATTCATACAACTTTTTATAATCTGAGCCACATTTTCTTACTATTGGAACAACGTCTGCCAGTTTCAACAGTTCCTTCTTTGCTCTATCGATCAGCTTTTGACGATCCAAAATCTTCTCCAGCTCCATAATGCGTCTGCTGAGTTCCTGAATTTCAGTAATCAAAGCATCCATTTTGTCATCAATCACTACCGCATTGTCAATGATATCAATCAACTGCTGAGTAGTATCATACTCATGACCGCAAAGAGGACACTTTGCATCGCTCATGAGAGTTTTGCCGATTTTTCTAAGTTCAATCGCTTGTTGTTCTTTTTCCCCGAAAGCCTTTTTCTCTTCGTTATATTTGTTTTCAACCTGACGTCTTCTTGCTTTGGCCGCTTCTAGCTCCGCCTCATAGTGCTGCTTTTCATCCTCGGATAATCCCTGGTGATCATTCAATTTCAGGAAATTAATAATAGCAGGTCTTTGTTCAATTTTTGAAATATGATACAGTTCACGCTCAATCTGGGTCAGTTCACCCAGAAGATCATTTACGAGTTTAATGGTCTCTTCATGACTAAGTACATTCTGAATAATTGTCCAATTGCGAATGTCTGTGTTAACACAATCCAGTCTCTGCTGAATACCGGTCTGTTTTTCTCTTTCATCAAATATTTTCTTCTTGATAGTTCCATTTTCTTCAGCAAGTCTGGTAATTTCCTCTGATTTATCTTTTCGCCGTCTGGTATAAAGGAGATTATTCTTCTTTGCCTCAGTCACCTGTGCTGCAATCGCCTTAAATCTCATTCTTTCCATATTGTGCACAGAAAGAACATCCACATACTTGCGAATTGCCTTCATTTCTTCTAAAATCTTCGGATATCTGTCGCTAGATCCCTTCGGAAGACGAGCACGCCCTATGAGTTTTAGTGCAATAATACCAGCCTCAATCTCCTCAGATTTAGAACTATCTGTTTTTTGAGCCAAGCTTCTTTCATAAATATCCGCCATATTTCTGGCTTCACTCAGTTCGCTCCGCAGTTCTGTGTAGCGATCATTAAAGGCTCTCTTAAATCTCTGCCACTTCTTCTCATGATCGACGACTGTTTCGCCGAACATGAGATTTCCGAACATAGATGCAAAACTATCTTCACTATTATCAGACTCATGAATAAACTTATAAGCTGCTTCTGAGTCAAATGCATTGAAACGGTTAAAGTTTTCATTCAGATTGGATTTAGTTCTCCCAATCGGAACACCATACCATACACGCTCAATTTCTTTATTATTTTTTTTAGAGAATCCAGGTGTAAATGTATGAACTCCCGCTTCTGTATCGTATATATGTAATTTAGGAAAACTATCAGTAGGAAGCTTTACCTTGAAGTCCTTTACTCGACGGACTTCCGCTGTAAGTGCATACTCAATCGCTTCAAGAACGGATGTTTTTCCAGATCCATTAGCTCCATAAAAAAGGTTAATCTGACCAAAGGTCATCATTTTCTGGTCAAAACAGAAATCTCTGAACCCAGTAGTCTCTAATGATTTCACCCACTTAATCTGTGGTACTTTAGAATGCTTCATCGTAGAATAATCATCGTCATGAACATAATCCGCATCAAAGCGCTGTCCACCCAGATAACTCGCTACCTTCTTTGCGGAATATGGTTCAGTCAGACATGCAGTCAGATGTTCTTCTCTCAAAATACGATCCCACTCCTGAACAGGAGAAGCTGCACTAATCTCATCACTGGAAGTTTTTACAATACCATTGATAAAGGTGATCGTCTCATCCTCAGAAAATACATATTTTCTGCCGTAAGTCTTATTACTCTCAATAACCTGAATCGGAATATTGTCAGAATTATCATCCAGAATGTATACGATATATACCATAGCCTTGCTGTTATCCTGGCGGATATCTTCACGGTACAATTCTCTCTGGAAATTGCTCCATTCCTCTTCATTATCAATAATGTCACGAATATGAGTATCTTTCTGGTAAATGATGATGTACTTCTCATCACTGTATTTAGCTTCACAGAAATGGCATTCGAAACCATGAATATCTACGCTCTGGAGCTCACAAATACCTGTTTTCTCTACAATACGAGCAAATCCCTTTGTTTCGTCTTCTTCACGCACAGTATTTACATGTTCTCTGCGGATATTACCCATAGCTTCCACTGCGTCCATGTACTCTTTCTGTGTTCCTTCATCAAAAAATGTATTGGTTTTGCTAACATCGATCAGCTCATCCAAAACATCTAATTCAACATCAGCGTCCCAGTCCATATCATCCAAATGCTTTTCATACAGAGATTCAACGAATTCATCGTATCCATCTTGGTCATACAGAGCCTTCATGGAGTTGACATAGCTGTCCTTGATATGCAATTTATAAGAAAGTGCATGAAAAAATGCTGTATTAAGGAGAACCAAGTAATTAGAATACGAATTACTCTGATTCCAATAGTTCTTGGTCATATTTGCACAGCACATAAAAATGGTTTCATACACGATTATTGTGACACGGCTATCTCCGAGTCTATCCATCAACTTACAGGAAAGAGGAACATATACTTCATCATCTGCTACGATAAACTGAATGTTGATCAGTCCGATAACATGTAATGATTTTGCAAGTTTTCTTGTATATTCTGCGATGATTCGTTTAATCCTGTCTGTTAAATTAATAGATGGATATACGGAAATGCTGTCTCCTGAATGGATTCCGGCACGTTCCACATGTTCCATGATTCCTGGGATCAGAATATCTGTTCCATCACAAACAGCATCAACTTCGACTTCTTTACCAACCAGATATTTATCAATCAAGATTGGATGTTCCTGCTCGTAACGGTTGATAACTTCCATAAATGCTGTAATATCTTCATCAGATACCGCAATCTGCATTCCCTGTCCACCAAGTACATAAGAAGGTCTTACAAGAACTGGATATCCAAGTTTATGAGCAAC
>ENA-OPCM01002293-OPCM01002293.1-human-gut-metagenome-genome-assembly--contig:-NODE-2293-length-11123-cov-2.107517_pt1 | contig 11123 bp, 10 predicted proteins | sample MGYA00241252_ERZ501484 | MGnify/ENA primary metagenome ERZ501484 (study PRJEB25962, sample SAMEA2042583) | human gut metagenome | biome: human gut; feature: human-associated habitat; material: faeces...
AATCCATTTGTTATGCAGAGTATGGATGGTCTGTGGTGGTCTTCGGATACAATAGATGAAGAAGATAATCAAGAAGAGGATACTACAGAATTACCGGATTTGGATACAGAGAATTCAACAGATTCAGAGGATATTCAGAGTGGAAATACCATAGAAGATTACGAGACAGAAGGGCAGCATGATGGTCTGACAATTCAAAATGCAATGCTGGCAGTTTATAATTACCTTCAGGAGCAGAATACACTTCAAAATATGGCGTTCAGTTACACGGCGAATGCAAAGGGAGAAGTCTATGCTGTCGTCAGCGAAACGCAGGAAACAAAGAACGGTAATACGGTAAATGTGAGATACTGTCTGTACGATAATGGTTCCAAGACAGATGCAGATGGTAATTCCTGCGAAGAACTGGTGTTAGAAAAAGTATATCCGGATGGCAATTACGAGACCGAATTGGTAGATTTTTATCTGGTAAATGCAGATACGATGCAGGTGACAGACGAACAGAAGAATACGTGGTAAAATAAATTCTGGGGAAGTAGGTGCATTGTATGACAATGAGAGAAAAAATAAAACTATTATCGTAAATGTTTCAAGCGGACTGGGTTCTTTTGGAAGTATGCAAAAGGACTCCAAGACATAAGAGGTGAACTGCGCTGATCCAGGTGCCACGGCAACAGATTTGAATGTCGACGGAGGAAAGCAAACAGTACAGGCGCAATCGTAAAACTTGCAATGATTGATAAAACCGGACTAACAGTAACTTTTATTAGTCGATTTGGAAATATGCCTTGGTAATCAACAATTCCGGTTTTACTGACTAAGAAAATGAGGAGGATTCATAATGAGTGAGAAAACAGAGATTACTTTTATGCAAACAAGACTAATCCGGCTTGCTTCAGAAGAGTGGCATTTACCTGTTGAACAGATTATCCACTTGTTTAAAGAAGCCGATGTTCTTGGATATATAGAAAAATGCTATGGGATTTTTCATTGTGAAGGCGATGAAGCTGTGCTTGAAGATATTACTGAATTTTTGCAAAGAAAGGGGATAGAGATTAGTGCTTGAGTTAAAAGATGGATTTGTTCTCTATCATGGAAGTTATTGTGAAGTAAAAGAGCCAGATCTTGCCAAATGTGCAAAGAGAAAAGATTTTGGACAGGGATTTTATTTAACCACATCAAAGGAACAGGCAGAAAGTTTTCTGAGAACCTCAATAGCCAAAGCCATCGCAACCGGAACAATTGAAGAGGGGCAGAAGTTTGGATATATTTCAACTTTTGAATTCAAACTTTCAGAAAATCTTGAAACGCATATTTTTGAAAATGCAGATGTAGACTGGTTACATTGCATTGCCGCTCATCGAAAGAAAAAAATGTTCATCGAAGTTGAACGTGAAATGGCAAGGTATGATATCATTGCAGGAAAGATTGCGGATGATGCAACAAACGCTACCCTTACTGCTTACCTTGCCGGGGTTTTCGGGACAGCAGGCGATAAGGAAGCAGACGATTTCTGCATCAGACAGTTGCTGCCCAATAAACTAAAAGATCAATATTGCTTCAAAACAGAAGCCGCTATTAGGTGTCTGAAATTTGTGAAAGGTGAGAAGATATGGCTGAAGTAACAATTCCAAAAGAAAAAATGAATTATACAATAGACCTTCTTATCACTATGGTGACAGATGAGATTGCAGAAGAAACGGGCAAGGACAGAAAAGAGATATTGACAGATTTTCTATGTTCAAAGACAGGAAAAGCACTGTATGATGAGAAGACAAAGTTGTGGTGCACTGGCCCGGCATATATAGCTGAACTGTATATGGAAGAATTAAAGAAATCCTGATATGGGATGTGAGTTTAAATTTATACGACAATATGGTGATAAAAAACTTCTATTTCGAGGAAGTAACAAATAAACCTATATTATTCACGGCATAGCCGTGAATAATATAGGTTTATTTATAAATTTTTATGTTACAGAAAATTACTGTGTTATGCTAACGGCAGAGAAATCTGAAAAGTAGAACCACCGCCCGGGGTATCCAGTACAGAGATTGTTCCTTTATGAAGTGAAATGATCTCATACGCAATACACAGTCCCAGACCAAAATGCTGCCTGTTATTTCTGGCAGAATCTGCCTGGTAAAAACGCCGGAAAACAGAAGTCTTGGCAAAATCCGGAATACCGGGTCCGTTGTCTTTGACGCGGATAAGAAAGTGCGTTTCGGTCTGTGAAAGGGAAAGAATAATTTTCCCGTTTTCGGGGACATAACTGATGGCATTGTCAAGAAGGATTCCAAGCACCTGACTGATCCTTTCCGGGTCACAGGGACAGGAAGGGATTTCCTCTTCCGGAAGTTCAATGAAAAATTTCATATGGTGGTCCTGCATCAGGGGTTCATACTTTTCGTAGGTATCCAGAAGTAAAGTATCCAGTTCACAGAAAACCGGATGCATTTTCCAGGAATGGTTATCTGCATTTGACAGAGAGAGCATATCATTTATCAGGAGGGACATTCGCGTCCCTTCTTTTTCTATGACTGAAAGAAAATGTTCCTGTTCTTTCGGATCTGCCTTTTTCATGGCAGAGATTCCGGACAGGATTACTGCCAGAGGGGAGCGAAGCTCATGGGAGGCAGCAGCGATAAATTCGGTCTGTTCCTGCCTGCTTTTTTCCAGGGGAGTGATCATTCTTCCGGTAAAGAACCAGGAACAGATACTCAGAGCCAGAATTGCCAGAAAAGCTGCGCCGGAGAATGCAAGTCTCTGTAACAGAATCCTGTGTTTTACAGAATCCAGGGAATACAGGATGATCATACTGACGGTTCCGTGGCTCTTGGGGATCAGAGCAGTGGAAACATAGAAATCTTTCATCTGAAAAAAGATCCGTTTTGTCAGTTTACTGACCGCACCGGGATTGGAAAGATCAAGTGCATAGGAAGCAGCAGAGATTTCTTCTGCCTTCCGGAAAATCGTTTCATCCAGAGAATCCGTCTGTAGTTTTTTCAGATAAAGAGAATTTCCGTTGTCTCTGATATCCATGGAAATATCATAATTTTTTTCTGCCTGCAAAATCCAGTCACTGCTGATGATACTCTGCGTTTCCAGATGAGAGATACAGGAGATGGCGTTGTTCTGAAAGGTATTCCACGCATTCTGGCCTGTGCTGTTTTCTGCGATGAAATTACAGGCAGTTGTCATAATAAAAATGACGATGCCAATGATCAGAGCAGAGAAAAAAGTCATTTGAATATGAAGTCTGTGAAACATGAAATATTTACTCCTTTATGAGATTGTATGGTAATTGTATCATGAAAACCTGTAAATAATCTCTAAAAAAATTCCTGTAACCGAGTATAGAGACAATTTAGAGAAAACTCATGTATAATGAAAGATCAGGAGGATGAAAACAGATGAAAATTTTACTGATAGAGGATGACAGGGAACTGGCAGATAGCATGAGATTTCAGCTCGAAAAAGAAGGCTATGAGACAGATATCTGCGATGACGGAGAAGAAGGGCTTTATTATATGAAAGAACGAAGCCATGATCTGGTGATCCTGGACCGGATGCTCCCGTCCATGGATGGTATCACTGTTTTGCAGGAAGCCAGAAAGAATCATGTTTCCACACCGGTGATCATGCTGACTGCACTGGGAGAATTACAGGATAAACTGACCGGACTGAAAGGCGGCGCAGATGACTATATGGTGAAGCCGTTTGCCTTCGAAGAACTTCTGGCAAGAATACAGTGCATGGTTCGAAGACCCGGAAGATGGGAGAACACGGCAGTATTATCGCTCGGAGATCTTATTTTTGATCCCGAAAGCGGCAGACTGGAAGGAAACGGAAAGGAATGTACCCTTTCCAAACGGGAAGGAGCACTTCTGGAGCTGATGCTTCGAAACGCTGGTCAGACACTTCCGAGGGAGGTGATCCTCAACCGTGTCTGGGGAGCAGACAGCGAGGTGGAGGATGGAAATCTGGATAATTATATTCATTTTCTGAGGCGAAGATTAAAAAGTGTAAGAAGTACACTGAACCTGAAAACCGTCCGGGGAATTGGATATCGGCTGGAAAATTAGAGAAAGTTTAGAGATTTGCCTGTTACAATCCATTTATCCTGAGAGGGACAGAAAGAAAATAAAAACATGGAGGTATATCCTGATATGAGAAAAATAAAAAGATGGAAACAGGGAATCGCCGTTGCCGGAGTGATCGCACTTACCGGCAGCCTGTTTGCCGGATGTGGCGGTGCAGATGGAAAAAATTCCGGAAGCAAAGGAAAAACAGGAAGCAGCAATCAGGCAGGAAATGCAGATACAGCAGATCTTGTGAATGTAAATACTGACAATTCAGATGGCAAAAAAACAAAAGATGAGAGCACAAAAGCAATGGGACGTTTTCTGGAAAATGATCTTACAGTACCTGAAAACAGCCAGTTTCTGAGAGATGTCAAAGTACTCGACTCAGGTGCATTGCGCATGGTTTATTACAGTACAGCAGATAACTGTTATTATGCAGCAGATTCTGCAGATAATGGAGAAACCTGGACGAATGGAAAAAGTCTGGAAGAACTGTTGGGGCTTAAGGAGAATCTGGGAGAATATATCAGCGTTGTCTCTGCAGCAGCGGATGGAAGTATACTTGTCGGGGCAGATCTGTCTCCTGACAGGGACAATGAAAATGCACAGACAACAGCCGACAGTGGGGAAGAGGATTCTGCGTATGACAACCTGAAAATGGAATTTTTCTATCTTTCCCCTGATGGAAATGTACAGAAAGTTGATACCGGAGATACGCTTCAGTCTTCCTATACATTTCAGGCATGTTTCACAGAGAATGGGACAGTTCTTATCGTAGATCCCGATAATGGCGTAGCAGAGATCAATCCTTCAGATGGAAGTCTGGTGAGAAGATATGAGAAAGGAATCAATGTTGATTTTATCGGAACAGCAGGAAAAATGTTGTTTACCATTCAGGATCAGACTCTTCACGGATATGATCTGGATACTGGAAAACCACTGGACAATATCAGCGCGCTTACAGAGCAGATCCAGTCTGATGAGCAGGATGTCAACTGGACAACAACCAGCAGTTTTCCGCTTATGTTCTTAAAGGGAGATGAGGATAACAGCCTTTTTTATATTGATCATACCGGTGTTTACAGATATGTTCTGGGAGGCAGCACAGTGGAACAGATAATCGATGGTTCCTTGAATTCGCTCAGTTCACCGGATACAGGAACTGTAGCATGGGGACAGGACAGCGATGGAAATTTCTATGTGGGCTGTAATGCAGGCGAGGATATCAAAATTTATTCCTATGTATATTCCAAAGATACCCCAACGACACCGGATACAGAGCTGACAGTTTATTCCCTGAAAGACAGTAACTTCATAAAACAGGCAGCAGTGCTTTTCCAGAAAAAATATCCGGATATTTATGTGAATATCGAGGCGGGAATGTCAGGAGATGATTCCGTCACAGATACGGATGCGCTGAAAGTGCTCAATACAGAGATCATGGCCGGAACAGGACCGGATGTTCTGCTGCTGGATGGAATTTCAGAGGATACCTATATAGAGAGAGGAATGCTGGAGGATTTAAGCGGGGTATTAAAAGACGAAGATATCCTGCCAAATATCAAAGATGCATATACAAAAGAGAATGGAAGCATTTATACCATGCCTGTCAAGTTCGGCATTCCGATGATAGAGGGAAATAAGGATATCATCGCCGGAATTACGGATCTGACAACAGAGGCTGATGCAGCGGAAAGCCAGAAAGACAGCTATGGAAAACTGAAATTTTTCAGCTCTTTTTCCATATCACCGTCCTGGCTGATACAGGGAACCATAGACAATAGTACACCGGCATGGATGAACGAGGACGGAACCCTCAAAGAAGATGCACTGAAAGAATATCTGGAGCAGGTAAACAGGATCTGGCAGACTCAGAAGGATGCGATAGAAGAGACAAAGAAAGCTTACCAGATGGGTGATGACTGGGCGAATTCAGATCGTTCCGGATATACAAATATTGCAGGATCGATAACGGATCTGCTTGTAAAAGTCAATACAGTGGTGGCAGGCGGTCTGCTTTCACCGGAGGGTCTGGTGTATCTGGATTCTGCAAAAAAAGTAGATCCGGATCTGGATTACAGACTTCTGAACGGACAAAGCGAGAATTGTTTCTATCCAAGGAGCATTGTGGGAATCAGTGCAAAGGCATCTGAAAAAGAAGCGGCAGAGAAGTTCGTAAAGTTCCTGTTTGAAGAGGAATCCCAGAGAGCAAGCAATGATGAAGGACTGGCTGTAAACAGCAAGGTTTATGAAGATATGGCTTACTGGAAAATGGGAAAATCCAGTGGAGATACCATTGGCTCGATCGGAACCTCTTATGATACGGGAGATGGTAATATCAAACAGTTTGTGATGGACGAGATCATTCCGGAAGATGAAGCAATACAGAACATCATGGATCTGGGAAAAACACTTACTGTACCTGCAAAGAGTAATCAGATCATCCGAAGTGCAGTAACGGAATCCGGTGAGAAATACCTCAATGGAGAAACGGGGCTGGATGATGCTGTGAAAGAGATCATGCAGGAAGTAAATCTGTATTTATCTGAATAAGCGGCTGTCTGCTGCTTACCCAACACTGCAAGGTAAGGGAGTTTAAGAGAATGAAGATTAATTTAAAAGAACACTTATCTTTAACAGAGAAACGGAACGCAAAATCAGATTTGCTGTTTAGTCGGAAACGAAATCGCAGAAGATGTGTAGCTTTCAGAAATACAGAAAAAGGTCTGGCTTTTATTCTTCCGAGTTTTGCAGGTGTCTGCATTTTCTGGCTGATCCCGTATGTGGATGTGATCCGCAGATCTTTTTGCGGGGCAGTGAATGGAGAATTTGTGGGGATAGAGAACTACAGGACGATATTTGCAAACAAAGCGTTTCGTCTGGCCGCAGGCAACACACTTCGGTTCTTCGGAGTGTGTGTGCCGCTGCTGGTGGTATTGTCTCTGATCATAGCAGTCCTGCTTGCAGGGCAGAAAAGATTTACGCAGATTCTGAAAAGTTTCTTTCTTCTGCCAATGGCAATCCCTGTAGCATCAGTGGTACTTCTGTGGAGACTGCTGTTTGACGATCAGGGCTTATGGAATCACCTGCTTCATATGTTATCTGTTCGGACGACTGACTGGATGAATACAGGTGCTTCTTTTTATGTACTGGTGATCAGTTATATATGGAGAAATCTTGGATATGATGTAGTGCTCTGGATGGCAGGATTGTCTGCCATTCCGGCGGCACTTTACGAGGCAGCAAAAGTGGACGGGGCAGGGGAGTGGAAATGTTTTACGAAGATCACACTCCCGAATCTGCTCCCGTCCCTTTTTACGATCGTGGTACTTTCTGTACTCAATGCATTTAAGGTTTTCCGTGAGGCATATCTGGTGGCCGGTGATTATCCGCAGGAAAAAATGTATCTGCTTCAGCATCTGTTTAACAACTGGTACAGGGACTTGTCGCTGGATAAGATGTCGGCTGCGGCAGTGGTGACCGGACTGGTGATTTTTCTGCTGATCCTGGGCTTGTGGAAAGCCTGGGGGAAAGGCGGGGCAGAATGAGAAAAGTTATGCAGATATTCCGTATCAGGAAGATAGGAAGCCTGCTCCTTGTACTCCTTGCAATGGTGGCAGTATTTCCGGTATTTTTTTCAGTTACAGGATCACTGATGGGGCAGAAGGAATTAAATGATCTTCTGGGGGCGGTACTGACAGCAGACAGTGGATCTGCTTCCGGTCAGGCAGTCAGTTATGTATTCTGGAGAGTACTTCCGCTTTATCCGACGCTGAGATCCTATGTGAAAGTCCTGCTGGATTCTCCGGAGTTTTTTGTGATGTTCTGGAATTCCGTAAAGATTACTGTCGGAGTTCTGGCAGGGCAGATCCTGGTGGGAGTACCGGCAGCGTGGGGATTTGCCAGATATCGTTTTCCGGGAAAAAATCTGCTGTTTATGATCTATGTGGCATTGATGATGATGCCCTTTCAGGTAATGATGCTCAGTAATTATCTGGTTCTGGATCAGATGAAACTTCTGGATCATCTGTGGGGGATTATTCTTCCGGCGGCCTTTTCCACGTTTCCGGTTTTTATCATGTATCGTTTCTTTGAGAGTATTCCGGAGGCACTGATGGAATCTGCGCGGCTGGACGGGGCGGGTGAGCTGCTTATTTTTATCAGAATCGGAATCCCTCTGGGTTCTGCGGGTATCATTTCGGCACTGGTTCTGGGATTTCTGGAATACTGGAATCTGATCGAACAGCCAATGGCATTTCTGAAGACCAAAAGTCTGTGGCCGCTGTCTCTGTACCTTCCACAGATCGATATCTCCCAGACAGGAAAGGCATTTGCGGTATCTGTTCTGGTTCTGATCCCGGCAGTGATCGTTTTTCTGGCAGGGCAGGATTATCTGGAACAAGGGATCATATCCACGGCAATCAAGGAATAGAGCGACAGAAACGAGAGGATTTATCTATGAAGAAAATAAAACTGATAAAAATTCTGGCAGGATTTTTTGCCCTGATGCTTTTGTTTACTTTTCTGTCCAGGGCGGCAGATTCGGTGAATGTAGCACAGGTAGAGACAAAAACAGCTCAGAATCAGGTGATCACGCATGAGGTGACCGGCACAGGTAAAGTGATGGGAACCAGAGAACGGGCAGTTTTTACCCAGGAGGGACAGAAGGTGGAGCAGGTTTATGTGCAGGAAGGACAGAATGTGAAAAAAGGGGATGCGCTGCTGAAGTTTTCTGTAAAATATCTAAAAAAAACCATAAAGGAAAAACAGGATGCCATAGATGTTCTGCAGGGGAAGATCAATGATCTGATCAGTGCAGAGTCTGTGAATCAGCAGAAGAGAAATAATGAGTTTTCAGATGCACAGGAAAATTATAACAGTGCGGTTTCCAGCGGAAATTACAGTGTGCAGGCGGCACAGAATGAGGCAGCCATAGCCAGACAGAAGCTTCAGGATTATTACGCACAGCGGGATGCGGCGCAGAATGACGTACAGGATAAGATACCGGATGAGGAGAAGTTCAGTGATTCCAGCGAGTTTGATGATCCGGGAAATACAGACGATTTCGGGAATACAGATGATCCGGAGAACTCCGATGATTCCGGAAATACGGATCGCACAGATAGCGAAGGGAATAAAAATACATCAGGAAACGGCGACAATTCGAATGCGCAGGACAATTCTCAGGAGCAGGCATTGATTGATGATATCCGGGCGAAAGAGGAGGCGGTCAATGAAGCCATGCTCAGCCGCAGAAGAGAACTTCAGTCAGCAGAGCAGGCAATCCGGGATACGCAGATCGGTGATGCTTCGGATTCCACACTGGAGAATACGCAGGCGGAACTTGAGACTGCGCAGAAAGATCTGGAAACGTTGCAGAAAGTGCTGGCACGAAAGGGAAAAGTGAAAGCACCCTGTGATGGTGTGATAAAGAGTCTGAGTGCAGTGACAGGAAGCCAGACAGGAGCGGAAGCTGCGGTTGTCCTTTATGAATCCAAAGGAACCTTTCGGTTTCAGGCAGAGGTCAGCAAAGATGATCTGAAATACATAAAGAGTGGCGGAGAGGTAATTTTAAAAGGTGCGGATGAAAAAGAGATTACAGGAGCGAAAGTGGAGTCTGTGAAAGAGGACAGCAGTAATGAAAATCAGTACATTCTTTCTGTACAGGTACCGGAGGGAACTCTTTCCATAGGAGATACTGCGGAATTTACAATTTCTCAGGATGCAGGTCCTTTTAATGCCTGTGTTCCGCTGAGCGCATTGTATGAGGAAAATGGCAGATACTATGTTTATGTGACAGATACACAGAACACCGTTCTGGGTGAGGTACTGGTAGCGCGAAAAACGTATGTGAATGTGAAAGATAAAAATTCTTCCACTGCTGCGCTGGAGAACGGGGATTTATCAAGTGACCAGAAAATCGTGACTTCCAGTGACAGAGAGATCAGCAGCGGCAGCCGGATCAGGCTGCTGGAGGAATGAGTGTCAGAAGTCAGAGTGCCTTTTTAAGGAAAGCCGGTACTCTGACTGTGTGGCTGATTATTTTCTGTATTTATTTTCTGGGAGTCTATAATTATGTGCAGATCAGAAATGATACAGCAGTATCGGTGTTTCTGTCCGCAGCTTATCCTGACAGGAAAGGAGCAGAAAATATCCTGAAGCAGGAAAGAAAAAGTGAGAAGCCTTATGATGTATGTTTTTATGCAGATGCAGGGTTGAGGGAGATTTCTGCGAAAGAAGGAAACCGGCAGGCACAGGCGATGACTGTGTATCTTAAGGGAAATCCCGCAGGGTATGACTGGCAGGCAGCAGCTCTGACAGAAGGTGATCCGGATGGCTGCGTGATTGATGGTACAACTGCCTGGGAGCTCTTTGGCAATAAGGTTCCGGGTGGTCAGATTCTGTTTCAGGGACGTACTTATACTGTCAGGAAAGTTGCGGACTGGGGGCAGAAAATTCTGGTTTTCGGGGCGGCTTCTGCGGATGATACCGAGACGGAACTTTTTTATAATCGTTTGTTTATCAGAAGGAGAAATGGAGAAACCGAAGAAAGTACAGTGAACGGATTTCTGATGAAATACGGACTTCAGGGAACTGTGGTATCCTCGACTTTACCGAAAAATGCAGGACTGGCGGCATTACTGCTGCTTCCGGCGGTTCTTTCTGGCAGTCTGTGGACGGAAATAAGCAGAGAAAAAAAGAACTATACAGTGAAAGATGCAGAGTACTGGTTCTGCAACCTGCTGTACAGTGACAGCATCAGAAGCAAATCGTACAGCACTGTCATACAGCCTTGCGCCAACTTCTTCTTCCAGATAGGTTTCCACGAAATGAGAGCCACCTGCTGTAGCGAAAAGGAAGCCTACAATTCCAATGAAAATGTAACTGCAGATCAGTTTGCTGTGAACCGTTTTTCTCATTCGCTTTTTACCTCGAACTTATATCCGATTCCCCAAACCGTTGTTAGTTTCCATGCCGGATGATCTTTGAACTTTTCACGTAATCGCTTGATATGCACATCCACGGTACGGGTATCAC
>ENA-OPCM01002298-OPCM01002298.1-human-gut-metagenome-genome-assembly--contig:-NODE-2298-length-11108-cov-1.988691_pt1 | contig 11108 bp, 10 predicted proteins | sample MGYA00241252_ERZ501484 | MGnify/ENA primary metagenome ERZ501484 (study PRJEB25962, sample SAMEA2042583) | human gut metagenome | biome: human gut; feature: human-associated habitat; material: faeces...
CTGTGAAGCACGGACGGAGAGGGTCGATTTTTATTTGCAGACTGTTCACAGGATGTTTCTTGCATAAACTCCCCTGTTTTCCTATAATATAGTTCCTATTTGAAACAATTGAGAAACGGAGGACTTGCCCATGGCAGCTGAAAAGAAAACTTCCCCCAACGTAGAAAGCCGCCTGCGCCACAACATCCTGAAAATGCCCCAGGAGGTGTATGCCGCCAGCGGCATCGTCATCAACGGGCGGCGGCTGAAAAGCTTTGTATTCACCACCGACCTTGCCATCATCCGCAACTGCGACGCGGACGCGGTGTTCGCGGTCTATCCTTTCACGCCCCAGCAGGCCATCAGCGATGCCATCATCAAGGCATCCTACATCCCGGTGTTCTGCGGTGTGGGCGGCGGCACCACCCATGGCGTGCGCACCCTGAACCTTGCCCGCGACGTGGAGAGCCAGGGTGCCATGGGCGTGGTGCTCAATTCCCCCATCTCTGACCTGAACCTGCTGGCGGTCTCGCGGGTGGTGGACATCCCGGTCATCATCACAGTGACAAAAGAGAACACCAACATCCAGAGCCGCATTGATTCCGGGGCATCCATCCTGAATGTGGCCTGCAGCACCGACACGCCCCGGGTGGTGGCAAAGATCCGGGAGCAGTTCCCGGATGTGCCCATCATCGCCAGCGGCGGCAAGACCGGCGAGAGCATTTCCGCCACCATTGCAGCGGGTGCCAACGCCATTACCTACACGCCGCCCTCCCCGGCTGTGCTGTTCAAGGAAATGATGGAGAAATACCGGGAATGATTTATGCAAGATGCTGTAACTTTTTTCTGTTACAGCGTCTTTTTTACGCCATGAAAGGAGATATTTCAGAAATTTTTGAATTTTTGCGAAATAATTGTTGACAAATCGCGGTCGATTGGCTATAATAATAAAGCACTGTTCAAGTGCACAAAATAAATATGGCGGTATAGCTCAGTTGGCTAGAGCATTCGGTTCATACCCGAAGTGTCACCGGTTCAAATCCAGTTACCGCTACCACGTTACAGAGTTTCGCTAAGATAAGGGGGACGGTCGTCCGCAGTAGTGGACGATGAAAGTCGGAGGTTTTAGCGAAGCTCTGTATTTGTAAGGCCCGTTGGTCAAGCGGTTAAGACACGGCCCTTTCACGGCTGTAACATGGGTTCGATTCCCGTACGGGTCACCAAACTAAGCTTCTGATTTTCTTCGATGATGCGTTGAAAATTAGGAGCTTTTTTATTACCCTTTTTGCAAGTACCACAATCGTACCACACTTTTAAAATAAACGCAAGCCCTGTAACATGGGAACAGGATTGCCGCGGAGTAAATTATAGCCGTGGCAATCCTGTTTTTTGTTGTTCCTTTAAAAATTATAAAAGCGTGGATTGGAAAATTGTAAAGGAGCTTTTGCGGCATATCCTCGCTTTTTAAAATTATGGCTGCGGTATTCCACAGTCACCTTGACAACTATCCAACCTCACTTTTGTCCGCTAATCGCGGAACAACCCGCAACCCCTTATCCCGGTGGGATAACACGGGCAAAGATTGGGAAAACGAAAGTGAGGACACGAAAATGAAAGAGACTGTTAAGACTTCCCGGACGGCTGGTTACTTGGAGAAAATTTTCCGCGCGTTGAATGTAAAGTATTTCAACGGTGAGTTGGAGGAGCCTATCATCACGATACAGAGCACGCCCAGAGCCTACGGACACGTCACCGTAGCCAAGGCATGGCAGAGAGGAGACACAACCCGCCATGAGCTTAACATCGGCGCTGGGACGCTTGCACGGCCCATAGAAAACGTGGTGGCGACCACCCTCCACGAGTGTGTACACTTGTGGAACCTTCAAAACGGCATACAGGATTGCAGCAGGGGCGGCGCATACCACAACAAAAAATTTAAGGAGGCCGCCGAGGCCCGCGATTTGAAAATCAGTTACGACCCGCGCGTTGGATGGAGCATCACCGAGCCGACCGACGCGCTGTGTGAGTTCATTTTGGAACAAGACTGGCAGGACATCAGCATGAACCGCATTGAAGATTTCTACGCCCCGCGTGGCAAGGGCGCAGGGGACGCCACGGGCAAGCCGACAGGAAGTAACCCCAACAGCCACAGCATCAAGTATGTTTGCCCCTGCTGTCACAACAGCGTGCGAGGGACAAAGGTTGTGCGCATAAAATGTGCCGACTGCGACATGATGATGACCGCACAATAAAGAGAACCGGGAGTGAAAGCTCCCGGCTTTTTGCTGCAAAATTCGGGCCGCAAGCGGCCTTACTCCATTTTGATGTCTACTATTCAAAACGAGTCAACTTTATTCGTGGTGGGGTAACAAGCTGTTACCTCACCGGTTCTTTTCTACGTTTCTACGAGCGAATGCTTTTACAAAAAGAGGACGGTGCAGGTCGTTAAAACGACTGCGCCGTCCCCGTTTTTGAGGTTTTGATGTCAACTTCTCAATTTAGGAACCGTCCCCATTTTTCTTATAATTTACTATTTTTCAAAAAGCCATTAGCAAAGGATGCCCACATCTTCCGGAGGGCAACTCTTATCAGCCTCACCGGGAATCACTGTGCCCCACCAGTCGGTGTTGGAGTCTCCACCGCTCGGCTGAGACGGCTGTGCAGGCTCGGGATTGCTCGGCTGCGCCGGTTCAGGGTTACTAGGCTGTGCCGGTGCCGGGTCAGGCTGCGCAGGAGCCGGAGCAGCAGGCTCCGGATTACTGGGCTGTACCGGCGTAACGGGAGCGGACGGCGTAGCGGGAGCAAACGGCGTAACCGGCGCAACAGGTGCCGGATTAGTCGGCGTCACGGCAGCACTGTTGCTGGAACCGCTGTTTTTATAAGTCTTGTTGCTGGTCGTGACCTTCTTCGGCTGTTCAACCGTCACTTCGTAGTTGGCACTCTCCTCACCAGCAGTCGCCGTGATGGTTGCATTCCCAGAGGAGATGGCAGTTACCTTCCCATTGGAATCGACGGTAGCGACCTTTTCGTTGCTGGACGACCACTCGATGGTGGTCTCGGCGGCAACCTCTTCGGGGGCAACAGTTGCCTTAATGGTGTGAGAGTTACCGACCGTCAGTTTGCCTTCGTTGGAATCGAGCGTGATGCTTTCAACCTCATAGAACGCTTTCACATGAGTCGTCTTCTCGGTGACCTTTTCGCCATCCTGCATAAGGGTCGTGGTGATGTCGCACTCACCTGCTTTAAGGACCTTCACCTTGCCGTCCTTATCGACGGTGGCGACTTCCTCATCGCTGGAAGCGAAATCAAACGAAATGTTGGACGCATCTTCCGGCTCGCATTTCGCTTCGATTGCGGTTTCATCGGTATCGTTGAGTTTGACTTCCAGGGTATCGGGAACCTTCAACTCTTTCGCGGATACCTTGACGGTGATGACGCAGACATCCTGCATCTCAGTATCCTTGACCGCTGCGGTGATTTCAGCCTCACCGGCTGCGACTGCCGTAACGGTGCCGGTCTCATCAACCGTAGCAACACTCTCATCGGAAGAAGTCCACGCGAGCGTCAGCTTCTCAGCCGCCTTGGCAATCTTTTCATCCTGTGCAGCAGTTTCTGCTGTAGCAGACTCACCGGTTGCGATGACAGGCGTTTCTGCAGGTGCATCCTCCGTGCCGAAATTCACCGGCAACGTGATGCTCTCGCCCTTTTCGAGAATCGCAGCATCCGGAACCGAGATGTTCGTGACCTTAACGCCGCATCCTACCAGGCTGAGCGCCATAGCCGCAGTCGCAATAACTGCCAATACGATATTCTTTTTCATAAAAACATTCCTTCTCGGCATCTAGCGCCGAGGCTACTTTTTAATTTTGCCGCCGCCACTCTATTGATAAGTGGCGGCTTTGGATTCTTTTAAATCGGGGACGGGGGAGATCGCTGCGCGACTCACCGTCCCCGATACATCACGCAGTTTCCAGATACTCCCGCAAGGAATCTGCAACTCCTTCCTGTATGGAATTGTCCCAGACTGCGTATTTGTTTTCCGGGTATCCGCCTACAAATATTGAAGCATCCGATAGTTGCCATTTTGACACGGGCTTGCCATCTTCCACCTTGATGATGGTCGGTGCACCGATACGCTTCTCCCCGACATCAATTTCATTTTTCTCCGGGTCGGAGACGGTGTACTCGGCCAGGTAGTCATCCAGCCAGGTTAGCAGTTCGGTGTAGCCTTCCCCCGCTGGTCTGGTTTGCACTGGTGCGGCAGTATCCGAGTTGTAGGTGTATATATCCCGATATAGGTCTACCTGGCAGTAGTCCATCGTGACCCCTTCACTTGTAGCAACAGCGGCAAGCACAGGGAGCAGGTTGCGACAGTAGGGACAGCGCGGATAGGCAAACAAGATATAACCGTCTTTTTTCGCGCGTGCTTCCACCGCGGTCACAGGTGATAGCGGCACCGAGAAGGACAGATTAACATCCCGGTACGTATATTCTGTGTAGCCGGGAACAGCGCGCCCATTATACGCCCGGTAACTGCGGGCAACTATTGCTCCCGGCGAGCTGCCAAGGAGTAGCAGCACAGCCATCCCAGCAGTTGCCACAGCATAGGCTATGTACGGTGCGGTGTGGGATAGTTTTTGCATCCATTTATCACCTTCCTTTTATATTATAGCACATCAGCACGTAAGAGCAAGATTCAAATCGTCTCCAGGTAGACGATTTTTCCCTTAGCAAATCGGTACAATAAATATACTTTATTGTACACGGTGGTGAGGGCAAATGCTACTACAGGAGGCAATTAAGCTGCGCATTTTGGAGCTTGCAGACGAGCGCGGCTACAGTGTCAACAAGCTGGCTGAGCGTTCCGGCATTGCACCATCTGTCCTTAAAAAGACTGTCAAGCCTTATGCTACCACTAAAAATACTTCAACTGAAATAGTTGCACGGATATGTGTGGGGTTAGGAATCCCATTTAAAACTTTTTGGGACAGCCCTTTATTTGACAATATTGAGACTAGACAACAAAAAGAGGACGAGAGCCAATAAAGGCTGTCGTCCTTTTGATGTTTACTTTTCAAACGAGGCAGGGTTAGAAAGGCATAGCGTCCGGTTCCTCAAAATCCTCCGCAGAAATTCCTTCAGGGATTTCCCCATAATCATTATCTTCTTGGGGCGTGCAGTACAACGGTTTTTTTAAGCTGCCGTTATATTGCCAGTGGGTCTTTCCGGCAATGGCAGATTTGGATTCTGCCAGCTCCCCGTAACGATATACTTCATAATGTAAAACTACTTCATCGTCCATAAGGGCGACCTTGTTTTCCTCCCACGCGAAAGTAAGTTTTACTTTAGGAAAAAGAATTGAGAGCGTATGAATAGCCTCACTTGCAGGTGCGCTATGGGTGAGAAATGCAATGCTATTTTCATTACATTCTTCAAAAGATATCACGTTTTCGTCTGTACCCCAGTGTTCCGTGCACCAGCCGGTATAAGTAGGATAGCCGTATTCCTTCCGGTTCAGCACAGCCATTTTTCCCAAAAGGAACCGGCGCTGATCTGCACGGCTAAGAACAGCAAGAAAATTTTCTTCTTCCTCTTCTGTAGGGTAAGGAACTAAATCAAGATAATGGCGGTAAAGCTTTTCGCCGCAAGAAACTTCATCATCGGGGCCAATGTTCAGGTGTACCGGCACAGCACAGATTTTATTCAAATCAATGCTCCCAATGTCATAGATGTCATCGCAGATGTACTTCATTACTTCATTGACCTGTTCCTTCGAACCGCCAATCGTGAGAGTGCTGTAAATAAAGCTTTCTTTCTTCATGGGATTTCTCCTTTGAGAGTTGTATCACCGCTCACAGCAGACGGCGGCGGATGTCTCCGCGTGCCATCCCTGTAAGCCGTGAGAGTTGTGTAATGCTGACGCCCTCTTGTGTTACCAGACGGCGCAGCAGCGGGGTTGCGGTGGATTCGGGGTAAAGCTGGATTTCGTGGCATTCCATGCCTGCCGTTGCACGTACAAAGTCACAAAGCTCAGCATCCGTAAAGGCAGGCAGCGGAGAATCCTCCAGAATGCCGCGGGCATTTAATTCTGGCTGCTGGTGGTAGTGCCGCAGCCAATCTAAATCATGCAGTGCAAGCGCGTAGCTTGTGTCTACATGACATAACGGCTTTTTTCGACTAGCAAAGTAGTCAATGTAGCTGCTCCACGGGTAGTCCTGCATATCCTGCACCATTCCGGCAGCGACCGGGTTGCGGTGGATATAGCGCAGTACCCGCAGGAAGTAGCCTTTGGTTGTGACAGGCTGGGATTTGTAACGGCCCTGGAAGAGCGGGCCTGTCCGCTGGTAGCGGCGGTTGTAGTAGGCAACGTACCGTACCCCGATGGCCTTCATCATGTGTTGCAAGGAATCGTTACAATCCTTCGCGAGCAGATGCAGATGGTTGCCCATCAGGCAGTATGCCATGATGATAAAATTTTCATCTGCGCAAAAATCGAGAATATGTAAAAAGTTCAGATTGTCGGCATCATCATTAAAGATGGTCATGCGGTTAATTCCACGGATCATGATGTGATACACGCCGCAGGACGAAAGTTTACGGGCTTTTCTTGGCATCGTCCTGCACCTCCGAGGGTGTCGTTTGGGGCGTCCATTCTTCCGGCTTGTAGGTCAGCAGTTGTATCGCCCGCGAGGCATCCCCTCGTGTCATTTTATGGGTGTCAATTTTGTAATCCGGGGCCAGCTTGTGGATAAGGGCAATTTGCTCATTGGTGATGGGTTGTCTATCCCACTTATAGCGCTGTTTTTTGTCCCAGATATGTTGATATTTAGCATGCTTCTGTTTCAAGTCCTGATACACATAGTCTAATGCAAATTGTAATGGCACCGCACTCTTGGAGCACGCTTTATTTTTCCGCAGGTACACCATGCCGTTAGTCAGCGGTTTGCTGATGCGGTAGGTTACGGTCGGGATAGGCAGTATATAGCCGCCATCCTTGAGTGTAATCCATGCGACATCATGGGTGGTAACACCTTCGCCAAGTGCCATAACGTCTACCTCCTTCTGATTTTGTATCCAGGTATCGGGAATGTCCGCACCTGTAAGTACCTTTACCGGTTCGGTTTCCTCCGGCAACTTTTCCACCTGCTCCTTTTTAGGTTTGGGAGCTAGCGGTTCCTCGCCGATTAGCGTTGCTGCCGTGCATATCGGCATCCTGGAAATGCCCACGCAATCAATAATCTTGCAGGCACTTTTTCCCGGATGCAACCGCAGGCCGCGACCTACCATCTGCGCATACAGGCCGACATTGGTTGTGGCAACCGGGCGGGCCAGCAGAACGGTTTCTGTCATCGGCAGGTCAACACCTTCCGTCAGGACAGCATAGCAGACAAGTACTTTAATTAGGCCCAAACGGTAGGCCTCCAACAGACGTCCTCTATTTTGAGTAGTGCCATCGATAAAGGCCGCGGTACTGGCACCATGCTGGGAATTGAGCAGTGCTGTCACATTTTTGCCCTCTTCAATGGATGGTGCGAAAATGATGGTCTGCCCACGTGCGTTTGAGGTGTAGGCCTCCGCGATACCCGCTGCTGTGCCAGACATAACGCGTGCTATATCTGCGGCATCATAATCGCCAGTATCCTCACGGTACTGCACTGTCCCCAAGTCATACTTGAGATTAACCTGACAAGCTTCTATAGGACTAAGATACCCGTGCTCAATGCCGTATAGGGTGTTATACTCGCACAAAATGTCGTCAAAAGCCACATCCAGGCCGACACCATCACCGCGGATTGCGGTTGCAGTGAAGCCAAAACGAACGGCATTTTTGAAGTACTCAAAAATTTTGCGGTAGGTCGGTGCAGCACTGTGGTGGGCCTCGTCGATGATGATGGTATCGATACTGTAGGGGTTGTACTTGTCGAGCCGCCCCACAAGGCTTTGCACCGAAGCGCTGATGATGGGTTCCCCGTGTGCATGTGTGGTTCCCTGCTCGATGCCGCAGGGAAGGCCTTTGAGGTATTCCAACGGCTGTATCACGAGTTCTTCCCGGTGAGATAAAATCAGTATGTGGTGGTCATTTTCCAGTACATCACAGCGGATGTACTCAGCAAAAATTCGTGTCTTGCCAAGGCCGGTTGCGATAACGCACAGGGCGGCATTTCCCTCGTAGGATTTCATACGCTGAAGGGTGTCAGCCTGATAAGGACGCAACGGTGGTGCCCGCGGGCCGTCATGGCCCTGTTGTAGAGGTGGATTTTTCATAGTCGACTCCTTGGTCACTGGTGATAGTAGTAAGCCTGAATAATTTCGTCCGACCCACTGCCATTGCGGATGATGAAGCGTCCGGGAATAGCAGGGAGCTTTGCGGCACTGCCGTCATCCAAGATAACAATGGAACTCTGTGCATCGGCAGTGTGGCCGCAAATACGACCGTCAAGCTGTGCTTTAAGACTACCCGGAACAGACCCTACGTCGGGGCGCTGAGTTGCCACAAGCAGATGAATACCGAGCGCACGGCCCAGACGGCCAATGGCGAGGAGCTTGTTCGTAATCGAGGCAACTACTGCCTTGCCATCTTTATCACGTCCAGTTGTATCGAGAATCATCGAGGTTTCATCCAGGATAACGACGATTCGATGCAGTTCTTCTCCGGTCGTCTGGACATATTCCTCAAGATTTGCACAGCCAGCGATAGAAAACTCTGTACGGCGATGGTTAAGCTCATGTACAACACTGTCAAGCATCTGCTCAAGGGCAGCATCATCATCTGCATAATGCCCCGTCTTACAATATTCGGGGCCGAAGTCCACACCTTTATAATCGGCGAGGTAGATGTCGTAGCCTTTTTGCGACAGCTGGTAGAGAATCAACAGTGCCAACTGCGTCTTACCCATGCCGGTGGCAGCAGCCAAAAGCCAATGAGGCAGCTGGCTAAAATCAATGCTAACGGGAATGCCTGCCGCATTGATGCCCAAGACGATTTTTGTGTCGCTATCGTCCATATATGTATCTGCCCACGGGATTAGCCGCCCCATAAGGTTGCACCCGGCAACAACACGAAGGTCAAAGAGCTGGTTGTTGCTGCCCTGAGTGATAGAGAGGACGGTCACATTAAGTGCGGATTCGATTGTTGTCCGATTGTCTTCCCAGTATTCGAGCGGGCAGCCTTTAAGGCTGAAAGTAAGCTGTTGAATATTACCATCCCTGTTGGCCTTAACTAGCAGTGGTGCTTCATGCGCCTGGTTGCAGATACCAGCACGCGAAAAATCGTCGTAATATGACCAACTGTGGGGGATATAACCAAAGAGGTAAATGACGCCAAGGCACTCTGCCAGCCATGCAATTACCCGAATAAAATTAACGAACGGTCTAAATACTACCGAAATCACGTCCTCGCCAGAGCCGCCCGAAACCATAATCAGGGCGGCAACTGCGAGTGCGAGGCACAGCAGCACATATTGCTGTGCGGTCTTTGAATCGGTTTGAATACGTCTAAGCCCATTGTGGAACGTATTCATGATATAATTTTTTTCCGTCTGCCATTGCAGGCGATCAGAATCATTACGCATGATTAAATCTCCTTTCAAAATAAATGCCCGTATAGCCTGATAGCACAGCTTTCATCCGCTAGAACGGACAATCATCAATCTCTATTTGCTCAAATGTCGGTGTGGTGCAAGGGTGAAAATACTCGTGAACCGTATAGTCCTTGTGACTGCCGTCGAGGTCAAAAACCCGAACGCAGTTGATGCGCCGCAAGAGCGCGTCCCAAGCCTCCGGCTTTTCGTGCTGCTCGGAAACATACTGCTTCTCCAACGGCAAGTTGGAAATGATGTATGCTTCCGTGTAGCAAGCCTGCTTGTTAGCATACCTACAGGGTAATTCCAAAGGATAGCCATCCAGGTATTGCAGCATGCTATTAAGGGGCAAGCTGCTGTGGAACTCATCGAAGAGCATCACTTTCTGCCCCCGGTAGCCATCAAAAGGATGGTGATAGTCAGACACCGCGTAGCAGTTTGAGTATCCGCATCCTTCTTTTACCGACCTAGTTTTTCCTGTGCCAGTAGGGCCAAAGATATAGGTGACTGTCATCTGGCGAAATACATTGCGGTATTTCTCCTCCAGGATGGTCTGCCTTGTCCGGTCAATGTGGGAGATATCTCGCAGGTATTCCGGGTGCTCACCCAGGATTTGCGCATTGTCTGCCCCGGATGCAATCAGTGCATACAGAGTCCGTAAGTCGTTACGGTCGCCCTGCTTGCTGTCAGGGGGTAAACTGCCACTTTCTTCAAACGTGTCAGAGTAGTTTATCCCTTCATGTACTTTTCCCTTGGAGTCGGTATACTTGTAGTGACCGTTTGCATCCTTGTTATACTTAGCACCCTCTTTACGGATGTAAGCATAGTTTTCGGAATTTTTTCCCCATTGAGGCACTTCGATGTGCGCAGTAGGAAACTTGTTCTTTAGGGTTGTGAACATTACAGGATTTTCATATACTAAAAATAAGTGTATGTGATAGGTTTCCTCTTGCCCCACTTCATCAGCCATGCACCAATAAAGGAGCTTGGCTCCTTTTTCAAGAGCAGCCTTGATAACATTATGATCATAGCCATGCTCTTGTGGATTGTTGATTGTCAGCTGGTAACGGCGTGTCGCGTAACCTTTTGCCATATAGTGTACCCAGTACACTACGGACACAAAGCCGCTGTGTACGCTTTAAAGCTTATAGTTATAGGCTTTATGGACTGTACACACAGGTATGGAGGTAATACTAGCTCCATACCTGTGTGGCGGCTTTAAGTCCATAGCGTACGCTTGTCGTTATAAAATTTTCAAGGTGCTGTATGGGTGTTGATTGGTTTACCTCAAAAATGAGACAAGCCCCATTTTTGAGGTGAGGCCGCTAACGCGTCCTACAGTGTGCTTGGAAACCTTAGTCGAGCACCACAATGTTCTCAGGCTTACGGTACTCGTTGTAGAAAATCTTCACTTCGCGTCCCATCAGGTCATGAAGGTTGATTTTAAGTTCGGCCATCTTAGCGTCAGAGAGATACATATCCCTGACGAAGACGCCCTCCCCGTTCTGGGAGGCAATCTCCGTTGCGAGGTAGATGCGGCAGCCGGTG
>ENA-OPCM01002301-OPCM01002301.1-human-gut-metagenome-genome-assembly--contig:-NODE-2301-length-11101-cov-3.376788_pt1 | contig 11101 bp, 9 predicted proteins | sample MGYA00241252_ERZ501484 | MGnify/ENA primary metagenome ERZ501484 (study PRJEB25962, sample SAMEA2042583) | human gut metagenome | biome: human gut; feature: human-associated habitat; material: faeces...
GGCACAGAAATAATAATTAATCTCAGTATTGATATTATTTCCTGTCTACCCTATTATATTAGAGGATGCGAATAAGGAGAATTACAAATATGGAACTTAGTCAATTATTAAACCCTAAACAATTAGAAGCAGCCACTTATCTAGATGGACACCTAAGAATCATTGCGGGTGCTGGTTCAGGTAAGACACGTGTTGTCACATATCGTATAGCATATTTAATTGAAGAAGTAGGAGTCAATCCTCATAACATTCTCGCTATCACATTTACTAATAAAGCAGCCAATGAAATGAAAACAAGAGTAGAAAACATTCTAGGTACATCTTTAGGTACAACAATCTGTACGATCCACTCTTTATGTGTCAGAGTACTTAGACAACACTCTACTGCCATTGGCTATCCTCATAACTTCATTATTATGGATGAAGAAGATCAGAAATCACTCATTAAAAAGTTATATAAAGAAAAAGAAATAGATCAGAAATCAATCAGTATCAAATCTATGATCAACTATATCTCTTCATATAAGGTTAACTTTGTATCTCCTGCCAAAGCCCTGCAGCTCGCTGGTAATATGCCAGGAGAAAAACATAAAGCAGAAATCTATGCCATGTATGAAAAATATAAAGAAGATCATAATATGATGGACTTTGATGACCTTTTAGTCAATACATTAAAGATCTTCCAGGATAATCCTGATATTGTATCAAGATGGTCTAGACGTTATCAATTTGTCCATGTAGATGAATTCCAGGATGTTGGCTCTATTGAATACAACCTTATTCATTACTTTGCCCAGGATTCTATTGTCTGTGTTGTAGGAGATCCAGACCAGACAATCTATTCATTTAGAGGCAGTGATGTGAACTATATCATGAACTTTGATAAAGACTATCAAAACGTTAAAACTGTTATACTAGACCAGAACTATCGTTCTACTAAAACAATCCTTGATATCTCTAATAATCTTATTAAGAAAAACAAGAACAGATTAGAAAAAGACTTATTCTCTGAATTAGAAGAAGGAGATAAAGTTATTCATTATGCAGCAGTAAGTGAAGATGCAGAATCAAAATATATCTGTGATACAATCCAGAAGATCACACAATCTGGTGTATCTGAATCCCATATTGCGGTGCTCTATCGTGCGAATTATTTATCTCGTTCTATTGAACAGGAAATGATTCGCAGACAGATTCCTTATAAGATCTTTGGTGGATTAAAATTCTTTAATCGTAAAGAAGTCAAAGATGCTTTAAGTTATATTAGATTAGTCGTTATGGGTGATGATTTATCGTTTGAAAGAGTCGTTAATACACCATCTCGAGGAATTGGTGCGAAGACTCTAGAAAAGATTACTCTTACAGCCTCAAGACATGGTATCTCTAATTATGAAGCAGTCTGTTTCTTCTTAGATGAAACAGGTATAGGTGGTAAAGCTAAAAAAGGACTCAAAGAACTTGTAGAAGTTATTGAGAAAGCAAGAGTTTCTGATAAGAGCTTAGCTGATATTTATGAAGATCTACTAAAGGATACAGGATATTTGAAACTGATGAAGGATGGGCAGGAAGATAACCGTATTGAAAACTTAATGGAATTAAAGAATTCTATTGATACTTATGTCAATACTCATCCAGAAACACCTGATTTTGAATCTTATTTACAGGATATTGCCCTCTATACATCTCAGGATGAAGAAAAGACAGGTGACTATGTCTCACTTATGAGTATTCATATGGCTAAAGGACTAGAGTTTGACTATGTTTTTGTATCAGGTCTCTCTGAAGGAATCTTCCCTTCTGAAAGAACAATGAGTGAAGGAGGAGATGAGGGATTAGAGGAAGAAAGAAGACTTGCTTACGTTGCCTTTACACGTGCAAAAAAGCGTCTTTATTTGACTGATAGCCAAGGCTTTAGCTTTGTGTCCCAATCTCCTAAGGTCACATCTCGATTTGTAGATGAAATAGGGCGAAATCATGTCGAACATGTCGGAAGACCTTCAAAGTTTAAGACACGTAATTATGTTCATGAATCTTATACAGATTTAATTGGAGATAATGGTGTCAATGACTGGAAGGTGGGAGATTTAGTCAATCATGATATATTTGGTAAGGGTGTTGTTGTCAAAGTCAATGGACCACTTGTTGATGTTGCTTTTGAAGTTCCTCATGGAATCAAAACTTTAATGGGAAATCATCATGCTTTAAAGCGCTTATCAAACTGATTTTTAAGTTTTATTATGAAGAGAATTTTGTTATAATACGAAAAGAAAAGGAATGAGTAAGATGTCATTTGAAAGACTTAATGAATTAAAAGCCTTATTAAATAAATATAACTATGAATATTATGTACAGGATACTCCTACTGTCACTGACCAGGAATATGACCGTTTAATGGAAGAACTCATCCGTATTGAACAGGCCAATCCTGCTTGGATTACAACAGATTCTCCAAGCCAGAGAGTAGGAGGAGAGGTCTTAGAAGGTTTCAAGAAGGTAACACATCAGCGTATGATGATGTCTCTTGGAGATATCTTTAATGAAGATGAAGTCTATACCTTTAATGATCGAGTTACAGATGTGATTCCTAATCCTGAATATATATGTGAACTGAAGCTGGATGGTTTATCTGTATCACTTGTATATCAGGATGGTGTATTACAATATGGTGCAACAAGAGGGAATGGAACGATCGGTGAAGATATCACTCATAACGTTAAGACAATTCGTTCTATCCCTTTACATATTGATTTTAAAGGACCACTAGAAGTGCGTGGTGAAATCATCATGCCTAAAAAGGCATTAGAAAGATTAAATGAAGAGCGTACTGAAGCAGGTCTTCCTCTCTTTGCAAATTGTCGTAATGCAGCAGCAGGTAGTATTAGACAATTAGATAGTCGTATAGCGGCAAAAAGAGGACTGGATGCCTTCTTGTATCATGTACCAGAAGCATCACAACTTAATGCAACAACACATTATGAATGCTTAGAAAAGATCAAGGCTCTTGGATTTAAGACAAATCCTTATACACGTAAATGCAAGAACATTAAAGAAGTATGGAACTATATTGAAGAAGTTGCAAAACTCAGACCAACACTTCCATATGATATTGATGGTGTTGTTATTAAGGTTAATGATCTTAATTCACAAAGAAGACTTGGTTATACAGCTAAAGTACCTAAATGGGCGATTGCTTATAAGTTCCCAGCAGAAGAGGTTATTACTAAACTTAAAGATATTGTTTTTACAATTGGACGTACAGGACAAATTACACCTAATGCAGTGCTAGAACCAGTACGTGTGGCAGGTTCACTCGTACAGCGTGCGACACTTCATAATGAAGACAATTGTATCCGTAAGGATATTCGTATTGGTGATGATGTTATTGTAAGAAAAGCAGGGGATGTTATTCCAGAAGTTGTTTCTTCTATTAAAGAAAGACGTACAGGAAATGAAATACCTTTTAAGATGATTACAGTATGTCCTAAATGTGGCTCACCACTTGTAAGAAAACCTAATGAAGCAGCTTATTATTGTATGAATGAAGAATGTGATTCAAAGAAGATTGAAAAGCTGATTCATTTTGCCAGCCGTGAAGCAATGAATATTGATGGACTCGGTGATAAGATCATCGAACAGTTCTATAACTTAGGCTTTGTGACATGTATTGAAGATATATATCATGTGGATATACATGAAAAAGAAATCATGGATATTGAAGGTTTTGGGAAGAAATCCATGGATAAGCTATTAGAGGCAATCGAGAATAGTAAAGCGAATTCTTTAGAAAAACTCTTATTTGGGCTTGGTATTAAAGGCATAGGAGCCAAGATGGCTGATACACTTGCATATCATTTTGGTTCTATGGATGCACTTCTTAATGCGAATTATGTACAATTAACAAGCATCAAGGATGTAGGGGATACAATTGCGTCTTCTCTTGCAGCATTTAAGCGTAATGAACGTAATCTAGAACTGATTGCACATTTGAAAGAATTAGGTTTAAATATGGATTATTTAAAGGTACGTGATACAGGTGATAATCCATTTAGAGATAAGACAGTCGTAATTACTGGGACACTTACACTTATGACTAGAAAGCAGATTAAAGACTATTTAACAAGTCAGGGTGCGAATGTCACAGGAAGTGTATCAAAGAAAACAGATTTAGTGATTGTTGGGGAAAATCCAGGATCTAAATATACAAAAGCAGTTGATCTTGGTATTTCAATCATGAACGAATCAGCATTTAAGGGGGCTAGCGGACTATGAAAAAATTTTTAAAAGTTCTTGTTAGCATCATGCTTATTTTTGCGACAGGATGCTCCAGCAAAACTGTAAAAACATCAAATAGTACAAAAGAATCATCTGCAAAGACATTTGATGGTAATTACTACAACATGATCAACAATGGTCGTTCTAAGAATAGTGAGAAGTTCTATTTAAACTTCAGTAATACAAAGGATTTAGTTACTATTGGTTCAGGATTGCAGATTCTTTCAACAAAGCATTTCTCAACAAATGATTATTATTTATCAGAAGGATTACAATTAACACCGACTGATTACAATAATCTATTAAAAAGAGACGCTGCAGGAACTAAAGAAGAAGATAAGAAATATCCTGATACATTACAGATAGAAAGTGGTAAGACATATGAAGGCTTACAAAGCCCTGTACTTGTGTCTAATATCACTGAACAGGATTATTATAAGAAGAGTGGTTCTAGTTATGCCTTGAAGGGTATAAGTGTTGCTATTATTCTTGATCCTAAGGAACAGATTGATGGAAAGCTTTCTTCTCCTGCAATTACTTTAAGTGATGAAAAGTTAAGAAGCTATGCCCAGCAGTGTGTTAAGAAAGCATACAAATATATCCGTTCAAAGAAGAAAAAGCTTGCAGATGTTCCAGTTATGATTGGTATTTATCGTGCGAATAATAATGAAATATCTGAAACAAATGGTAATTATATTTATGAATCTTTCTGTGAAGGTGGTAGTGTCGGTACTTTAAAGAATGTGAATCATGAAAATGTATACTTTACAAGTACTCGTGCAACTAAGTTAGACCCAGCCACTGCATCAGAATTTGCAACTATCAAGTCTAACTTGAAGAAAGCTTCTACCGAAGCTGCCGGTTTAGTTGGGCAGGCCAACTATATCGATGATACGATTCAGACAATGAAAATCACAGCACACTTGAATATCAAGACATATACAGAATTACTATATCTGACTTCAGTGATTGCTGATAACATTAATAGTAAATTTACACAGGACTTTAATATTAAGGTTCTTGTGTATTCACAGGATGAATTGATGGCTGTGATTATTAAACAAAAAGGTGAAGATGCAAAGACATCTATATTAGAACAGTAGGAGGTCAATTATGGACGATACAGATTTAATGTTGAAAAAACTAGGAAGAAAAACCATGTTCAACATCACTGACGAAGAAATGCCAGCATTAAGAGAACAGTATGAAGTATTCATGAGCCATGTACAGGCACTTGATGAAATTGATACTGAAGGTGTAGAACCTCTCGCATTCCCTTATGTGGTTGAAACAACATTCTTAAGAGAGGACGAACCTAATCATGTAATCAGTACAGAAGATGCATTAAAGAACTGCAAGACTGTACAGCGTAATCAGATCAGAGTTCCAAAGGTGGTAGGATAATGGTGACACATACTATTGAAGAATTACATGAACTTTTCAAAAGTGGAGAGTTAGATGTAAAAGAATATTACAAAGAATTATTTGAAGAAGCAAAGAAACAGCAGGAAAGACTGAATGCCTTTGTAACTATTACTGAAGATGAAGCATATAAGGCTATTGAAGCTCCTATGACTGATGATCTTTTATCACATATTCCATATGTTTTAAAAGATAACTACAACACTAAGGGTATTAAGACAACTGCATCTAGTAAGATGTTAGCTGATTATGTACCAGTATTTAATGCCCATGTTGTTGATTTATTAAATAAGCATGGTGTTAGTTTAGTAGGTAAGGCTTCTATGGATGAACTTGCTATGGGTGGTACTAATAAATCAGCTTTAACTGGTCCAGTACACAACCCTTGGGATACAAGACGTATTTCTGGTGGTTCATCAGGAGGATCTGCAGCACTTGTTGCAAGTGGTCTTATCCCATTTGCACTTGGTAGTGATACAGGTGACTCAATTAGAAAACCAGCAGGTTTTTGTGGAATTGTAGGTTTTAAACCAACTTGGGGTAGAATCTCTCGTTATGGTGTTATTCCTTATGCATCTTCTTTAGATCATGTTGGAGCATTTACTAGAAATGTACGTGATATGGCGATTGTAACTGAAGCATTAGCTGGTAGAGATAATCGTGATATGACTTCATCAAATAGAGAAGTACCACATTACTTAGATAACTTAACTACTGATATTTCTAACTTAAAGATTGGTGTATTAACGACTGTATCTAATGAAGTAAGAAATGAAGAAGTAAAGAAAACTTTTGTAAATGTTGTTGAAACATTAAAGTCTCTTGGTGCAACAGTAGAAGATGTTGAAATGGATAAGAAACTCATGAAGACATTACTTCCTACATATACTATTATTGCCAACTCAGAAGCAACAAGTAACCATTCATGCTTAGATGGTGTTAAGTATGGTGATAGACAGCAGGGTGATACGCCTGATGATGTGATGATTAATTCTCGTACAGATGGTTTTGGTAATCATATTAAGAGAAGATTCATTCTTGGTAACTTAGCTCTTGCAACTGAAAATCAGGAAAAGATGTTCAGAAAAGCACAGAGAGTAAGAAGACTTGTAGTAGATGAATTAAATAAGATTTATGAAAACTACGATATCATCATTGCGCCTAATGGCGGAGGTGTTGCACCTTTAATTGATGAAGCAGCTGAAGATTATTTAAGTGATGAATATATTATTCTTGAAAACTGGTTATGCCTTGCTAACTTTGCAGGTACACCATCTATCTCTATCCCTTCTGGATTTGTAGATAATATGCCAGTCGCTGTCAATATTTCAGGACGTATTTTTGAAGAACAGACTGTTTTGAACTGCGCCTATGCATTAGAAGAAGCATTAGGATTCAAGAACCAGTATAAGAGGGAGGACTAAAGATGGATTACGAAAGAGTCATCGGGCTAGAAGTACATTGCGAATTAAAGACTAATTCAAAGATGTTCTCTGCTTCACCAGTTACATTTGGTGAAGATCCAAATACAATGATCAATGAAGTAGACATGGGTATGACAGGTACATTACCATGTTTAAATAAAAGAGGTGTAGAATTTGCGATTCGTGTATGTCATGCATTACATATGGAAATTGATGAATTACTATGCTTTGACCGTAAGAACTACTATTATTCTGACCTTCCAAAAGGTTTCCAGATTACTCAGGATAAAAGACCTATCGGACGTAATGGTTATTTAATGATTGAAGTAGATGGAGAAGAAAAGCGTATCGATATCGAAAGATTACATATGGAAGAAGATACAGCTAAACAGCTTCATTTAACTGATTATTCATTAATTGATTACAACCGTGCTGGTATCCCACTAATTGAAATTGTCACTAAGCCTTGTATCCGTTCAGGTAAAGAAGCAAGTGCTTATCTTGAAGCATTAAGACAGGTATTCTTATATACAGAAGTATCTGATGCAAAGCTAGAAGAAGGTTCTATGCGTTGTGACGTTAACGTATCTATCCGTCCATTTGGTCAGGAAGCATTTGGTACACGTACAGAAATCAAGAACTTAAACTCTATCAGCAACGTTCAGAAGGCTATTGATTATGAAGCAGGACGTCAGCAGGAAGTCATTGAATCTGGAGGAGAAGTTCTTCAGGAAACTAGAAGATATGATGAAGTAGAAAAAGTGACTACAGTGATGCGTTCTAAAGGGGATGCCGTAGACTATAAGTACTATACTGAACCAAATATCTTACCTATTAGATTAGATCATGCATGGGTAGAACAAATCAAAGATGAATTACCTATGATGGCTGGCGAAAGAGAAAAACATTATGAAGAAGAGTATGGTATTCCTAAGGTAGATGCGAAGATTCTAGTTTCTACTAAGTCTATGTCTGATTACTTCAATGAAGTAATCAAATATACTAAGAACTATAAGAATGCTTCTAACTGGTTATTAGGTGATGTTTTAGCTTTCTTAAATAAGAACAACCAGTCTTATGATGATATTGAATTAAATCCAGAATATTTAGCTAAATTAATCAATTTCATTGAAGATGGTACTATTTCTTCTAAACAGGCTAAAAAGGTCTTTGAACCAATGATGACAGAAAATAAAGATCCTGAAAAGATCATTGAAGAAAAGGGTATGAAGCAGATTTCTGACCCTAACGCTTTAAAAACTATGGCGAATGAAGTATTAGATGCCAACCCACAGTCTATTGAAGACTATGCGAATGGTAAAGATCGTGCTGTAGGATTCTTAGTAGGACAGGTTATGAAGAAGTCTAGAGGACAGGCTAACCCAGGTATGGTTAACAAGTTACTTGTTGAACTTCTTAAAGAAAGAATTAAATAACTATACTTTACTTTATATCTTTGGTAAAATAGAAGGGTAAAGTAGGTGATTAATGTGTCCAAAGAAAGATTTCATTTTGATGATGAAGAAGATGTAGTTATCCAGACACCTAAGAAGAAGGCTGAAAAGAAGCCTACTCCTAAAGAAATGGGTATGAAACCTTCTAATAAGTCAAAAAAGAGAATTAAGACAAGATATATTGTGCTTGGAATCGTTGCAGTACTTGTACTTGCACTTGGAATCTATTTATATAGTGCTTTAAAGGATGAAGGAGCTATATATGGTGAACGTTGTGAAGGACTTGTAACAGTTCAAAAGAGTGTCTTAGATGATACAGTCAACGAAGCTAAATCTAAACATAGTTCTATTGCATCTATGAATATTGAAACAGCATGTAAGCAGTTCAAGGTGGATATTGAATTTACTAATGGTACATCAGTAAAGACTGCTGAACAAATTTCAAAAGAAGTTGTAAAAATCCTTGATTCTAAAGGTGGTCAATCTGCTTATGAAGGATCTGACTATACAGAATTACTTAATAAGCATAATGGTGTAAAACAGTATGAAGTAAACCTTTATTTAACTGGTGGTAACGATACTGATTTCCCAATGTATGGTACAAAACAGGCAGGTAAGGATGATATCGCCTTTACTCTTGCATCTGTAAAGGATCAAGAAACAACAAATAAAGCGAAAGCAACAGAGCAATAAAAAAAGCGATTTTTAATCGCTTTTTTTAAGTGAGGAGGATATGTATGAATAAGAGAGATCAATTTATAGGTGAGTGCATCGATTATACACATGATGGTTTAGGTGTAGTAAAGCATGATAATACAACTATTTTTGTGAAGAATCTATTACTTCATGAAACAGCTAAAATAGAGATTATTAAGGTGCTTAAGAGTTATTGTGTAGGTAGAGTAGCAGAACTACAGACTCCTTCTATTGAACGTATAGAGCCAAAATGTGACTGTTTTAAACAATGTGGTGGTTGTTCATTAATGCATATGTCAGATCAAGAACAACAGTCTTTTAAGACTAATAGAGTGAAAGAAACATTCTTAAAGATTGCCCATCAGGACTTGAGAGTCAATGATTGTTTAATGGATCAAGACCCTTATCATTACCGTAATAAGGTACAGGTTCCTTTTGGAATGCAGGATGGACAAATTGTCTCTGGATTCTATAAAGCACGTACAAACGATATCATTAATAACGATTACTGTCTTATTCAGAATGAATTCTCTAATAAGGTCATTAAACGTATTAAAGAATTATTTGAAAAATATCATATTCAGCCTTATGATAAACTCACTAAAACAGGCAATATCAAGCATGTATTAACTAAGACAAGCTATCATAAGAATGAAGCCATGGTTGTATTTATCTCATATAAGAAGAAAATCCCACATATCCATGAAATTATTGATACTTTAACTCATGAATATCCAGAAATACGTACAATTATTCAAAATATTAATTCCCGTCATGATAATGTGATTCTAGGAGAAGAAGAAAAGGTACTATATGGAGAAGGGTATATTGAAGATACACTTCTAGGAAATACTTATAAGATTTCTATGAAGTCTTTCTATCAGATTAATCCAAGACAGGTAGAAGTACTTTATTCTAAGGCCATTGAATATGCGAAATTTAAACCAACTGATGTAGTCATTGATGCATATTGTGGTATTGGTACTATTTCTTTGACTCTTGCGAAACATGTTAAGAAAGTCTACGGTGTAGAAGTCGTTCCACAGGCAATTGTAGATGCAAAAGAGAATGCTGAAAGAAATCATATTACAAATGCGGAATTTGTATGCGATGATGCAGGTCATTTCATGACTGAATTTGTAGAAAGAAATGAAAAGGTGGATTGTGTTATGGTGGATCCACCTAGAAAAGGATGTTCTACTGAATTCCTAGAAAGATTGACTACACTCTCTCCTGAACGTATTGTCTATATTTCATGTAATGTAGCGACTCAGGCAAGAGATTTAAATTATTTAGTGGAAAAGGGATATAAGCCTCTAGACGTACAGCCGGTAGATATGTTCCCGCATACACCCCATATCGAAAATATCTTGTTGTTAAGTAAATAAAGAGGCGATATTAAATGGAAAATCAATCAATAACAATTAAGAAGTTACATCTTATAATCATTATAGTGGCAAGTATTTTAGTAGGTTCTTTAGGTACAGTACTTATAACGAAAATCAATAATAATTCTGTTGGAGATGTTGATTTGTTTGATGGATTATATATGGATGTGAGTGGTAAAACTAGTGATGGAACTCTTTATTTAAGCAATTCTTATATGAAGAAAGACTATGATTCAACAGATTCTGAACTATCAAAGTTCTATTCGACTATTACTTATAAAGCCAACAAAGAGCATAATCTTTCAAATGGAGATAAGGTAAAGGTCACTGCAAATTTTAATAAGAGAAATGCGCAGAAATTAGGAATCAAAGAGAGTAAACCAACAAAAGTTTTGAATACCCACAAACCACAGGTTAGTGAAAATTAAATTTCATAAGCACCGAT
>ENA-OPCM01002304-OPCM01002304.1-human-gut-metagenome-genome-assembly--contig:-NODE-2304-length-11096-cov-12.619419_pt1 | contig 11096 bp, 9 predicted proteins | sample MGYA00241252_ERZ501484 | MGnify/ENA primary metagenome ERZ501484 (study PRJEB25962, sample SAMEA2042583) | human gut metagenome | biome: human gut; feature: human-associated habitat; material: faeces...
TCACTTCTTTTTCTACTACACGGTCTTCAACTTTAGCAAACTTCTTGCCACCAAAAGTATAGCTTACACCTGCTGTGATCATACCTGTACCTTCTGCCTTACGGTGATCGCTGATGTTACCGAAGATTGAAGGAGCGATTGCACCACGAGCTTCAACATCGATAGCCCATTTATTGTTTAAGTTAAACTTTAAACCTAAACCGGCAGAAGCGCCTATACGAGCTTTAGCTTTTGCTTCACCGGATGTAGAAACACCAGTTCTTTCACCTGTGTTGCCATCGTAAGTATAAACAACATTTGCAGATTTTGCAACAGATAACTGAGGACCTACAAAACCATAAACTTCAAAGAAACGGTTAGGATTAGCGCCTGCAAATAAAGATGACAAGTTTACCATTGCATCAATATTCGCTCCAACATAGTTCTTGTTGTGTTCGTGATAGCCAATTTCTTGTAAACATAAACTTTGCCATATTCCGTTCACTTGACCGCGTATTCCCCAAGTCGGAGTAATATATTTACCAAGCGAAATACTGAAATTCGGAGATATTCTGTTAAATCCATCGTTTGCTACAGAGTGTATACCACCACCTACGCTAATAAAAATATTATCGCTCCATTTCGGAGTATAATAATTAGTTTCTTGTGCTTTAATTGTTGTTGCACATACGCCTGCCAATAATAAAGACAGGGTTAAAAATTTATATTTCATTATATTATGTTTTTAGTGATTAAATCAAAATATTAACTGGCTATTAGTCTGCAATAATAATACCACCACCGGCATTGCTGTCATCTCCATGTCCATGACCGTGGCCGTGACTTGGAGCATGTCCATGACCCGGTATTTGCTCATTTTTAGGAGAAACTATAGTATTGTAAGAATCGACTGTGAAGCTTGCAACAGGATTTCCATCTCTTTTAGGTGATTTTTCGATTATCTGATAAACAGATGTTGTTTTCATATAGTCCACAAAAACACTAAAACGAGAATGTGCTAATACCTGTACATCATTTAGAGTCACTTTGTCTTCTCGGACACCTTTATTATAAGCATCTATAATGTTCTTTATTTCGCTGTCGTCTCCCTCATAATCGTTCTTTATAACTTCACTACCTTCTTTTTTAGTGTAAGTTACTGTAATGTAATACCAATAATCACTGGTATTATCCTTGAACCCACTGTGTTTAGTTGTTTCTATTTGAGAATTACTACTTTCTTCTTGTGCAAAGAAATTCTCGCTTAAGATAATAGTAACTTCTTTTGCACCGAATTGACCTGCTTTTAGTGCAGGAATAGTAACTGATGCAGAACCAGTCATTCCCTTGTATTTTGCATTTATATTAATGGATTCACTAGCTAGTTCAGGTGTACCTTCGTAGGTTCCGTTACCTTTACTGAAAGAAATTTCTGCACTTTGAGTTACATCTGTACCTGTAGTCGCATCAATAACCACGGGGGTTATAATAAATTTTGCATTTACGGGGGTAACCTCAATTCCAATATTTTCCTTCTCACAAGAAGTAAACATTGTTGTTGTCAATGCTACTATGGCCAGTGCCAATTTAGCACTTAAACCACTTAAAAATTTGTTTTTTTTCATCTCGATAAAATTAAAATTTTAATAATTCTGATTTAATAAAATATGGATTAAAACTATTACTTTCCATTATGTTGTCACTCGTTTCAGCTTTATATTGTTTATAATATTTTCGTTCATTTCCTGCGTTATAAATAATTCCCATATTATTTGAGAAGTTTACACGCGGTATATATTTATGTCTTTTGTTTTTATAAAAAGGAAGCGCGACTTGAAACCTGAATCCACCATTACTGTTGGCATGTTCTGCTTTCATTGCGTAAAAACCTATGGACGCATATCGGAAATGACGTATCATTTCAAACTTGATACCTTTTTCTCCTAATAAATATCTTTCTCCTTTTAAGCTAAATTGTGTATTATATCTCGGCCAATAAAAGTTTCCTCCAATTGTCCATGTTGTTGTCATTTTCGTATCATAATGTAGCTTGAAGCCATTCCAATAACCTATACCTACATAACCAATACGTGCTTCTATAGAGAAACGTTCGTCTTTAAACGGATAAAACAATGATAAATCACTTCCCCATCTGTCTGCATTAAAATAGCCTATAGTTGCTTTCCCATATATATTATATGGCAGACGGAAACGCTGGGAAAGGGTTATATGTCCCGGATGAACTTTATCTTCCAATATCCCATATCCATCGTTATACACAGGTATCTTTATCTGTCCTGTTAACTTACTTCCTGGCCATAAGGAAACTTCAATAGCTGGGCTTAAGTCAAATAACACCTGATATATTTGTGTAATAATCATATTCATATATGATAATTGAGGATATACCATAATATCTACTTTAAACAGCGAACTGTTCTTTTTCTTTTCTTTCTTCACCTTGTCCCAACTGTCACCTATATCATAACTGACTTTCCAGTCTTCACCGCTTACCACTGTTGTGTCACCGGCAAGAGGCTGATAGGTCAGTGAGACCTGAGGTATATTATAGTTGGTAACAATCAACTTACAAGATTTGTCCTTGGGTAATCCCATCGACTGTATGATATCTACAGCCTTTCTGATGCCCAACGCTTGAATTTTGTAAGCACTGTTTTCAACCACATAAACTCTTTCTTCAGGAGTATCTGTCCATCTTACATTTTCAAATCCCATTTTTACAAGACTGTCTGTTGTTAATTCTCCTGTTGATTGGCTGAAACTTTTTAATGGAATCATAACAAGCAACAATATAGCTATACAATACAACAAACATCTATATGAAACTCCTTTGGAAGAGCTCTGATTTTTCATTTTATAACAAATACCTGTTTCGATTTAACAATTATGCGGCCTCTACGTTAAACCACATATTCGGTGCAAAAATAAGTACTATTTTTTAAATAGCAAATAAAATTAAACGAAATGAATCATTCCTTTTGAAAAAACAGTTGAAAAAGCATATTTTAATCTTTATATATAAAATAGGTATGGAATAAATTTGTATTTTTGCAAACTATATGAGTAGAATATTAGCGATAGATTACGGTAAAAAGCGCACAGGTGTGGCTGTGACGGATGTTTTGCAGATTATTGCAAACGGGTTGACGACTGTTCCTACACACCAACTACTGGACTTTATTCTGAAATATGTGGAAAAAGAGCCTGTGGAACGCATCATTGTGGGACATCCTAAGCAAATGAATAATCAGGAGTCGGAAAATATGCGTAATATTGTCCCTTTTGTCAATCAACTAAGGAAAAAATTACCGGATATACCGGTAGAGTTTGTTGACGAGCGGTTTACGTCCGTATTGGCCCACCAAGCCATGTTGGATGGAGGCTTGAAGAAAAAAGACAGACAGAACAAAGCCTTGGTTGATGAAATCAGTGCTACGATAATCTTACAGTCTTATTTGGAGTCGAAGAAATATATTTAATAAATAAAAACAGATTAAGAAAAATGATATTACCTATTTATGTGTACGGACAACCGGTGTTGCGTAAAGAAGCAGAGGATATTACCCCGGATTACCCTAATTTGAAAGAGTTGATAGCAAATATGTTTGAAACCATGAATCGTGCAGATGGTGTGGGCTTGGCTGCTCCGCAAATAGGTCTGCCTATTCGTGTTGTAACTATTGATTTGGATGTGATGTCTGATGACTTGCCCGAATTCAAGGATTTCCGCCGTGCCTATATAAATCCTCATATTTTAGAAGTGGGTGGAGAGGAAGTCAGCATGGAAGAAGGTTGTTTGAGTTTGCCCGGTATCCATGAAGCGGTGAAACGTCCGGACCGTATTCATGTGACTTATTTGGATGAGGAACTGAAAGAACATGATGAGTGGGTGGAAGGTTATTTGGCAAGGGTCATGCAGCATGAATTTGATCATCTGGACGGAAAAATGTTCATTGATCATTTGTCTGCATTACGCAAACAGATGATTAAAGGAAAGCTGGGGGCCATGCTGAAGGGCAAGGCGCGTTGCTCCTATAAGGTCAAGACTATAAAATGATAACTCCGCAATTTTGATCTATGCGCCACCAGTGGCGCATTTGTGTGAAAAACGTATTTTTATAAATACAAAATGATAAAACGGATACTCTATACATTATTAATAATGTTCCCTGTAGTGGCTTCGGCACAGATAAATACGGACAGGGTGATGGCGATAGGGCGTAATGCGCTTTATTTTGAGGATTATGTCCTTTCGATTCAATATTTCAATCAGGTGATTAATGCAAAGCCTTATTTGTCTGATCCTTATTTCTATAGAGGTCTGGCGAAGATAAATTTGGATGATTTTCAGGGGGCGGAGAGTGATTGTTCGGAGGCTATTGAGAGGAATCCGTTTGTGGTAAGTGCTTACCAGGTGCGTGGATTGGCACGGATCCAGCAGAATAATTTTGCGGGAGCTATAGAAGATTATACCAAGGCGTTGGAGTTTGATCCTGAGAACATAGGGGTATGGCATAATATGGCCCTTTGCCGTATCAGGCAGGAGGATTATAAAGGGGCGAAGAATGATCTGGATAAGCTGATCGCCATTTCCCCCCGATATACAAAGGCCTATTTGATGCGTGGTGAGGTGGATTTGAAGCAGAAAGATACTTTGGCTGCCGAAAAAGACTTTGGCAAGGCGATTGAAATAGACCGTTATGATGCAGATACATGGGCCAGCCGTGCTATCCTTCGTCTGCAACAGCAGAGATATAAAGATGCGGAAGCCGATTTTGATCATGCCATCCGTCTGTCCACCCGGAATTCAGGTGTTTATATCAACCGTGCTTTGGCCCGTTACCATCAGAATAACCTGAGAGGAGCGATGAGTGACTATGATATTGCATTGGATATTGATCCCAATAATTTCATCGGCCATTATAACCGGGGCTTGTTACGTGCACAAGTAGGCGATGACAACCGGGCTATTCAAGACTTTAATTTTGTTATCGAAATGGAGCCCGACAATATGATGGCTATTTTCAACCGTGGTCTGTTGTTGGATCAGACAGGAGATTATAAAGGGGCAATTAAAGATTATTCTACGGTGATAAATGAATATCCCAATTTCTTGCTGGGATATCAGTACAGAGCGCAGGCGCGTAGGAAAATAGGGGATGTGAAAGGTGCTGATGCAGATGAATTCAAGGTGTTGAAAGCACAGCTGGATAAACAGAACGGAGTAGATCCTAATAAGCAGACTGCCGATAATACGGAGAATAATAAAACCCGTAAGAAGTCCGACAAGAACATGAACAACTATCGTAAGATAGTGGTTGCCGACAACGAAGAGGGAGAAGAAAAATATAAGAGTGACTATCGTGGACGCGTGCAGGATAAGAATGTGAATATTGTTCCCCAGCCCATGTTCGTGCTTACCTATTATGAAAAGCATGATGATGTGAAACGGCAGGTCAACTATTATAAGTTCATTGAAACATTGAATAATCAGAAAGTACTTCCCGGCCGTCTGATTATAACTAATGAGGAAGCTCCTCTGACGGAAGAACAAGCTACAAAACATTTTGCATCCATTGACGAACAGACTGCTGCCATTGTGGCTGATCCGAATGATGTGAACAAACGTTTTGCACGTTCATTGGACTTTTATCTGGTGCAGGATTTTGCAAGTGCCATTGAAGACTTGAATCAGGCTATTATTATAGAAGATCATTTCTTCCCGGTTTATTTCAACCGTGCTCTCATCCGTTATAAGCAGCTGGAATACCAGAAGATGGAAAAAGAGTATGATTTGAAAGCCGGTCCGGGAGAGAAGAGTGCCGTGAAAGCTGCGGACTATGAAATGGTAAAGCGCGATTTGGACAAGGTGATTGAGCTGGCTCCGGATTTTGTCTATGCTTATTATAATAGAGGTAATGTGCTTTCTATCTTGAAAGACTATCGTGCGGCAATTGTTGATTATGACAGAGCCATCCAGTTGGACCCTAAATTTGCGGATGCTTATTTCAATCGCGGCTTGACACATATTTTCTTGGGTAACAACAGGCAAGGTATACAGGACCTGAGTAAAGCAGGTGAGTTGGGGCTTTTCTCTGCTTACAATATCATCAAACGCTTTACGGAACGAAAAGAATAACATTTTTTTGCTAAAAAGAGGATAAGTCAAAAAGATTTCGTTATTTTTGCATCCTCAAGAAAGAATATAAATAGAAGATTATGATAAAGATAACATTCCCCGACGGCTCCGTTCGCGAATATAACGAAGGAGTTACTGGTCTGCAGATTGCAGAAAGTATCAGTTCACGGCTGGCACAAGATGTTTTAGCTTGTGGCGTGAACGGTGAAACGATTGATTTATCTCGCCCTATCAATGAAGATGCAAACTTCGTTCTTTATAAATGGGAAGACGAACAGGGCAAACATGCTTTCTGGCACACTAGTGCCCACTTGCTGGCCGAAGCATTGCAAGAACTTTATCCGGGCATTCAGTTTGGTATCGGTCCGGCCATTGAAAACGGTTTTTACTATGATGTAGACCCGGGTGAAGCAATCATTAAGGAAGCAGATCTACCCGCTATCGAGGCCAAGATGGCCGAGTTGGCTGCAAAGAAAGAGATATTGGTGCGTCAGAGCATCGCTAAAGAGGATGCGTTGAAGAAATTCGGTGAAAGAGGTGAGACTTATAAATGTGAATTGATTTCCGAACTGGAGGATGGACACATCACCACTTATACACAAGGTGCGTTTACCGACCTTTGCCGTGGTCCTCACTTGACCTCTACCGCTCCTATCAAAGCTATCAAGCTGCTTTCTGTAGCCGGTGCTTATTGGAGAGGACAGGAAGACCGCAAGCAGATGACACGTATTTATGGTATAACTTTCCCGAAGAAGAAAATGCTGGACGAATATCTGGTAATGCTGGAAGAAGCCAAGAAACGCGACCATCGTAAGATAGGTAAGGAAATGGATTTGTTCATGTTTACCGATATGGTGGGCAAGGGACTTCCCATGTGGTTGCCGAAAGGTACTGCCTTGCGTATCCGTTTGCAGGATTTCTTGCGCCGTATCCAGGCCCGTTATGATTATCAGGAAGTAATGTGTCCGCCTATTGGCAACAAGAACCTGTATATCACTTCCGGACACTACGCCAAGTACGGTAAGGACTCGTTCCAGCCTATTCATACACCCGAAGAAGGGGAAGAATATTTCCTGAAACCGATGAATTGTCCTCATCACTGTATGATTTATAAGAATTCTCCACGTTCTTATAAGGACCTGCCGTTGCGTATCGCGGAATTCGGAACCGTATGCCGCTACGAACAGAGTGGTGAATTGCACGGACTGACCCGTGTGCGCAGTTTTACACAAGATGATGCTCACTTGTTCTGTCGTCCCGACCAAGTGAAGGAAGAATTCCTTCGCGTGATGGATATCATCAACATTGTGTTCAAGTCTATGAATTTTGAGAATGTGGAAGCTCAGATTTCTCTTCGTGACAAGGTGAACCGCGAAAAGTATATCGGTAGCGATGAGAATTGGGAAAAAGCAGAACAGGCCATTATTGAAGCTTGCGAAGAAAAAGGCCTGACTGCGAAAGTGGAATATGGTGAGGCTGCATTCTATGGTCCTAAATTGGACTTTATGGTGAAAGACGCTATCGGTCGTCGCTGGCAATTGGGAACAATTCAGGTAGACTACAACTTGCCCGAACGCTTCCAGTTGGAATATATGGGCTCGGATAACCAAAAGCATCGTCCGGTAATGATTCACCGTGCGCCTTTCGGATCAATGGAACGTTTTGTTGCCGTATTGATTGAGCATACTGCCGGTAAATTCCCGCTGTGGCTGACTCCTGACCAGGTAGCTATTCTGCCTATTTCTGAGAAATTCAATGAGTATGCGGAACAAGTGAAAGCGGAACTGAGAAAATTCGATGTTCGTGCTATTGTGGATGACCGTAATGAAAAAATCGGTCGTAAGATTCGTGACAACGAAATGAAGCGTATTCCGTACATGCTGATTGTCGGCGAGAAAGAGGCTGAAAACAGAGAAGTTTCCGTCCGCAAGCAAGGCGAAGGCGACCAGGGAACCATGAAATTTGAAGATTTTGCTAAAAAAGTGAACGAAGAAGTTCAAAATATGATAAATAAATGGTAACTTTGCGCCCAATTGTAAAAGCATAGCATACATACGATGTTCTAAAGACCGCTTTTACTTAACAAAAAAATAATTTGGTAGTAATAAACAAGAAACAAACTGGAAGTAAACGTTATTTAATGAAGAATGACAGCTTAAAAGGGCAACATCGGATTAATGAGCAAATCCGTGCCAAAGAAGTCCGCATTGTGGGCGATGAGGTGGAACCTAAAGTATATCCGATAGCTCAGGCCTTGAAAATGGCCGAGGAAATGGAAGCAGATCTCGTGGAGATTTCTCCGAATGCACAACCCCCTGTTTGTCGTATTATTGATTACTCTAAATTTCTTTATCAGTTAAAGAAGCGTCAGAAAGAGCAAAAGGCAAAGCAGGTGAAGGTAAACGTGAAGGAAATACGTTTTGGACCTCAGACTGATGACCATGATTATAACTTCAAGTTGAAGCATGCCAAAGGCTTTTTGGAAGATGGCGATAAGGTGAAGGCTTATGTATTCTTTAAAGGTCGCTCCATCCTTTTCAAGGAGCAAGGTGAAGTGCTTTTGCTTCGTTTTGCAAATGATCTGGAAGACTACGCTAAAGTAGATCAAATGCCGATACTGGAAGGTAAGCGCATGACTATTCAGCTTTCTCCGAAAAAGAAAGAAGCTTCTAAAAAGCCTGCAACAGCCGGAGCACCGAAACCTGCTGCTCCTGCACAAAAAGCAGAGAAGCCGGAAATGGGTGAAGAATAAGAAAGGATGCGTAACGCGCAGGTATAGTGCGTTGCCATTATATATTTAATAATTTAAAAACAAGTAAGATGCCAAAGATGAAGACTAACTCCGGTTCTAAAAAGAGATTTACTCTTACCGGAACAGGTAAAATCAAAAGAAAGCACGCTTTTCACAGTCACATTCTGACTAAGAAAACCAAGAAGCAAAAGAGAAATCTGTGTTACTCTACAACCGTTGATATAACGAATATGAGCCAGGTTAAGGAACTCTTAGCTATGAAGTAATCAAAAGCGTACGAAGTATTATTAAAGTTATTAACCGAATGCATTAGCTTTAAGTCCGTTGCGTGAAGTACCGGCGCTAACATTCAAAAACAAGTAAAACTATGCCAAGATCAGTAAATCATGTTGCTTCTAAAGCAAGAAGAAAGAAAATTTTGAAATTGACCAGAGGTTACTTTGGTGCAAGAAAGAACGTTTGGACCGTTGCCAAGAATACTTGGGAAAAAGGTTTGACTTATGCGTTCCGTGACCGTAAGAATAAGAAAAGAAACTTCCGCGCTTTGTGGATTCAACGTATCAACGCTGCTGCACGTCTGGAAGGTATGTCTTATTCCAAACTGATGGGTGCTCTGCACAAAGCTGGTATCGAAATCAACCGTAAGGTTTTGGCTGATTTAGCAATGAATCATCCGGAAGCTTTCAAGGCCATTGTAGCTAAAGCAAAAGCTGCATAAGCCGGGGTAAAAGAATAAACCTGCAAGGCGCTGATTACGAATACGTAATCGGCGCTTTTTGTTTTTGGCAGTATTGTGGAAATGTGAAAACATCAGATGCAGGCAAACAATTTTCTTGTTTTTCTTGTTTCTTTCGTAGAAACTCACTACCTTTGAAGTAGAAAAAATAGCCGCATTGATTGGATCGGGAAACTCATCAATTCTAATGAAATACCGAGACAAGCTTCAGTTCTCAATGGCGGGCCACGCCCTTCGGGGTAACTCTTGAGTCGGTGGATTACAAAGAGGACGAGCACTCAAATCATGTCATACGGAGTTTCATCACATCATCGGTGCGGCTTTCTATAAAAGAGGAACGGTAATCTTGGTTGACTACCGTTCCTTTTTCTTTTGTCGTTATTTTACGGTTTTGCTTCTTGAAGATCAGAGAGTTCAGTAAAAATTGGATTGGTTGCAGTGAGGGGGAAAAGTCCAGGCTTTTGCTCGTTTAACTCCAGGTGTTTACTCCCGAAATGCCTGAAGTTTTAGGTTGGAATGCCCGGTGTTTGGGAAGTAAATTCCGGGAGTTTCGGGAGTATAATGCAGGGATATTTACCGGTATGGCACGGCTTCATTAACGGTTGAAACTGGACATACCGGTAGAATATTATTTGTTATCCCGCAAGTCTTTTACCCTGACGGCTTTGCCTTCGCTTTGAGGCAGCGAGCCTTTCTTGACCAGCTTCACTTTAGGAGTGACAAGGATTTCATCTTTCAGTCGGCGGGAAATGGCTTTGCGTACTTTCTCCAGTTCTATATAGTTGTCGGTGGATAAGTCGCTGAGCTCTACTTCCACAATCATTTCATCTTGATTGCTGATGGTTTCCAGAGTAATGAGGTAGTTGCTGCCCAATTCGGGGAATTGCACCAATACCTTTTCCACCTGCATGGGGAAGATGTTGACTCCCTTGATGATAAACATATCGTCACTACGTCCTTTGATACGGTCGATACGAATGTGTGTACGGCCGCACGGACACTTGCCGGGAAGAATCCGCGTTAAATCCCGTGTGCGATAGCGAATTAATGGCATCATCTCACGATCAAGGGTTGTAAGTACCAGTTCGCCGATTTCTCCTTCAGGGACAGGCTCGCCGGGTTCGGGGTCAATGATTTCTACCAGGTAGCAATCTTCCCAAAAGTGCATTCCGTTTTGTTCCTGGCATTCGAAAGCGACACCGGGACCGTTCATCTCTGTCATGCCGAAACTATTGTATGCTTTCACACCTAACATTCGTTCTATTTTACGACGCTGTTCATCAGTGTGGGGTTCGGCGCCGATAACGAGTGTTTTCAATGTTGTTCCCTTGGGGTCGAGTCCTTCTTCTTGAAAGACTTCAGCCAAGCGGATTGCATAGCTGGGGATTGCATGCAGGGCAGTAGTCTTGAAGTCGTTGATGAACTTGATCTGGCGTTTGCTATTTCCGGCTGCCGCAGGGACTGTTAGA
>ENA-OPCM01002305-OPCM01002305.1-human-gut-metagenome-genome-assembly--contig:-NODE-2305-length-11096-cov-3.368173_pt1 | contig 11096 bp, 10 predicted proteins | sample MGYA00241252_ERZ501484 | MGnify/ENA primary metagenome ERZ501484 (study PRJEB25962, sample SAMEA2042583) | human gut metagenome | biome: human gut; feature: human-associated habitat; material: faeces...
CCGGAAGCCGAAAAGTTCTATCGCTTCCTGCATGATGAGATGGGCGTGACCAAGGTGCGTTTTCCCGAAACTTCATCTTTTGGCGTGAAACCTGTGTCTAAAGAGGGAACGGAGCGGCTGGTGCGTGCGGCTTGCCGTTATGCGCTCGAAAACGGTCTGCCCTCTGTAACGCTGGTACACAAAGGCAATATCATGAAGTTTACCGAAGGCGGCTTCAAGAAATGGGGCTATGAGCTGGCGGAGCGTGAGTTTGGAAAAGATATAGCGGAGGGACGTCTTGTTGTCAAGGATTGCATTGCCGATGCCTTTTTGCAGAATACCTTGCTTGTTCCCGAAGAATACTCGGTCATTGCCACTCTGAATTTGAACGGTGATTATATTTCCGACCAGTTGGCTGCTATGGTGGGCGGCATCGGTATCGCTCCGGGAGCCAACATTAATTACAGGACGGGACATGCCATTTTTGAGGCCACTCATGGCACGGCTCCCAATATTGCCGGAAAAGACATTGTGAATCCGTGTTCCATGATTCTTTCGGCGGTGATGATGCTCGAACACCTGGGTTGGAAAGAGGCCGCCTTGCTGATAGAGGAAGCACTGGAGAAGAGTTTCACAGAAGGTCGTGCTACAGTCGATTTGGCCCGCTTCATGCAGGGTGGTGTCCCGTTGTCTACATCGGCTTTTACACGGGAAATCGTGAACAGGATAGAAGCTTCCGCAAATAATTCCCCCATAAACCAGAAAAAATAAAAATATTATGAAGAAAGAATATTTGATTTACAAACTTTCCGAAGACCTGAAAGAAGCGACCCGGATTGAGAACGAACTGTTCAAGAAGTTTGATGTGAAGCGCGGATTGCGTAATGAAGACGGTACAGGTGTGCTGGTTGGGCTCACCAAGATTGGCAACGTAGTGGGGTACGAGCGCATTCCGGGCGGAGGTCTGAAGCCTATTCCGGGCAAATTGTTCTACCGTGGCTACGACCTTGAGGATTTGGCACATGCCATTCTCAAAGAGAAACGTTTCGGCTTTGAAGAAGTGGCGTATCTGCTGCTTTCAGGCCGTTTGCCCGACAGGGAGGAACTGGCTTCTTTCCGTGAGCTGATTAACGATAATATGCCGTTGGAACAGAAAACGAAGATGAACATCATCGAGCTTGAAGGGAATAATATAATGAATATCCTGGCGCGAAGCGTGCTCGAGATGTATCGCTTTGACCCGAATGCCGATGATACGTCGCGCGATAATCTGATGCGCCAGAGCATAGACCTTATTTCGAAGTTCCCCACCATCATAGCCTATGCTTTCAATATGCTTCGCCATGCCACTCACGGCCGTTCGTTGCATATCCGGCATCCGCAGGAGAATCTTTCTCTCGCGGAGAATTTCCTGTATATGCTGAAAAAGGATTATACGGAACTGGATGCCCGTACCCTTGACCTGTTGCTGGTGTTGCAGGCGGAGCATGGCGGCGGTAACAACTCTACGTTCACCGTACGCGTAACGTCCTCTACCGGAACAGATACCTATTCTGCCATCGCTGCGGGCATCGGTTCCCTGAAAGGCCCGCTTCACGGTGGCGCCAATATCCAGGTTACCGACATGTTCCACCATTTGCAGGAGAATATCCGGGATTGGACGAATGTAGACGAGATTGACACTTATTTCACCCGTATGCTGAACAAGGAGGTATATAACAAGACGGGATTGATATACGGTATCGGACATGCCGTCTATACCATTTCAGACCCTCGTGCCATACTTTTAAAGGAACTTGCCCGCGACCTTGCCCGCGAGAAAGGGAAAGAGCGTGAGTTTGCTTTCCTTGAATTGCTGGAAGAGCGAGCTATCGAAGTTTTCGGCCGTGTGAAGAACAACGGCAAGACGGTTTCGAGCAATGTGGATTTTTACTCCGGTTTCGTATATGAAATGATCGGGTTGCCGCAGGAAATATTTACTCCGCTGTTTGCCATGGCGCGTATCGTGGGCTGGTGTGCACATCGTAATGAAGAGTTGAACTTCGAAGGTAAGCGCATTATTCGTCCGGCATATAAGAATGTATTGGAAGAAGTAGCATACATTCCTATTAAGAAGCGGTAGATCCGTTTCAAAGCACAGACCTCGGATTGCCGGGTCGTATAAGGTATCGTTGTTGCGGTTGGAAAGCCGGACAGCGATACCTTATTCATTTTCCCGTGGCGGAACGGATAAATATCCACGCTCTTTGCATTATCCGTTTCTGTATGTTTTTGATAATTGCTGCGGGAAAACGATTTGATTGTTACAGGTTTTCCCTATATTTGTCACACTTAAACAAAAGAACATGAGCGAAGAAGGGTTTCATCTGTTTTTGGGAGTGATGTGCGTCATTGCGCTTTTTGTGTTCATCGCTCTTTATTTCGTCAAAGCCGGATATGGGATGTTCCGTACCGCATCGTGGGGATATTCCATTAGTAACAAGGCGGCGTGGGTATTGATGGAAGCGCCGGTCTTTATCGTTATGTTTTGGTTGTGGGGCAGGAGCGGGGCAGGCTTTGCCGTGCCGGTATATCTTTTCTTTCTGCTGTTCCAGCTACACTATTTCCAAAGGTCGTTTATTTTTCCTTTTCTGCTGAAAGGAAAAAGCCGGATGCCGGTAACTATTATGATGATGGGCATTGTATTTAATGTACTGAACGGAATGATGCAGGCTGGCGGTCTGTTTTACTTTGCTTCCGAAGGGATGTATTCCGGTGGTTGGACTTATTTGCTGAAGACTCATGCGTGGTCGGGGCTTCTGTTGTTTTTTGCCGGTATGCTTATCAATCTTCATTCCGACCATGTGATTCGCCATTTGCGTAAGCCGGGCGACACGAATCATTACCTTCCTGAGAAAGGTCTTTATCGCTATGTCACTTCTGCCAACTATTTCGGTGAATTGGTAGAATGGACCGGTTTTGCCATACTTACTGCTTCGCCTGCCGCATGGGTGTTTGTGTGGTGGACTTTTGCCAATCTCGTTCCCCGTGCCAATGCCATTTACGGCCGTTACCGGAAAGAATTCGGTGATGAGGCGGTAGGAAAACGCAAGCGTATCATACCTTATATCTATTGAAAGGACAAACCATAAATCATAAATCAGGAAACTATCACATGGAATCAAAATTATTCACTCCGGTTACTTTCGGACCGCTGACATTGCGCAACCGTACCATCCGTTCGGCTGCTTTTGAAAGTATGTGTCCCGGAAATGCCCCTTCGGACATGTTGCTCGATTATCACCGTTCGGTTGCGGCAGGAGGCATCAGTATGACTACTGTGGCTTATGCGGCTGTTACTCAGAGCGGGCTTTCTTTTGACCGCCAGTTGTGGATGCGCCCTGAAATAATTCCGGGGCTTCGCAAGCTGACCGATGCGATACATGCGGAAGGTGCTGCTGCCGGAATCCAGTTGGGGCATTGCGGAAACATGTCCCATAAGAGTATTTGCGGGTGTACCCCGGTCGGTGCCAGCAGCGGCTTCAACCTGTATTCACCTACTTTTGTGCGTGGTTTGCGTGCCGGTGAACTGCCGGAGATGGCACGTGCTTACGGAAAGGCGGTGAATCTGGCCCGTGAGGCGGGATTTGATGCAGTGGAAATTCATGCCGGACATGGCTACCTTATCAGCCAGTTCCTTTCGCCTTCGACCAATCATCGCAAAGATGAATTTGGCGGTTCTCTGGAAAACCGCATGCGCTTTATGGATATGGTGATGGATGAAGTGATGAAGGCTGCCGGCAGCGATATGGCAGTGCTTGTGAAGATGAACATGCGTGACGGTTTCCGGGGAGGCATGGAGATAGATGAGACGATGCAAGTGGCCAAGCGTCTTGAATGCTCGGGTGCACATGGATTGGTATTGAGCGGCGGTTTTGTAAGTAAAGCGCCTATGTATGTGATGCGTGGGGAAATGCCGATTCGCAGCATGACACATTATATGACATGCTGGTGGCTGAAGTATGGAGTACGCATGGCGGGCAGGTGGATGATACCGTCTGTGCCATTCAAAGAGGCCTATTTCCTGGAAGACGCCCTGAAGTTCCGTGCAGAGCTGAAGATGCCGTTGATATATGTAGGCGGACTGGTGTCGCGTGCCAAGATAGATGAGGTGCTGGACAATGGTTTTGAGGCTGTACAGATGGCACGCGCCCTGCTCAACGAACCGGGCTTTGTGAACCGTATGCGCAAGGAGGAGAATGCCCGTTGCAGCTGTAGGCATAGTAATTACTGCATAGCCCGGATGTATTCCATAGAAATGGCTTGCCATCAGCATTTGCAGGAAGAACTGCCTGCCTGCTTGAAAAAGGAGATAGAGAAAATAGAAGCGAAGGGGTGATTGAATCTTTCTTATTATTGGCAATTTATACTTGGTAAACATGAAACTTGCTATCATAACCGGTGCAGACGGTGGTATGGGAACGGAAATAACCCGTGCTGTGGCTACAGCCGGATATAAAATAATCATGGCCTGTTACCGTCCGGAAAAAGCGGAAAGGGTAAAGGATATGCTGGTGCATGACACCGGTAACCCATATATTGAGGTATTGGGCATTGACTTAGCTTCGCTTGCATCTGTGGCGGCTTTTGCCGAAAGAATGTTGAAAAGGGGGGATACCGTCAGTCTGCTGATGAATAATGCCGGAACAATGGAAACAGGGCGTCACATCACTGAGGATGGTTTGGAACGTACGGTGAGTGTTAATTATGTTGCTCCTTATTTGTTGACACGCAAACTTATTCCTCTGATGGAAAAGGGGAGCCGTATTGTCAATATGGTGTCTTGTACTTATGCCATAGGGCGTCTCGACTTTCCGGATTTCTTCCATCTTGGAAAGAGAGGAGGTTTCTGGCGCATTCCTGTTTATAGCAATACGAAACTGGCTCTGACCTTGTTTACCGTTAATCTGGCGAATCGGGTCAAGGAAAAAGGGATTGTGGTGAATGCGGCCGATCCGGGTATCGTATCTACCGATATAATAACGATGCACATGTGGTTCGACCCGCTGACAGATATCTTATTCCGGCCTTTTATCCGTACTCCCCGGCAAGGAGCTGCAACAGCCGTTCATCTGCTGCTGGATGAGGATGCCGGAAAACGTACGGGAACTTTAAATGCGAGTTGCCGTCCCAAGCATCTTTCCGGGAAGTATACCCGCCATGTGCAGATGCAGGAGTTGTGGAACAGGACGGAGAAGATTGTGGAGAAGTGGTTATAAATCCAAAAAACGGATAGAACACTTGTTGAGGAAAATTTAAAGAACCTCTTGCATTATGATAATTTTTCAGGCACGGAGTGCATGGATTTCACGGTTCCGGTTTGCAAGAACCATGAAATCTGTGCACTCCGTGCCTGAAAGAAAATGTTAAAATCACTTCGGCCCTCTTGGGTTTATCCTATCGGGACTTTATTAAATGGAAAGTTCCCTCAGTACATTAACCAGGTCTTTCTTGATCGGCTTGTCGTTTTTGATGGCTTTGACAAAAGGCACATACACAATCTTATCGTCATCAATGCCAATCATCACGTTACGCTGACCTTCGAGCAGTGCCTGGATGCTGGCTACTCCCATGCGGCTGGCAATGATGCGGTCGTGTGCAGTAGGACGTCCTCCGCGTTGCAAGTGTCCCAAGATGGTGACACGCACATCGTACTGGGGATATTCGTTTTTCACACGTTCTGCATAATGCATAGCCCCTCCGGTAAGTTCACTTTCGGCCACCAACACGATGCTGCTGCTTTTTGACTTGCGGAATCCGTGTTCGATGAATTCTTCCAGTTGGTCCACCTCCGTACTGAATTCGGGGATGATGGCTGCTTCTGCTCCTGCGGCAATAGCGCCGTTCAATGCCAGAAAACCTGCATCGCGTCCCATTACCTCGACAAAGAACAGACGTTCGTGAGAGGTGGCGGTATCGCGAATCTTATCCACAGCATCGAGAATGGTATTCAAGGCAGTGTCATATCCGATGGTGGTGTCGGTACCGTATAAGTCATTGTCAATCGTTCCCGGAAGTCCGATACACGGTACATCGAACTCTTGTGCAAATATACGTGCGCCGGTCAGTGAACCGTCACCACCGATGATGACCAAAGCATCGATTTCGTGCTTTTTCATGTTCTCGTATGCTTGTGCACGTCCTTCGGGTGTTGTGAATTCCTTGCAGCGGGCGGTTTTTAGGATAGTACCTCCCATTTGTATGATGTTGCTGACATTTTGGCTTTTGAATTCCTGAATTTCATCTGTTACCAAGCCCTTGTATCCTCTATAAATGCCATATACTTTCAGGCCGTTATAGATGGCAGAGCGTGTCACTGCGCGAATGGCGGCGTTCATTCCCGGAGCATCACCTCCGGATGTTAAAATACCGATACTTTTAATCGTTCCCATAAATACCCATTTTAATGTTTTTATGATGCAAAGTTAGCAATTTATCACTTGGACAGCGATAAAATATTATTTTTTATTGGTCTGTTTTTCGTTTAGGATAACCTTTTTACACTCTTCCATCAACCATTTGGGAGTAGAAGTGGCTCCGCAAATGCCGATGGAATGGACATCCTTCAGCAGGTTGCGGTCTATTTCCTCCGGTTGGTCGATGAGGTAGGAGTTGGGGTTTACCTTTTTACATTCCTGAAACAAGATTTTCCCATTGGAGCTTTTGCGACCGCAAACGAAGAAAATGAGATCGTGTGCTGCCGCAAATTTACGGATGTTCGGCATACGGTTGGCTACTTGCCGGCAAATGGTGTCGAAGTATTCAAAGGAGGCTTCGGGCGATATGTGTTCCTTGATATATTCCACAATCTGCCAGAACTCTTCCAAAGATTTCGTGGTCTGTGAATACAGCCGGATATCTTTGTTGAAGTCCAGCTGCACCACTTCCTCCGGTTTTTCTATGACAATCGCTTTCCCGTGTGTCTGTCCCACCAGTCCGAGCACTTCGGCGTGTCCGTTTTTCCCGTAAATCACGATTTGTGTATCGTGGCTGTCGGGGGTGTTGTCAAATTCCTGTTTGATGCGTTTTTGCAGCCGCAATACCACGGGGCAGGTTGCATCGATGATTTCGATATGGTTGGCTTTTGCCAGTGCATATGTCTCAGGCGGTTCTCCATGAGCGCGGAGCAGCACCTTGGCGTTATGCAGCCGGGCGAATTCTTCGTGGTTGATGGTGATGAGGCCCATCTTTTTCAGACGTTCGCATTCTTGTCCGTTGTGCACAATGTCTCCCAGGCAATAGAGCGTGGTGCCCTTTGCCAATTCCTCTTCTGCTTTTTTGATGGCGGTGGTTACGCCGAAGCAGAAGCCCGAACCTTCGTCTATCTCTACATTAACCATTGGTTGCTTTTTGGAATTGTTCTGCCAGCCATTGTTTCTGTTCGGCAATGGTCATGTGGCTGTTGTCCAACAAAATAGCATCTTCGGCTTTCCTCAAGGGACCGACTTCCCGGTTTTGGTCGATATAATCACGCTCTTCCACGTTTTTCAATATTTCGTCGTAAGAAGCCGGCCGGCCTTTTGCTTTCAGCTCGTCGTATCGGCGCCGGGCGCGGATGTCGGCAGAGGCGGTTACGAAAATCTTCAGTTCGGCATCAGGAAAAACCACGGTTCCGATATCGCGTCCGTCCATCACAATTCCTTTCTGCCTGCCCATTTCCTGTTGCTGTTTCACCAATGCCTCCCGAACAAATCCGAGGGCGGCAACCGGGCTTACGTGTGAAGAAACTTCCATGGTCCGGATGCGTTCTTCCACCTCTTCGCCGTTCAGCAAGGTGACAGGACGCTGGGTTTCCGGGTTCAGCCGGAAAGAAATCCTGATGTCGGGCAGGCTGTTTCGGAGCTCCTCCTCCCGGATGCCGCTGTCTGTAAACAACCCGTTGTCGAGGCAGTATAAAGTAACGGCACGATACATGGCACCGCTATCTATATATATGTATCCTATTTCACGTGCCAAATCTTTGGCCATTGTGCTTTTTCCGCAAGACGAGTAACCGTCGATGGCTATTGTTATTTTTTTCATATATAATTAATGTATAGATGAGTATATTGCTATATGCGGTTCAAAGATAGGGAAAAGTTAGGTGCCCTTCCATGAAAAAGAATTAAAATATAATGAATTAGCAAATTTTTACGGTGAAAATACTTTTTGTTTAAAAGAAAAGTACTACATTTGCCTTGAATGAGAAACACTTAATTTTAAACAACAATTTATGGAAGTTAAAAAATCGCCCAAAGCAGATCTTGAAGGTAAAAAAAGTACCTGGCTGCTAATCGGTTATGTGTTTATCTTAGCTCTTATGTTTGTCGCTTTCGAATGGACTGAACGCGATAAGCAGGTGACTACAGATACAGGTATGGCCGCAGTTGTATTTGAAGAAGAAATGGTTCCTATCACAGAACAGGAAGAACAGCAACAAGCTCCTCCTCCCGAAGTACCTAAAGCGGAAGAAATTATTGAAATCGTAGAAAATGATGCTAAAGTAGAAGAAACCGTTATTCAGGCATCAGATGATACGGAAAAAGCTGTGGAAGTTAAATATACACCGGTTGTAGTAGAAGAGGAAGAACCGGAAGAACAACAGATTTTCCAGATTGTAGAAGAAATGCCCGAATTCCCCGGCGGTATGGGAGAATGTTTGAAGTTCTTGATGAAGAATGCAAAATATCCGACCATCTCTCAGGAAAACGGTGTGCAGGGTAAAGTATCAGTGAAGTTCGTTATCGAAAAAGACGGTTCTATTGCTGATCCGGTTGTTGTTCGAGGTGTAGACCCTTACTTGGATAAAGAGGCTCTGCGTGTAGTGAAGTCAATGCCGAAATGGAAACCCGGTAAACAACGTGGTAAACCGGTACGTGTAAGTTATACCGTGCCCGTAATCTTTAAATTACAGTAATCTTTGGATAAAAATCATGAAGAGGCTGCTCATTGGGTAGCCTCTTTTTTTAGTAATATATTTAATTCTTTTTCTTATGGCTTTTTTAGCAACCGAATTGTCGGATAAGATCAACGGCTATCTTTCTGAAATGCCTTATATGCGTGAACCGAAAGGGCTGTATGCTCCTATTGAATATGTATTATCGTTGGGTGGAAAGCGGATTCGTCCTGTCTTGATGTTGCTTGCTTATAATATGTATAAGGAAGATGTGGACTGTATTTTGCCGCAGGCGGCAGGTATCGAGACTTATCATAATTATACTTTATTGCATGACGACCTGATGGACAAGGCTGATATGCGCCGCAATAAACCTACTGTTCATAAAGTATGGGATGACAACACGGCAATCTTGTCGGGAGACGCTATGTTGGTATTGGCTTACCGCCTGATGGCTGATTGTCAGGAAAAGTATTTGAAGCGGGTGATGGATATCTTTACACAGACGGCTTTGGAAATATGCGAAGGGCAGCAATGGGATATGGAATTTGAAACACGTACGGATGTGACTGTACCGGAATATATAGAAATGATTCGTCTGAAAACGTCTGTCTTGTTATCGGCGGCATTGAAAATCGGTGCCGTTTTGGGGGATGCTTCCGAGGAGGATGCCCGCAAACTTTATGATTTCGGCATTCAGATGGGACTGGCCTTCCAGTTGCAAGACGATTATCTGGATGTGTATGGTGATCCCAAGGTGTTTGGAAAGAATATCGGGGGGGATATCTTATGTAATAAGAAAACCTTTATGCTGATAAACGCATTGGCCTTGGGCAATCCGCGGCAGAAGGAAGAGCTGGACCGATGGATTTCGTGTGCGGAGTATTGCCCGGAAGAAAAGATTAAAGCTGTGACGGGAATCTATAATGAGATTGGCATTGATAAAATCTGCGATGAAAAAATCAATGAATATTATGCAAAAGGGCTGGCTTTGCTGGATGGTGTGAGTCTGCCGGCAGAGAGAAAAGAAGAGTTAAAGTCTTTTGTTTGTCGTTTAATGAATAGAAAAGTGTGATGATTGATACCCATTCCCATCTTTTTGCAGAAGAGTTTGCCGATGATTTGCCGCAAGTGATAGAACGCGCCAAGGCTGCCGGTGTCAGGAAGGTTTTTATGCCCAACATTGATGATACAACCATCCGTGAGTTGTTGGAGGTATGTGAGGCATATAAAGGTTTTTGTTATCCGATGCTGGGTTTTCACCCGACATCGGTGGACGGTGATTATAAAGCCCGCCTGATGCCGATGAAAAAGTTGTTGACCGAAGGACACCCTTATATCGCCATCGGAGAGGTGGGGATGGATTTGTATTGGGATAAGACCTACCTCAAAGAGCAGCAAGCTGCCTTGGACGAACAGATACATTGGGCACTGGAGTATGACTTGCCCTTGATTATTCACTGCCGTGAAGCCTTCCCCGAGTTGTTTGAAGTGCTCTCTCCTTATAAGAATACGAATTTGAGCGGCATCTTTCATAGTTTTACGGGAAATGCGGAAGAGGCGGAGCAATTGTCGGACTATCCTGCTTTCAGAATTGGAATCAACGGGGTGGTCACATTCAAGAAAAGTACGTTGCCCGAAACACTGAAGAATGTCCCGTTGAGTAAAATCGTGCTCGAAACCGATTCTCCCTATTTGGCTCCCGTGCCCAACAGAGGGAAAAGAAATGAGACTTCCTATATAAAAGAGGTGGCGTTAAAGCTGGCGGAAATTTATGGCATGAGTTTGTCAGAAATAGATGCCATAACGACCGATAACGCTTTAAAAGTGTTCAAAATGGCCAAATAAGTTTTTAAAGTTTATTAAATTTGAGGGGATATGCCAATATTGAGGCGCCGAATTCTGTGTAAGACGAAAAAAAAGGATACATTTGTGACTGAAATCGCTTGCTATTCCCAAATTTCTTTGTAATTTGCACCCGATTTCAAAACGAGGATGTAAATGTGTCCCCTAAAAGGAGAGATGCTCGAGTGGTTGAAGAGGCACGCCTGGAAAGCGTGTATACGCCAAAAGTGTATCGCGGGTTCGAATCCCGCTCTCTCCGCATTGCTGTGAAAGGGCAAAAAGTGGAAAACAATTAAAACAATAAAATAACAATTAATTAATTAATCTTAAAAATTAGACACACAATGAAAAAGTTATT
>ENA-OPCM01002312-OPCM01002312.1-human-gut-metagenome-genome-assembly--contig:-NODE-2312-length-11079-cov-2.728501_pt1 | contig 11079 bp, 11 predicted proteins | sample MGYA00241252_ERZ501484 | MGnify/ENA primary metagenome ERZ501484 (study PRJEB25962, sample SAMEA2042583) | human gut metagenome | biome: human gut; feature: human-associated habitat; material: faeces...
GCCTCCGTGTACCTTGGCGATACGGTGTGCGCGGTCGAGCGTTTGCAAGTCACGGCGAATGGTGGACGGTGTCACGCCCAGCGCCTCGGCAAGCTCCGGCACAGTGACCGAGCCGGCCTGCTGCACCATCGACACAATCGTGTTGAGCCTATCTTCCGCAAGCATCGCTTACTCCTCCTCGGGGTAGACGACTCCCCAATCGGCGCGGAGCTTGGTCATGAGCTCCATCACATCAGAAGCATAATCCAGAAGCTCACGCTTGGAATCGTCGCCGGCGACGGCCTGCTCGAGGTCAGCCATCTCGTAGCACAGAGCGTAAGCCTCGGTGCCAGCGTGGACCTCCTCACGGTGACCGTCCGCAGTCCACACGATGGTCGCATGGTCGGCGCGCGGATACTCGTTGACCTCGATATAGCATTTGTCGAAGCTGATGACCGAGCGCTTGGGCTGCTTGGAGTGAAGCGTAAGACTCACCACGCCCAGCTGCTGCTCGGCGTTACGGCAGACAATGCCGCCTGCGACGTCAACGCCAGTCTCACAGGTGTTGCCCAGCGAAACGACCTCAGCGGGCTGGCTTGCCATAAAGAGGCGCATGACGGACAGGGCATACACGCCAATGTCGAGCATGGCGCCGCCGGCAAGGCTACGGTTGTAGAAGCGGTTTGTCAGGTCGCCGTACTCCTTGTAACTGCCAAAGTTGAGCTGAGCAAGGTTCATGCGGCCAAACTCGCCCGCATCCATGCGACGACGCAGCTCCTGATACAGCGGCATGTGAAGCACCGTTGTGGCGTCCATAAGGACCACGTTGTGCTCATCGGCGATGGCGCGGGCCTCGTCAAGCTCGGCAGAGTTGAGGGTAATGGCCTTCTCGCAGAGCACGTGCTTGCCGGCGGCCAGCGCGGCACGCAGATAGGTAATATGCGTGTTGTGCGGCGTGGTGATATAAACGGCATCGATGTTCGGATCGGCGTAGAGGTCCTCAACCGTTTCATAGACCTTCTCGATGCCATACTGCTCGGCAAAAGCCTGAGCCTTGGACAGCGTACGGTTTGCGACGCCCGCAAGCTTGCGGCCGGCAAGAGCTAGAGACTGGGCCATCTGGTTGGCGATAACGCCGCACCCAATCACAGCCCAACGAAGCTCGGGAGCCGTAAAGATATCATCAGGGAACGGCTTGCCCTGGACCGAAGCGAACGCTGCCTTTGCGGCTGCCGCGGAGTCGAGTGGAGCCTGCTTGGAATCTGCCATATGTGCCTCCTGAATCATCGGAAGTTCTTCATTTCCAACAGCCCTATATTCGCACAAATGCGCGCGCATTTGCTCGTATTTGCGTGTTTATTTGCTTGTCGGTCATTATTTAACCATAGTTAGCAGATATTTGCGCGGCCATGCGCATCATCGCGCAAGACTCTGCGCGTAAATGCGCATGCTACAATCCTTGTGAAACATATAGGGGCGGAGCACCAAAGCTCTAAAGACAGAGCCAGCTGTATTACTTCACCCCTCTGGGGGCACCAGACATCGAAGGACTGTCCCTAGGTGCCGCTTTCGTTGAAGCCTATCCTAGATGGCCAGATATACAGATCTAAAGACCGTCCCTATCAACTAGTCATTTAAGTCTGTCCCCAATGACTGCCAATCAACGGCCACTCATTTAAGTCTGTCCCCAATGAGTGGGGATAGAAAAAGGCCCGGATGCCGTGGAGCATCCGGGCCTTTGCTAGCAACTTGGTGTTGCGGGCAGCTTAGAACTCGTGGCCGCACTTCTTGCAGACGCGCAGCTTGTTCTTGCCGTCCTTCTCGTGACCGACGCGGGTAACCTTACCGCACTCGGGGCAGACGAGATTGACGTTGGAGGCGTCGATGGGAGCCTCCTGCGAAACGATGCCGCCCTGCTGGTTGGCAGCGTTGGGCTTGACGGCCTTCTTGACGACCGAAACGCCCTCGACAACGACCTTGTTCTCGGCGGGGAGAGCGCGCAGGATAACGCCCTGCTTGCCGCGATCCTTACCAGAGAGAACCTGGACCTTATCGCCCTTCTTGATATACATATATCTCCCCTAACTACAGGGTCTCGGGAGCGAGCGAGACGATCTTCATGTACTTCTTGTCACGAAGCTCGCGAGCGACAGGCCCGAAGATACGGGTGCCGACGGGCGAACCATCGTTGTTGATGACAACGCAGGCGTTCTCATCAAAGCGAATGTAGGAGCCATCCTTGCGGCGGATCTCCTTAACGGTGCGAACGACGACGCAACGGACAACGTCCTTCTTCTTGACGTTGGCGCCAGGGGTAGCCTCCTGGACAGCACCGATGAACACATCGCCGATGCCTGCATAACGACGCTTGGAACCGCCAAGCACCTTGATGCAGCGAATCTTGCGAGCGCCGGAGTTGTCGGCGACGTTCAGCATGGTTTGCATCTGAATCATGGTAGATGTTCCTCCGAACTAAGAACCGAAGAGAGGTGCGCAGCCTTTAGGCGGCCTGTGGTATGCAAACCAGGCATACGCACATCTTCGGAAACGTACAAGTCGTAAGAGCGACTGCTTATTTAGCGCGCTCGACGACCTCGATGAGGCGCCAACGCTTCATCTTGGACATAGGACGGGTCTCCATAACGCGGACGGTATCGCCCACGCCAGCCGTGCACTCCTCGTCGTGAGCGTGCAGCTTCTTGGAGCTGGTCATCATCTTGCCGTACTTGGGGTGACGCTTGCGCTCGGTGATGGTGACGACAATGGTCTTGGCACCGGAGACGGAGGTAACGACACCCGTACGGACCTTACGCGAGTTACGCGAATCAGTCATGTTCTCTCCTTAGGTCCTACTCGGCGACAGCGGACTTCTCCGCTGCGATCTCGCGGGCGCGCTGCTCCGTGAGGACGCGAGCGATGTCCTTCTTCACGGTGTTGACGCGAGCGGTGTTGTCCAGCTGGCTGGTGGCCATCTGGAAACGAAGGTTAAAGAGCTCGGCGCGCATTTCCTTCAGCTTCTCAACAAGCTGAGCGTCCGAGAGCTCACGAATCTCTGCGGGCTTCATTAGTTCTCCTCCTTGGCGGCGGCGGCGTCCTCAGCAGCCCACTTGGCCTCGAGAGCGGCCTCCTCAGCCATCTCCTTCTTCATCTGAGCGGAAACGGCCTTACCATCCAGCAATTGATAATGTTGTTCTTCCATATTATTGATTGTCTCCTGTTAATTAACGTCTGAACGAGGGCTTCATCGAAGGTAGCTTCATCTTCCCCGACTTCGCGGAAGTAAGCATACGCATCATCTTACGGGTCTCATCAAATTGCTTGATCAGCTTGTTCACCTCCTGGATGCTCGTACCGCTACCTTTGGCGATACGCTGACGGCGTGAGCCATTCAAGATAGCCGGGTTGCTGCGCTCATCCGGAGTCATCGAATAAATGATAGCCTCGATACTCTTGAACGCGTTATCATCGATATCCACATCTTTCAATGCCTTTCCTACGCCCGGGATCATGGATGCCAACTCTTTCAAGTTACCCATCTTCTTGATCTGTTGGATCTGGGAGATAAAGTCGTTAAAATCGAACTGGTTCTTAGCGATCTTCTTCTGCAAACGTTTCGCTTCTTCCTCGTCATATTGCTCTTGCGCACGTTCCACCAAAGACACGATATCACCCATGCCCAAGATTCGATCCGCCATACGTTCAGGGTGGAAAATATCCAAGGCATCCATCTTCTCGCCCGTACCGACAAACTTAATCGGCTTATCAACAACCGTACGGATCGACAAAGCGGCACCACCACGGGTATCACCATCCAACTTCGTAAGTACGACGCCGTCGAAGTTCAGCCGCTCATTAAATTCCCTCGCGGTATTCACGGCATCCTGACCCGTCATCGAATCGACCACGAAGAGCGTTTCGCCCGGTTTCACGGCCTGTTTGATCGCCGTGATCTCCTGCATCATCGCCTCATCGACGGCCAGACGGCCCGCCGTATCGACGATCACGACGTTGAAACCGTGCTGACGGGCGTATTTGATGGCATTTTCGGCGATCTGCACCGGATTTTTATTCCCCTCTTCGGTATAGACTTCGACTCCGATCTGTCCGCCCAGCACCTTGAGCTGGTCGATGGCCGCAGGACGATAGACGTCGCCCGCCACGAGCAGCACCTGGCGCCCCTTCTTGCTCTTGAGCATCGCCGCCAGCTTGCCCGAGAAGGTAGTCTTACCGGAGCCTTGCAGACCGGCGATCAGGATGACCGCAGGCGTGCCCTCCAGCTTGATGTCGGTCGCCGTGCCGCCCATGAGTTGTGCCAACTCGTCGCGGACGATCTTGGTAATCATCTGTCCCGGCTTGACGGACTTGAGCACGTCTTGTCCCAGGGCCTTCTGCTTCACCTCGTCGGTGAAGGATTTGGCTACCTTGTAATTGACGTCGGCGTCGATCAGCGCCCGGCGGATCTCCTTGAGGGTTTCGGCGACGTTGATTTCGGTGATGCGGCCTTCGCCCTTGATCAGCTTGAAGGACCGTTCGAGTTTATCGGTTAAGTTTTCAAACATAGTTTCGGTTCGTTATCGTATGCCGGGAAACGGTGCCGCCCGACGCTGGAGCATTTTTCGTTTTGCGGAGCCGTCGTTGCAGTCGGTTTTTTCAGTCCGGACAAAGCTAAAGCGGTGTCGGGCAAATCGTTCTCCCTGTTCGGCCGTTGCAGGTCCGCTCCGGATTTTTCGCTTGCAAATATATAAAACTATTCGCAGAATCGCAACGGAGGTGCTGATTTTCCTCGGTGTCGGCGACAAAGACACAACCCCTCCGAGTTCTCGGAGGGGTTGTCTGATGGGGCTGTGCCCCGTGTTTTCGGTTTAATAGTGTGCGACGTACATATGACGGCTCAACAACTGGTAGTCGTATTCCGTAGGCTCCACATCCCGATTGACCTGGAAAAGATACTCCTGTCGGTAGTAGTATTCGCTCATAGGGCCGTTTTCGTCCGTATTTTCACCCATATACCGCAGTTCCGGTTCGGATACCGTGAAACAGTTCTTGTCGAGCGGAAGCATCGGCATCCAGTGGGTTTTCTGTTCACCGGTCGCAGGATCGAAGACTGTGCAGGAAGGATAGAACACGTCGAATTCCAGATTGACCGTGAAGCAGTTATATTCCAGCGTATAGACGAAACGGTGGGGGGTTATCTCGTTTTCACCCAGCGGAATCTCGTTGAAAGAGGTCGAAACGAGTCGGAAGTTGTCCGCTTCGTCCTGCGTGATGTAAAGGTAGCCTAATACAGGACCTTCCTGAGTCGAGGGATTGATGTCGATCTGCCGATATTCGGTTTTTTCGCTGGTTCTGCCGTCGGACATCGTGCTGCGGATCTTGGCATAGGAGGTGTAGGCGTTTACACCGTACCATTTTTCGTCCGGATTGTCTTCCGAGAATGTATAGGGAAGCGTTCCTTCGTCCACGACTTCCTGTTTGGTCAGGTAGGGGATGTAATCGGGTTTCGAAACGGTTTGGGGACCGTAGTGGAGCGTATATTCCGTGCGCTCGCTGCCGCTGCCGCCGCCGTCCTGCCAATTCACTTCGGTCACGATCGTGCTGACGCGGCCTTCGGCGTCGAACGTGTAGGTGTAGGTCGTAGTGCTGTTGCCGTCTTGACAGCTGGCGGGCAGGTTCTTAACGGTCGTACCGCTGATGCCGAGCAGCATGGCGGACTCCTCTGCATCGCCGATCATGAAGGCGCCTATGTCGATGCCGTTCCAGGGGTTGAGGTGTTCGGTGTAGGAGAACGTCATTGTTTCGTTATCCCGTCCGTCGATGGTCGAAATGGAAACGATGTTTCCGTCCTGCCAGGTAAGCGTCGCGGTAGAATTCGCTTCGGGATAGGAAGGATCGCGGTATTCCGAACGAGCCAGCGTGCCGTCGGCGTTGTAGGTGAAAGTCTGGCTGGCGCCGTCCGGGTCGGTGTAGCCGCTTACCAGACCGCTTGCATTCAGGCGGTATTCCTTGGTGTATTCGCCCGAGTTGGGAAGGGGCATTCCTTCGTAGCTGCTGCCGTCGATTTCGAACCATTTTTCTTCGTCCGTGATTTTCCCTTCGCTTCGTTTGAGCGTCCTTTCATAGGAGGCATTGATTTTGTCGGTCTGTTCCGAATCGTAATCGTATTGGTCGTAACCGGTCAGAAGACCTTCGGCATCGTATTCGAAGAGCATGTAACTCTTGTCGGTGCTGGAACCGTCGCTGTAAACCTCGGTGTAGGTCGTTTCTACCCAGGTCAGCCGGTCTTCGGGTGCTACGTCGGGATGTTCGGGCTTTTGAGGATTGTCGGGGTTATTCGGGTTGTCCGGATCTTCCGGTTCGTCTTGTCCCACGCCCCGCTGGGTGATGGAGATATTCGCGGATTCTCCGCCGCAGGAGATGATGACGACCGCCTGGCGGGATTCGGTCGTTTCGTTTTCAGTGAGCGTGACGGTAATCGTGTGCTTGCCGGCGTCGCCCGAAGTGGGGTTGATGGAGATCCAGCTTTCGGCACGCGAGGTTTCACGCACGGATGCCGTCCAGCTCTGGGTCGTTTCGAAACCGATGGTATGGGACAACACATCGGCCGAAATCGAGGCCGATAAGTTATCCTGAGGAATCAGAATGTTCTGAAACTCATCTGTTTCGCTGTCGCTGCAACTCCCCCCCCAGCGCCAGGGTGATGAGAGCCGAGAAAATGAACAGTTTTTTCATACGATAAAGAATTTGAACGATAATTGGTTAAGTAAGTCGGGCAATTTTGTCCGATCGTTGCAAAGATACGAATAAGCCGAGCGCAAAAGCAAATTTTATTTGCATTTTGCCGAGGCGGAGTATCTAAGACGAAGTCAAAGATACGAATAAACTGCGTGCAAAAGCAAATTTTATTTGTATTTTGCTGAGGCGAAGTGCTTGAGACAACGTTAAAGAATAGAAAAAAGCCGGGGCGGAAGCAAGTTTATCTGCACTTTGTCGGATCGAAGCGTTTGAGGCGAAGCCAAAGATTAGGAAAATGCCGAACAGAAATACAAATATATTTGTATTTTGACGGAGCGGTCCGGGGATCGTGTCCGCATGGGTATTTTCGTCTGTCGAATGGGAGGGTGGATGGCATTCGATCGTGCCGTCGGTGGCTGCGGAGGTTGCAGACGGACGGAAAACAGGGGCGATTGTCTGTGAACGGCGGGCGGATGCGGTTTACAGCAGCCCCGCTTCGTAATAGAGAACGATCTGTTCGAGTACCTTGTCGTCCCCTTCTCGGTCGTATTCCGACTTGAGATTCTGTCCGAAGATACGCGATACGCTTTGCCAGAATCCCGCGACGAAGCCGCCCCGGAACTCCCGGAGGATTTCGTAAGCCGTGTATTCCGTTTCCCGGTCAATCAGCTTCAGAAGCACGCGGCCCTGGGTACGGGTCATGTGTTTCAGCACGGGCGTGTACTCCTTTTTGATCGCTGCGGCGATGCCTTTGATGTATTGTTTCTGTTCCTTTTTCGTTTCGAGCCGGAGCAGTTCCGCCTCCATTTGAACCATTTGTGCTTTGGCGGCTTGGGCTACGGGATAGACTTTCTTCACCGCTTCGACCAGTTTGCGGTAACGGCGCAGGTCAGCTTTTTTGCTGAATACGAAGACGGGTTTTATGGGGACGACCGAGATCGTGTCGCCGTCGGGTCCGATTTCGAAAGAGGTGTGCCATCGGCCCGGCTGTCCGTGTCGGGCCGAAGCCTGCCCGGGCAGGGAGAGCAGCAATACCAGGGATAGGAAAAACCACTTTTTCATCGGAACCGGAATTTTCGTACCTTTGTCAGGATGAAACACAAGGGCGGAGAGGGCGCTTCTGTCCGAAGCGGACGGATTTCGAATCCTCTTCGCAATTCAAAGATAGTGAAATGTGAGGGCAATTGTGAGAACTTGTTCTCGAAAATTGCCGAACCGAATCCTATCTTCTGCCAAAGATAGTGAAAGCCGAGCGAAAACGGGACTTGTTCCCGGTTTTCCGAGGCGCCTCCTATCTAAAGCTATGTTCAAAGATACGAATTCTGAATTATTAACGCAATAAAAAACGGTTGTATTATGATGGAAAAAGGACTTTCTGCACAAAGTAAGGTAACGGTCGATGGCGGCAACGTGGCTGCAACGATGGGATCGGGCGACTTGCAGGTATTCGCTACGCCGGCTATGGTGGCCCTGATGGAAAATGCGGCGATGAAGGCTGTGGCTGACCATTTGCCGGAAGGTTCGACGACCGTCGGTGCCGAGATGAACGTGACCCATATCAAGCCTTCGGGCGTCGGTGCCGAAATCGTCGCATCCGCCGTGCTGACCGAAGTCGAAGGGCGTAAGCTCACCTTCAATGTCGGGGCCCGCGATGCCGAAGGGATGATCGGCGAGGGGGTTCACGTCCGCTATGTCGTCGATCGTGAGAAGTTCATGTCCAAAGTTCGCTGATGCGGAATCTTGTCCCGGAAGCAACGGAAGGAAAAAGTAAAAAAGGCTGTCCAACAAGTTTTTTAATCCTTTTAGAATCGCGTATTCGGAAAAGCTCTCGAATAAGCAGTACAAATAAAAAAGGGCTGTCTGAAACTTGTTAGACAGCCCTTTTTTTGTTGTTATGCTCTTTAGCCCAGCAGCAAATGTTCGAGGAAAATAACCAGCATGCCCGCGAAATACCCGGCCAATGCCAGCAGCGTGATTTTACGCAGGTACCAGCCGAATTCGATCTTTTCCAGTCCCATCGCCACTACTCCTGCGGCCGATCCGATAATCAGCAGGCTGCCGCCCACGCCGGCGCAGAAAGTCAGCAGGTGCCAGAAGATACCGTCCTGTACGAACGCCTGCATATAAACCGGGTCGAGGCTCGAGGCCAGGGCTGCCGTATCGACGACGGGGTACATACCCATACAGGCAGCCACCAGCGGCACGTTGTCGATTACGGCCGACAGCAGACCGGTGATTCCGGCGATCGTATAGACTTCGTGTACGTTTTTGTCCAGGAAGTCGGCGAAGTCGGTCAGCAAACCGGCGCTCTGCAATGCTGCGACCGACATCAGAATACCCAGGAAGAAGAGGATCGTGGGCATATCGATATGTTTGAGTACTTTCGACACCCGGTTTTTGATAGATTCCTCCATGTTCTGTTTGTGGTCATAGACGAGCTCCGTGAAGACCCACAGCACACCCAACGATATCAGCATGCCCAGGTAGGGCGGCAGTCCCGTTACAGCCTTGAATATGGGCACGAACAGCAGCCCGCCGACACCGAGAACGAGAACGAAGTGGCTGAAGCGCGGGCCGACGAACGGCGGCAGTTTGGGCGCCGTGTCTAATTTTTCGGGATGCGCGTTTTCGTCGGGAATATAACGGCAGGCGATGGCCGTGGGAATGATTACCGATACCAGGGCCGGGAGGAACAGTTTGGCCACGAGCAGGCCCGAGGTGACGTTGCCCCGCATCCAGAGCATGATGGTCGTTACGTCGCCGATGGGCGAAAAGGCACCGCCGCTGTTGGCCGCGATGACGATAACGCTGGCGAAGATCCATCGTTCTTTCTGTCCGCTGATCATACGCCGCAGCAGCATGATCATAATGATCGTCGTGGTCATGTTGTCCAGCACGGCGGACATAAAGAAGGTGATGATCGATAGCAACCAGAGCAGTTTGCGTTTGTTGCGGGTTTTGATGTGGTCGGTGATGACGTGGAATCCTCCGTGCCGGTCGATCAGTTCGACGATGGTCATGGCGCCGATCAGGAAGAAGAGGATTTCGCTCGTATCGCCGAGTTGCTCGATCAGTTGCGTGCCGATCTGGGCGTCGTTGCCCAGCAGACTCAATACCGTCCATAACGCACCGCACATCAGCAGGGCGATCGCGGCCTTGTCGATGCGTAGTTTGTGTTCGAGCGCGATGCAGAGGTACCCGAACACAAAAATCAGAATCATGGTTATAATCATATCTTACTGCATTGAATTATCGATTTTATCAATGGAATCGAAACGCCGCAATCCCTGTGCCGTAGTGAGGGTGTCCGGTGATTTGGACCCGAACTTACCTCTTTCCGTGGAATTTTTTTTGCTGCCCCGGCCATTCGCGGAGGATTTTTTTTGAAATATCGATTCTTTGCCGTACCTTTGTACCTGCTTTCGAGCATCGGATTGAACTATGGTGTAATGGTAACACAGCAGATTTTGGTTCTGTCGTTCCTGGTTCGAGTCCAGGTAGTTCAACACTGTCGTTCGTAGCCGAAGTCGCTGCGACGGGAAAGGCCGGATTTCAAAATCCGGCCTTTTTGTTTTCGTGCATGGCACAAGCGGCGAATAGGCGCGTCGGATCCGATGTTTCAAACGCTTGATAATAAAGTATATAATCATCTTTGTTTTTGTTGGCGCATCCTTTTCTCATCGGGTTGCCGCTTTCGAAAGACGTTGTTGGGCGTGCCGTCGGATCATCGTATTTTTCCGAAAAGGTTTCTGCTTTTGCCTCTGCCGGGGTGGGCAGCACTTTCCTTTTCATTTAATCGCCCGTTACCACAATCGGGCCGGGCGACCGACAGACATCGGCAGCGCCATTTCCGGGAGCGGTGCGACTGACGGTATAGCTGCTTTTGTTTTTCCTTTGTTTCCCCGGATTTTGGAGAACCGGACCGTTCTCGGGTTTCGTCGTAGCCGTTATTGTCCGAGGGCCTGACGCCAACGCCTTTGCCAGCTGGTCGGGACAGGATGTTCCCCGGCCTTTGCAGTCGATGCCTTCGAGACGTGCGATCACGTCGGCAGCCTGCATCCCGCGCGTCAGCAGACCTATTCCCTGGGTATTCCCGTGACATCCGCCTTCGAAGCGGACGCTTTTGACGATATCTCCCTCCAATTCGATTTCGATGGATTTCGAACAGGTACCTTGTGTCTTATAAGTGAATTTCTTTGCCATTTCGAAAGAATTTCGTACGCAAATATACGAAAACTCGCCCAAATACGGATGGATTTAGGAAGAATAATGTAAACTATTGGGTTTTCAGGGAGATAGGCAATATTATTCTACATTTGTAAACGTGTGCTTTGAAGCTGTTTTTTGAATAGTTAAGCGGAAAAATTG
>ENA-OPCM01002317-OPCM01002317.1-human-gut-metagenome-genome-assembly--contig:-NODE-2317-length-11069-cov-2.230525_pt1 | contig 11069 bp, 8 predicted proteins | sample MGYA00241252_ERZ501484 | MGnify/ENA primary metagenome ERZ501484 (study PRJEB25962, sample SAMEA2042583) | human gut metagenome | biome: human gut; feature: human-associated habitat; material: faeces...
CAGACTTGGAGGAAAGAAAAAATGGATGATTTTATAAGAGGAACGATTATGTTTATCTTATTAAGTATGCTATCATACATATCAAATTGTTAAAAATAAATAATATCAACAAGGGCAGTATAGAGAAGCTGCCCTTGTTTTGTTAATGTATAAAAGGAACCATATAAATTGGAAGACATATAATATCACCGTCTTTGCAGAAATCTTTGGTGTATACCAGATATTTCTGTAGAATACGGTCGGAATATTTCAGTGAAAATGCATCCAGAGATTTATGTGTTTTATAACCGGATGATTTTACTTCTATCGGGCAAACTTTATTTTTTTGTGCAAGAAGAAAATCGACCTCATAGTTATGATGTGAGGTTTTGTTCATAAATGTATGGTAAAACAGCTCGTTTCCATTGGAGTGCAGAAGTTGTGCCACGACATTTTCATACAGATATCCAAGATTCGTTCCAAGTTTGTCGTTTAAAAGTTTTTCATAAATAATATTTTCTGTAAAATCCTTATCTTTGAACATTAAAGTCGTAAATAATCCGGTATCACAGAGAAACAACTTGAATTTTGATAAATCTTTGTTGGTTGCCATGCCGGCATTTGGATCATTTGCATGATAGGATACGAGAACAGTTTTGGAATCTTTCAGTTCTGCAATCAGCTCTAAAATTGTGTCAGCTCTTTCATTGGAGAGAACGCTGGATACCTGATAGCGGGAAGCATTTTTGTTCAGCTGTGCCGGAATGGAGTCAAATAAAAGAGAGAGCTTTCCGGTTGCATCTATTTTCTTAAAATCATCCTCATATAAATTTAAAATATCACGTTTTATAGCATCCACTTTGCGAAAATTGTTCGTCTGGATATATTCATCTATAGCCTGTGGCATTCCGCCAACTAGCATATATAGACGGAAATCCCGAAGGAGTTTTCGATTCATGCTCTCGCCTGCCGGTTTTTGAGCGGTAAATAATTTTTGCAAAAGAACCGGAGTTGTGGTATCGCCTAGCGCCCATAAAAACTCTTCATAATCCATCGGAAACATACTTATTTTTCGCTCTTCGCTTGGAATAAGTATATTTTGCACATTTTTTTTGATGGAAATCAGGGAACCTGTTTCAATGTAATCATAGCGATGATCTTTGACCAGCGATTTAATTGCCTGTCTTGCCAGTGGGCAAAGTTGTACTTCATCGAAAATAATCAGTGATTTTCGTTCTATCAGATCGGTTCTGTATTGAAATTGTAATTGTAAAAACAGATAATTTAAATCGGAAACATCTTCAAAAAGTTCACGGACATTTTTGGATGCCGTGGAAAAGTCAATCAGAATATAACTGTCATATTCATTTTTCGCAAATTCTTCCACAACAGTAGATTTCCCAATTCGACGGGCTCCTTCTATCAATAGTGCTGTTTTTCCTGCAGATTCCTGCTTCCAGGCTAAGAGCTTGTCATATATTTTTCGCTTAAACATAAACATCTCCTACAAATGCGCATTTTTTATATTGTTATTTTACCACAAATGCGCATTTTTTAAAGCACTGTTTTACCACAAATGCGCATTTTCTACAGGATTATATACTGTGACCGCCGCCACCACCGGAGTGGCCGCCACCACCGCCACCGCCGCCGGAATGTCCCCCGCCGCTGCTACCGGAAGATACCGGACTGTAGGTGCGCGTCTGGTTGATAAATTGTGTGCGTGGGTTATTGATCTGCATCTGTGCATATAATCCGGTCATCACCTGTCTGCGGTCTGCCTTGTGGGAACGTGAACTCCACAGTGCGAAAAAGAGATTGAGAAACAGTGCAGCAACAATGGCCAGCAGCGCACTGCAGAGGTAGCGCATCGGTTCTGCAATTCGTTTGCCCTGCATCAGCGTTTCGATCTGGGTAAAGACCTTGTATGCACAGGTATAATAATTCTTATCGCGCGCGTAGGTATAAGTGTTATCGGTAATTGAACGTGCGCGGGAATTGGTGATGATTTTGTGCGCCTGTCCATCGCTGTAGAGATAAATCTCATTCAGGCAGCGGTCAATGACGAAGATCGTACCGTTGGCATGCGAACCAAAGACATCATCGAAATAATCTGCAGCAAAATCTTCGGTGGAAGATTTACTGTGTTCGGTTGTGGTTACAAAAGCCACATTACAGTATGCTGTCAGGTCATACAGCTGCTTTTGCAGACTGTTTTCCTGGGAGTCTGTCAGAAAATCCGCAGAATCATCCAGCACATAAACGTAGCCGGTTTCCTCATTGGAAGCGGAAACTGCGGATGCACAAACCGGTATGGTGCTGGCGGAGAGTATCAGACAAAATACAAATGCCGTAAGGATACGTTTTATTTTACGCACGGTCATCACCTCCCTGTTTGTCAAATTGTGGCAGCCGGCGGGTGGACAACAGATTATACGCATGGATAATACTGATGAACGATACGAGGATGGCAGCCATGGAAAGAATTGCGGCTCCGTAATAGTAGAGATCCGATACCGGATGCAGGAACCATACCCCAAACGAAAGTACCGCAGCACAGAGCGGAAGAATCCAGCCAAGCGGATTCGTTTTTGCGGCTGGCTCCGGCTGGGCTTCAGGGGTTTTCGGTTTGTCTGCAGCAGAAGCTTTCTTCGATTGGATGAACATTTTGCCCCGGTCATTTGCCCCGGTATCTTTTTGGTGGATAGAAACGCATTCGTAACAATAGACACCGATGGAAAGCAGTGACAAAAGCAGGGTAGTCATTACCAGGGAAGAGGGCTGTAAAAATGCCGACCATGCCAAAAGAGCAAAGATCGGAATTGCCAGAAGCAGCGAACCGAGCAGATAACGCTTCGGATCAATCGGGATATCCGCAACGACCAGTCCGGTCTGTCCGTTGACCGTTGCATAAGCGACACGGTCTTTTTGGCGGTAGGATAGAAACCATACCGGAAACATGGTACTGTCGATGGTTTCTGTTTTTGTATGGAGCTGTTCAGGACGGATGGTATCCATGGTAAAATCGGCAAATGTCCCGTCAGAAGCAATACGCTCGGTTGTTTCCGCAGATGCAGTGTATTCGGCATCGCCCTGATATACTTTTGCATCCACATCGGAAGTGTCCGCGTAAAATCCGCTTAAATAGGCGGGGGTAAAGGCTTTCATGCCTTTTAAATTATAAGGAGCCAGTTCTTCACTGATATTGTCATCAAAAGAGGATGAGGCATCATAGGAAAGACCTTTGTAGTAGGCATCCAGATCCCCGGTAAGTGCGTAGTGATCGGTAATAATATAATCACCGCGGCGGGAAGTCTTTTTCCCATTGAGCGAGAGAGAACCTTTCTGGGAGATATAAAATGCCCAGTAAGGCATGTAAATTCCGCGGAAACTATCGATATAAGAAGGATCGCGGAGTTCTTTTGGCGCAAAAATGGAATGTTTCATACGGCGTGCGTACGCTTCCTTACACTGTTCCTTTGTTTTCTGGAACGGAATAATATAATTGGGCCGTTTTTCGTGACTGATTCTGCTGTAAAGAATCGTGGAGGCTCCGCAGAAACTGCAGAAACCGGCAGCTGCATTGTCGGTACTTAAGATTTCACCGCCACACTGCGGACAGGTAAAGATCGTGACCTCGTAATCTCCGTCGAATGTCTTTGATTCTTCGGCATCACTTGTTTTCCCATCAAAATCATAAGGATCAAACAGTGTGTGACAATGCTCGCATGAGAGTTGCTGGGAAGGAATGTCAAATTTGAGATTTCCTCCGCAGTTTGGACATGATAGCATAGTGTTTTCCCTTTCCAAAACATTTTCCTTTGTAACTATTTTATTCTAGCATTGTGGAAATATTTTTACAATGGGTTTCATGCCATGGAACGTGAAAATACCGATTTACAGGGATTTTACAGACTTTACGCAAGTTTACAGCAATTTTACAGCATTACAGAAATTTTACACAGGGTTTACATTCTGGGATGGTTTGATTTTACACTCCGATGATAAACTTATTACAATCTCAGAAAAAAAGTATACGGAGTGTAAAGTTTATGAAAAGAAATGGGGAGGAACCATAAGTGAACGAGACGATGAAAATTATTTTCGGACTGGTCGGAGGTCTGGCAATCTTTATTTACGGCATGAATATGATGAGCGAGTGCCTGCAGAAAGCAGCAGGGGAAAAGATGAAGAAAATCCTTGCCCTGCTTACAAAAAATCCGATTCTTGGTGTGCTTGCGGGAGCTTTGACGACAGCGGTGTTACAGAGCAGCAGCGCAACAACGGTTATGACAATCGGCTTTGTCAGTGCAGGACTGATGTCGCTGCCACAGGCGATCTCTATTATTCTCGGTGCCAATATCGGTACGACCATGACGGCACAGATTATTGCATTTAAAATAACGGATTATATTTATCTGTTCATTTTTGCGGGATTTCTTATTTCTTTTGTATCAAAAAAGGAAAAGGTCAAAAATATCGGACAGACAATTTTTGCTTTTGGTCTGTTATTCCTTGGAATCGAGACGATGGGCGATGTTATGAAACCATTGGCATCCAGTGCATTCTTTGTCAATATGATCGGAAAAGTATCCCATATTCCGATTCTTGGTGTATGCGTGGGTGCTGTCATGACACTTGTCGTACAGAGCAGCAGTGCAACCATTGCTGTATTACAGAATTTTGCATCCCAGGCAGGACCGGACGGCGTGACCAGTATCATCGGACTGACCGGTGCCATTCCGATTCTGTTGGGAGACAATATCGGTACAACGATTACCGCAGTGCTGGCTTCTATCGGACAGCCGAAAGATGCCAGAAGAACGGCGTTTGCCCATTGTGTATTTAATATTTCCGGAGCAATTTTATTCCTGTTCCTTGTAAAACCGTATGCAGCTCTGATTCAGTTTATTTCGCCGAAGGGGAATGAAATCGATGTGATTTCACGGCAGATTGCAAATGCCCATACAGGATTTAACCTTGTCATGACGCTGATTTGGATTCCACTCATTCCTCTGATGGTAAAAATTGTGATGAAACTTGTACCGGATGGAAAGGAAATGGGAACTAAAGCACTGGAAAATCCGAAATATCTGGATAACAAGCTGATTGCACAGCCGGCAGCAGCATTGCAGCTGGTTGCAAAAGAAGTAATGTACTGCGCAAAACTTGTAGATGAAATGATCGGAAAACTGCAGTACAGAAACGGAAAGATTGATAAAGAAAATGCAGAACTTGTAGAAGAAAAGGCGAAAATACTGCAGAAGCTGTATGCTTCGGTCAATGATTGTTTTGCATCACTGTATTCCGGAGGTGTGCTGACCGAGGAACAGGCATCACAAAGTGCCGGTATGCAGTACATTCTCTGCGATATTGACCGGATCGGGCAGCTGACGAGGGAAATCATGGAAACCGTGGCAAAACAGAATAAAGGAAAACATAAGTATTCCAAAGATGCTTTGAAAGAACTGAAAAAGGCAATGGAACAGATCCAGATGATTTACGGAAGCTGCATTCAGGCGATTTCCGGGGATGTGAATATGGATATCAAAGAACTGATGCGGCAAAAAGAAGACATCATGCAGCTGGGTGAAAAAATGCGCAAAAACCATATTGCCAGAGTGGGAAAGGGAAAGTGCGATTCCAAACTTACCATTCCGTTTAATGATGTGCTCCATAATATTGACCGGATTGGAAACAGTTGTGTAAATCTTGTGGAGGTAGCAAAGGAAAATGTAACTATGCAGGCATTTTTTGCAGAGGATTAGGGCATGCACATATGGAATCGGTTTCTACATCAGCTGGCGGGGCAGCTGAAACGGGCAGAAAATATAATCCGGCAGAGGATAAAAAGACAGGAGACCAATCAAATGAAGAAGACCGAAAAATGTTATACAAACAGAGAATTGTCATGGCTGCAATTTAACGAGAGGGTTTTAAATGAAGCGGGAAATCCGCGGGTACCGCTGGCAGAACGCATGACTTTTGCATCCATTTACCAGACAAATCTGGATGAGTTTTTCATGGTGCGTGTGGGAACACTCATGATGCAGATGAACGCAAAAGAAAAGGTAATTGAAAACAAGACCGGAATGACCAGTGAGGAACAGGTAAAACAAACAAGGCGGACAATGTAATGGCTGCTTCTAAATTGGCGCGTGTCTGTCTGCTGGAAAAGAAAAAGGCAAAAATTTATGAACAGCTTATGGGAGAACTTGAGCCAAAGGGAATCCGGATTATCAATTTTAACCGTCTTTCCAATGAAGAAGGAAGACTTCTTGAACAATATTTTGATGCACATATTGCACCGTTTTTATCTCCGATGGTCATTGGAAAACAGCAGCCGTTTCCGTTCCTTGCAAATAAGCAGCTGTATGCAATTGTGCTCCTGACATCACAGAAAGGAAAGAAAAAGACCGGAATTGTTCCGTGTTCCAACAGTGTGTTCAAACGTCTGATTGAGATACCGACCAGACCGGGATGTTTTATGCTGTCTGAGGAATTGATTCTGCATTTTATTTCAAAATTGTATCCGAAATATACCATTCGCGAGAAATCCATTATGCGTGTGACACGGAATGCAGATATTGATGCACATGATCTGTATGACGAAGATATGGATTACCGGGATATGATGGAGCAGCTTATCAAAAAACGTGTCCGTCTGGATCCCGTCCGGGTGGAACTGAGCCGTAAGATCAATGATGAAGCAAAGCAGGAACTGTCTAATTTTCTGGAAATTGGAACCAGTCATATTATTAATGTAAAGACACCGCTTGATCTTTCGTTTGTTTTTACGTTGCAGAATTATCTGCGTGACCAGAAAGAACTGTTCTATGAAAAGAGAAGCCCACGGGAGACGCCGGCATTATCCATGCATGAAAGTATCCTGTCACAGGTGGAAAAAAAGGATGTTCTGCTTTCCTATCCGTTTGAGAGCATGAAACCGTTTATCAAAATGTTGAATGATGCAGCGGAAGACCCGGATGTGGTATCCATCAAAATGACATTGTATCGTGTCGCAGACCGGAGCAAGATCATTGATGCGTTGATTGAGGCAGCGGAAAACGGAAAAGAAGTGGTGGTACTTGTGGAACTGCGGGCACGGTTTGACGAGGCAAATAACATTGAGATGTCGCACCGGCTCGAAGATGCCGGCTGCCAGATACTGTATGGACTGGGCGATTACAAAGTACATTCGAAGCTTTGCCTGATCACACAGAAAAAAGGGGACAGTTATGCGTACATCACGCAGATTGGAACCGGAAATTACAACGAGAAAACTTCAAGACTGTACACGGACCTGTCATTGATTACCGCAAATCAGGCAATCGGTGCCGATGCAGCAAAAGTGTTTCTTGCATTACAGCAGGGAGAAACGGTGGATGAGGTTTCGGAACTTCTGGTTGCACCGAAATGTCTGCAGAACAAAGTCCTTGAGATGATGGAGGAGCAGATTGCAAATAAAAAAGCCGGAAAAGAGGCTTATATCGGGGTCAAGATTAATTCCCTGACGGATAAAGTCCTGATTGATAAGATGATTGAGGCTTCCCAGACCGGTGTAAAGATTGATCTGATTGTGAGGGGCATCTGCTGCCTGAAGCCACAGATTCCGGGCGTGACGGAAAATATCCGGGTGATTTCCGTCGTTGGACGTTATCTCGAACATTCCAGAATTTATCGTTTTGGTGTGGGGGATGAAGAAAAGATGTACATTGCATCTGCCGATTTTATGACGAGAAATACGGTGCGCCGCGTGGAAGTGGCAGCTCCGGTTTATGATCCTGCAATCCGGGAGCGCATCCGGTATATCTTTGATACCATCATGAAAGATGATGAGAAGGGAAAAGAGCAGAATGCCGAAGGTATTTATGAGGATCGTCATATCAATGAGGAGCCGGTAAACTCACAGGAGATTTTCTTTCAGGATGCTTACGATGCATGTAATAAATAAATGAAGCTGTCAGGATAACGGTTCGCGGAAATCTGCGAACCGTTATTTTTATACAGGTACATAACTCTGATCCACATGAATCATAAACTGGTAGTTTCCTTCGATTTCCTGAAGCTTGTTTTCAATTTTTTTCTTCAGGTCTTCCGGACGGATTCGCATACCATAGGGGATGACCGCGTCAAAGGCAATGCTGGTGTAGGTATCGCAGTTGATCAGGCGGAAATCGTGGATGGTAATACGGCGGTCAATTTCAAGAACCTTTTGTTCTACCTGCTGCTGCATCTGGGCAATTGCGGCATTATTGGTTTCAATCGGATCCATGTGGATGACGGCTTCACATCCGAGTTTCTGATCCAGCTCCCGTTCAATGTGATCAATCATGTCATGGAGCTGAAAGACATCTTCGTCCCCCGGAACTTCCAGATGCAGGGTGATCATGCGGCGGCCGGGACCGTAGTCATGTACGATCAGATCATGGATACCGTGTACTTTGGGATGGGACATGACAATGGCACGGATTTCCCGGACAAATGTCTGGTCCGGAGCTTTTCCGAGAAGCGGATCCATGGTGTCTTTGACCGCTTTTATTCCGGCATAGAGGATGAAAATGGCTACCAGCAGACCGCCAAATCCATCGACATTGATGGATGTCAGGCGCATAATAATCATGGCTGCCAGAACCACAGAGGTGGCAATGGTGTCGGAAAGCGAATCCATGGCGGTCGCCTGCATGGCATCCGAATCGAGTTTTTTCCCAATATAATGGTTGTAACAGTACATGTAGATTTTTACCAGAATGGAGCATACCAGAATTCCCATGGCAAGCAGACTTGTGTCTACGGCTTCCGGATGCAGAATTTTGGAAAAGGAAGTTTTTAAAAGCTCAAATCCCATCATCAGGATAGCAATCGCTACAACAAATCCCGACACATATTCAAACCTCCCATGTCCGAACGGGTGCTCCGAATCCGGAGTTTTCCCGGCATAAAGAAATCCGGCAAGTGTAATAAAAGAGGAACCGGCATCGGACAGGTTGTTGAACGCATCCGCTGTGATGGCAACGGAACCGCTTAACATTCCGGCAAAATATTTTCCGGCAAACAGGCAGACATTTAAGCAGATTCCAACGATACTGCACAGGGTGCCATATGCCTGCCGTTGTTCTTTTGCCGGACGGTTTTTGATAAAGATTTTCGCTAACATTGTAATCATGGATATCCCCCCAAGAATCATACATGTTCCATTGGTTTTTCCTATTATATGCTACGTTTGGGAAAAGGTCAAATTATATAAATTTTACCTGCATTTTATACATGCACCATCCCAAAATTTACAGAGCCGGCATATAATTGGATATAAAAATGACAGGGAAAGGGGAGAAACAATCATGCCGTCAACTTATGCACATTACCGGCTTGGACAGCAGGTTCGCAGGGAACTCGAAGGGAATGAGAGAAAAATCATTGAAAAATATCCACAGCTGTATCTGATCGGACTTCACGGACCGGATATTTTGTTTTACTATAAGCCATTAAGACCGAATCCGGTCAACCAGATCGGATATGATTTGCATGGACATTCCGGAAAAGAATTTTTTGAAAGAGCCAAAAATATAATTAATAGCCAGAAGGAAAAAGAACCATTTCTGGCATACACCTATGGAGTGCTTAACCATTTTGCGCTTGATGTAAGCTGCCATGGGTATATTGATGAGAAAATTGCAGCAAGTGGTATTTCCCATACGGAAATTGAAGTAGAGTTTGACCGTATGCTTATGCTTATGGATGGGAAAGATCCGTTGCGGCAGAATCTGACGGAACATATTGTTCCGTGTATGGAAAATGCGGAAGTGATCCGCTGGTTTTATCCGAAAACGACACCGGCAAATGTCCGGGAAGCATTAAAAGGAATGATCACCTATAATAACATGCTGATTGCGCCATCCAGAATCAGGCGGTTCTTTATTTATGCACTTTTGTATGTTTCCGGGAATTACAAAGAAATGCACGGTCTGCTTGTAAATTACCGTAAAAATCCACAGTGTGAAGACAGCAACCGGCAGCTGATGCAGTATTACCGTCAGGCAAAACTCAGTGCCCTGCGGATGATCAGCCAGTTTGGCACTTATCTGGATGGGAGCAGGGGATTGGAACCTATCTTTGATTATAGTTTTGGATCACAGCTGGTTGGAAAAGAGGTTGTACAAAATGGAAAAGAGGTAAAACATGCAGTTTAAATTGACAAAAAAAGAGAAAAGCTGGATTCTTTATGATGTGGGAAATTCGGCATTTGTTTTGATGGTTTCTACAATATTGCCTGTTTACTTTAATTATCTTGCACAGAAAGCAGGAGTTTCGGATGTGGATTATCTGGCATATTGGGGATATGCGGCATCCATTTCCACACTGATTGTTGCAGTTTTAGGACCGGTTATGGGAACGCTGGCAGACACCAGGGGATTCAAAAAGCCGCTCTTTTTATCGTGTATTCTGGTCGGGTGCGCCGGCTGTCTGCTGATGGGACTGACCACATGGTGGATTTCGTTTCTGGTAATTTTTATCATTGCAAAGGTTGGATTTAATTCCAGTCTGGTTTTTTATGACTCCATGCTTTCGGATGTGACAGCCCCGGAGCGGATGGATCGGGTTTCTTCTTCCGGATATGCCTGGGGATATGCGGGAAGCTGTATTCCTTTCATCGTAAGTCTTGTTTTTGTACTTGGGTATCAGAAAATGGGACTTTCTTTTGAAACAGGAATGATGATTGCGTTTGCCGTGGTTGCGGTGTGGTGGCTTGTGATGTCGCTTCCTTTAATGAAGCAGTATCGCCAGGTTCATTATGTAGAGCGGAAACCGCATGCCATGAGGGAAAGCGTTGGACGTATCATAGAAACGCTGCGCAGTGTACGGAAACAAAAGAAAATCTTTCTGTTTCTCATAGCATTCTTCTTTTTCATTGATGGAGTCTATACGATTATAGATATGGCAACGGCGTATGGTTCTGCCCTGGGGCTGGATTCCACAGGACTGCTTCTTGCATTGCTTGTGACACAGTTTGTTGCATTTCCGTTTTCCATTCTGTTTGGCAGGCTTGCGGAAAAATACGATACCGGAAAGCTGATTTTAACCTGTATTGC